>Ga0209918_1001834_pt1 | contig 10789 bp, 11 predicted proteins | sample SalPonD_shore_MG_FD_185712 | JGI IMG/M metagenome (GOLD analysis project Ga0209918, IMG submission 185712) | Salt pond soil microbial communities from South San Francisco under conditions of wetland restoration - Salt Pond MetaG... | ecosystem: Environmental > Aquatic > Marine > Intertidal zone...
GCTATCTGAAAGTAATTTTTATTTTCAAATCCAAACTTCTTGTCTCTGAGAAATTATGAAATAAGGAAAATAAAATGATTAAATACCTTGATTCTTTTATATTTCATAACCAATAAATTATAATTTATTTGAATGTCATTATATTTATTATGACCGAAAACACTCGAGACGCTGATATGAATAATTTAATAAAACAATTATTTCATGCTGAGAAATGGCAAGAGAGAGCAGATGCAGCCAGGCAACTTGGATTTCTGAATGATGGAAGAGCCGTGAATTTGATGTGTACCGCTCTGAAAAAAGAAAAAGATCACATGGTTATTAATCGAATTATTGAAGCCTTAGGTCGGATTGGCAATTTTAAGGCTACAGTATGGATAATCGAAAAATTAAAAGAACAAATACGAGGAGATAATCAAGATAAATATAGAATTATAACAATAATCGAAAGTCTTATGAATATCAAAGATAAACGAGCTTTAGCTTACATAGGTCATTTTTTAACTTCTGAAGATGAAGAGGTCAAGGCTCTTGCACAGGAAGCATTTGATGCAATTGAACCCAATTGGCAAGAGATTCTTGAAAAAGAGAAAAAAGAGAAATCTATTCAAGATGTGTTTAAATCTAATTTATGATTAAATCTCATTTATTTATAAAAAAGAATGAGAATTAATAGCTGAACAATAAATAGTTATAAAAAAATGTCTTTAATTTAATATAATAACTATTTAAATTCCAGACTAGAATTATATTTGAGCTAGATTATATAATGAACAAAAAGCAATTTGTATTTCTAATATTTTTTTCTTTAGGTTTTATTTGTTTATTTCAATCTAGCATCAAAGAAAATTATAAAAATAATAATTTAACTCAATATAATTCAATCAATCCTTCTGCTTATACTTGGGAGTGCGATGCTCAAGGAATCGCTTCTTATATTTTTGATGGAGATACTTTTGACGTCGATTTAATAGGGGTGATTCGATTAGCGGATATTGATGCTCCCGAGGAAGGAGAAGCAGGATACCAAGAAGCAACAGAATATTTAAATTCTTCTATTTTTAATAAAAATATATGTTTAGATATAGATGATATTTATGGAACAGGCCCATTTGGAAGAATAATCGCTGTAGCATACATCCGTTATAATTCTACGCATTATCTTAATATTAACAAGGATTTATTAGATAAAGGTTATGCAAATATTTCTGATTATGATAATGAATTTAATCCTTATAAATGGACATTATATGTTGCTAATAATACTGATAAGGCAGATATTAAACCATTTCCACTTTTTTTATTTTTATCATTAAATAATAATGTTAATAAATCTAATTTTAAAGTTACTTATTTTGGTATATTCGGTATTATATTTTTAATATTAAATATCACAGCGGCTCTAATAATAATTATATATTATAAAATACTTCTTAAGAGTTCAAAGGAAAAGAGAATAAAAGCCACATCATACGATTTTAATAATTATTTCCCAAATGATAATTTTAAAAAAGTTAAAATAAAAGCTAATATTTGAGCAGAAAGTAATAAAGCTCTATTATTAAATTTTGGTGAAAAAAAAGATTATTGGATTCCTAAATTTGCTATTCATTCAAATTTTACTAATAATCTCAACTCACCTCAAATTTTTATTATTGATAATTGGATATTAAAAAGAAATAAAATAAAAGGAGATAGTTCCCAAGAAAAAGACATAATAAAAATTGAACAGCTAAAAGAAAACCATTCTAATTTCAAGATGAATACTATTAAAAATGCCCATTTTCAAATAGAAGGTATTATAATGCTACTACTGATAAAGCATTACTTATTAGATTTAAGAATAGTCAAGAAGAATGGATTCCAAAATCACTAATTCATTCTAAATACAATTTAAATGAAAAAATACCCCAAAAATTTATTATTGAAAGATCGTTTTTAGAAAAAAAAAAATTAGATAAAAATTGAATATGTTATTAATTTAGTGGCAAACTTCCTTTATTATTTATTCTCTACTATTAATAATTTAATAAAAAGATTAATTAAGTGTTATATTTCCTAAAAATTATCAAATATAAGTTTTTGAGAAAAAGTATGAAAAAAACAAAAGTCTGTTGTTGGGATTTAGAAGGGCCTCTCTCTGTGTTAGATTTTGCTGCGGAAATAGGCAAAAAATTGGGCGAGAAACCTGATTTAGGTTTACAAAACTATGATATGGGAGATTTTTTCTTTATGATTTCAAATTACGATGATTATTTAATTGATACTCCTGGAATTAAAGAGAAATTAGGTATTCCAGAATATCAACCCGGAGATACTCTAAGAATAATGGCCCCATTGTATGTAGCTTGCTTCACTAACAATGAATTATTAGATTTAGCAAAAAAGAATTTGGGAATTCTCCCCGGTATTAGAGAATTGATGGCGTTATTACAAAAAGAGTGGGAAATTTTCGTAATCTCCACGAGCTATACGCAATTTGCTTATCAAGTGACAAAAGAACTAAATATATCTAAAGATCATGTATATTGTACAGAATTCCCAATTAGTGATTTAAAAACACAAGTTTCTAATATAAATGAAAGTGTTGAGAGACTTGTAAAAAAGACCTTTGATAAATATCTTAAGAACAATAAAAATTTAGAATCTGTTTTAGAGGATCTTAATGAATTTTTTTGGAGAGGCAAGAAATCAGACTATATTAATATAATGAATAAAATTAGTGTTAGAGGAGGAAAAAGAAAAGAACAAGCCGTAGAAGATATATCATATCGGATTGACACCCCGATCTCAGAAATAATCTCAATAGGAGACTCTATAACCGATATCAATATGTTAAAGAGAGTAAATGATGAAGGAGGGATTGCAGTATCTTTCAATGGAAATAGATTCTCTTTAAAGTATGCCAATGTTGCGGTGACAACTCCCAATGGTCTCGGTGTCTTGCCTATTTTTGAGCATCATAAGGAAATTGAATCTTTCCTATTGGACTGGGAAAATCAATACCAACAATTTAAGGGCAATCCAAAGAAGATTCCTGATAATTTTATTTCTGATATTTGTAAAAATCACTTTATATATTATGATTTCGTTCCACAAATTACAGATTTAAAAAACAAAAGTGCTAATGAGTTAGAGCAAATTATCTCAAGCCAAGAAAAAATGCGTAAAAAAGTTAGAGGATGGGCTGGTAAACTAGGATAATTTTCTTGCTATTATTAATCTTTATCTTTTAAGGAATAGATTTTTTAAATTTTTAGAGTATATTATTCTGGTTAAACCTTGATTTTTAAGAGCACCCCTTTATATAATACTACTTTATCTCATCCTTCGATCTCCTATATATCCTCCCAGAGTGAAATAGGTATGCTTTTCATAGTAGAGAGGTTTCATAAGCCCTTTTTGTTTACATAAATTCTTTCGAAAAAGATCATCATCAAGAGATAAAGCTACTACTTTTGCGGTTATTATAACTCGATTCTTTGCTTCCTCTGATACTTCTTTTATCCACATAGTTTTACATTCCATGTGAGTAGAACATTCCTCTATTCTCGGTGGTTTGACTATTTTTGATTCAAGAGGTGTCAAATTGGCATGAATAAATTCATCTACTTCCGAAGGAACGGGATCTGCCGTGCGATTAACCTTTTTTAACATATTTGAGCTGGGTGCATTTAAAACAAATTCATTTATTGCTTTAATATTCCTATAAGTATCTCTATTTTTAGATGAACCAATAGAAACAATCAAAGGATGATAAGAGACGGGCATAACCATTCCATAAGGAGCAATATTATAAATATTGTGTTCATCCACGGTGGAGATCAAATAAACGGGAACAGGAATAAAGCATAATGCATAATCTTTTAATTCGAGACCCTTTTTCTTTTTCATACATCTAGCATAATTAATGAAACATTTAAGCTTAACTAATAGTTGGAGGAAATTTACGATTTTTTATTTTAATCATCATTCGAGTAATATTTCTTTAATTTAGGATCTTTAGTTCCATCAGGTAATACATAATCCGGGGAAATATAACCTTCGTTCTCGAATCTTTTCTTTCTTATACAGTTTTTCCCTCCGTTCCAACAGAATTCTTGAACCCATTTTTTATCTATTAACCCTAAATCGAAAGCTCGTTTTATCGCTGAAGTTTCATTATACCACGGGCATTCGTTTTTATTCATATAATCATTAATTTTTAATACTTTATATAAGAAATTCCTAGTTGAAAGCCTATGGAAATATCACTTAAGTAGGTTTCTTAAAATATTCATAAAAATCAAAAATAATTAAGATCTTTATATCATAATATAACCTGCAACCATGAAAGAATATAACTTAAATTATATAGAAACCAGTTCTTTAGAAGGAAAAGTGGTTCTGATCACGGGAGCTACGGGAGGAATTGGAACTGCAATTTGTAAAAAATTTGCAGATTTAGGAGCATTTATTTATATTTGTGATATTAAGGGGGCAGAAGAATTAGCAAAAAAAATAAACGAACAATATACTGAGCAAAGATCTATAGCCGCCCACTGTGATATCTCAAATGAAGAAGAAGTTGAAAATATGTATCAAAAAATAGAAGATGAGAAAAAGGGAGTTGATATCCTTATCAATAATGCTGCTGTTCACGGCAGTGGAGATTTTCCTCAAATTTCCTTTGAAGATTTCTTAAAAACAATTAAGATTGATCTTTCTGGTGCTATGTATTGTACCCTTAAAGCACTTCCCCATATGAAGAAAAACAGATGGGGTCGCATTTTATTTACTGGTGCGCCTCTATCTTCCTCCAGTATTCCTTGTGCTTATCTTGCTGGAAAGTCTGGCTTTATCGGGCTAACAAAATATATTTCCAAAAAATATGAGGATTACAACATCAGAACATTTGCGTTAGTACTGCGACATTGTGATACCCCTATGATCAGGAGGGTTATGAGAGCAAGGGGAATTGATGTTGAAAAGGGTATAAGAGAAATGAATAAAAAATCAAAAACTGGAAAAATGATAACACCGAAAGAGGTGGCTGAAATCTATGCCTATTTCTGTTTAGCAAAATCTTCTAAAATAAATGGGTTAACGCTTCTTTCAGATGGAGGGATTACTTATCTTTAAATAAGGAGATAAAATATGAACGACGAGAATTATAGAGGAAAAAATTGTATTATTTTCGGAGCCAATAGTTTTGTTGGAAAAATCATTGGAAAATTTCTTGCTCAAAATAATGTAAATCTTGGTCTTATAGATCTAAAATCTTATGCAAACAGAGAAATTCTGAAAGGTTTTAAAAAAGATAATAAAATCATTTATAAGATAGTCGAATCTGGCAATAAAGATGAAATCGATGAAGTTATTAAAGAAATTTATAAAAATTTTGGAAAAATTAACTATTTAATATGCTCCTTCTATATAAATGATATCAGAAACAAAATTAAGCAAGAAGATTTATCATTAAAAACATGGGATAACTTATTTCAAGATTGGATTATTAATTACTTTCTAATATTGAAGGCTGTTGTTCCATTAATGATTAAAGCAGAAGAAGGAAATATAATTTTTATTAATACACTCACAGGCTATACAGGAGAAGGGGAGGGGGAAGGGCAAATTATGGTTAATGGATCCATCCATGAAAGCGGTTGCTCAAGTGGGATTACAGGAATGTTAACTTCAATCGCAGCAGATATCATTCCTCAAGGTATTTCTGTAAATGGAATTGCTCTTGGAACTAATTATAAAAATGATGCTGAGAGGATGCTTTGGGCTGTTAATTTATGGCTTTCAGGAATAGGGGAATATTCATGTGGACAAATACTTAGGTTGTATTGAATCTTTTTTCTCTCTCATAATTAATAAATTTTAAAAAATTAGAATATATTAGAGGTTTACTATAATATGGATTTTTTAAGTGAAAAAGATAGGATACAAATTCTCAAAGATTGGGATCTTTATGAAATACCATTGGACCAACAAATCATAAAAATTTTTGAAAAAGTCAGAGATATTCGGTTTGGAAGAATGGGTTCTAGAGATCCTATGGATGTATATAAAGAGAATAAAGGGACATGCTCCGGTAAAAATTTCCTATTAAGAGAATTATATAAGGCTATTGGATTAGAAACAAAAGATATGATCTGTATGCAACGGTGGAAAGATTTAATATGGTTTCCAACCGGTAGATATAAAATAGTTCAATTTCCTGATCATTTGGTAAAAATGCTAAAAGAAAAAGAAATTATAGACTTTCATAACTATGTTAAAATACTTTTAAATAGGAAATGGATTCAAGTAGATGTTACAATTGATAAACCACTTACAAAGGTTGGATTTTTTACAACCGAAGTATGGGATGGAAAATCTGATATGCCACTCTGCTTCTGTGGAACCGATAAAATATGGGATTGTGGAAATGATGGAGCATCTAAGAAAAAAGAGTTAACACATCAGCTTCCCGAGCGCATCCAAGTCGCAAGAAATCAATTTCTAGAAAAAATGACAAAATGGATAGATAACTTAAGAGCCAATAACGAAATTTAATTTCTTCATTTTTATTATTTTAATTCAATCCATTATTTAACTAAAATATTTGATTAATTCATATTTTCAAATTGAGATTTATTGCTTATTAGCGGAAAGATTTATTTTATCATCTCAAGTACTCTTGTATGGATTTTTCTCCGATTTTGAAGAATTTAAGAAATATTGCTTATAAAAACTCAATCCTTTTTTTAAATTATGTCGTTTTTTCATATTAATAATAAATAAATAGGCGATTGGAAAGAGAAAAATGATTAAATAAAATAAGCCTATTTGATAGACAAAAATAAAAAAGATTACAGAAATTAGTGAATAGATGGCATAAAGGGCATTATATAAAAAAATATTGGAACGATATTTCGAACTTTCGATAAATTTATTTTCCTTTAAAGCAGAATGGCACGCGCAACATATTAATGGAATTTTTACATTATATTTCTGTTTAAAATATAAACTATAAATAATAGTGAGCATTCGATCAATCTTGTTTCCACATAATTTACAGGTAAACCCCTTTTTCTTCTTAGTACGATTAGCCTCAATTTGATCGATTACTTCTTTGGGAAAATAACAATCATCATTATAATAATGTTCGCAAGTTTTACACGTCAATTCCTTTTCTAATAATCGCTCGTTATGTTTCCTTATTTGAGGGTCCTTGAAAAACTCATAATTAGAGTGCTCCTTGCATAATACACGTCCCTCATCGTCAATTTCAAAACTGGGATTCACAAAATCCATAAGGTTGAGGATAAATTTAAATTAGTAATGATTTACTTTAATTTGATTTCTTTAAATAATAAGAAACCATTTAATATTAAAAATCTAACTCTATATTTTTAAAAAGCTCGCTAAAAAGCAAGCTTTATTCTGATTAGGTTCAAAAAAAAGAAAAAGAGATATAATTTTATTTTAATTCAAAAAATTTATAGTCGCTCGATTTTATTGTGCTTCCCCTCCCTTAACACGGAAAAACAAAAGAAACGCTATGATAACACAGATAAGGATAAAAGGAAACATTATAATATATTTAAATCCTTCAGTTAGGAGTGTTGAAAATGCAGATAAAAGACCTCCGAATAGAATAGGTGCTAAGGCATATGCAGATTGGTTAAATGTGTAATAGATACCGGTATAAATCCCAAGATCTCCCTCTGGTGCCAGCTCCCATAAAATTGGGAAGGAATTGACTATAAATCCCATCCAGGGCACAGATATGAGGATTAACATAATAATCATTATTAATTCGTTATGATTTTTGTACAAAGGTGGTACTATGATAAAGGTCATTACAATCAATGAGATGATGAGCCATATAAGAAATATTTTTACTGCATTCTTACGCCCTACCTTTTTAGATTGTCCTACCAGACCCACAACATACGCGACTGCAATCATTGGACCTGAATAGAATAGGAATAACCGGCTTGCCTGTGCTTCTGTTGCTCCTAAATAATCTTGCGCAAAAAGAGAGAAGAAAGATTCTACGGACGCAAATGCTAAATACATAAAGATTATCGTTCCCAAAAAGTATGCAAAATCTTTATGGCGTTTCATAATCTGAAATGCCTCTCGATATGAGCTAAATTTTTTCCGTCGATTTGTTTGAATTTCCTCGCTCCCTTTCTTTAATTCACGAGCCTTAAATGTAGATGGTTCAATATCCAACCGATTTTCAGAAATTTGAATAAATTTGTCCCCTGTTGGTGTTTCCTTGAGAAAAATATTTTGGATTATCAGTAATAGAATCATAATGATAGCGACAGCAAGAAAGGGAAGAAAATCTCCAATAATACTAGAAGGCACAATATAGGAAAGATCAATACCAAATAAATCTCCAAGAGTTATGAGAAATTCTTGAAAAATGGTGGGTTTAGAAAAAAGTGTTTTTGGAAATATCATCGGCATGGCAAATCCTACCAATCCTCCAATATTTGCAATAAATTGCTGTACGGCACTTGCTGTTGAATAAACTTTATCGGAGGTATAATCAGGTAATATCGCAATAGAAGCACTTCTATAAATAGACATTGCTATATCAAAAAGTAGAATGATCAGTACTAAACCAGCAATTACTCGAATAAGTGGAATTAAGGTAAAGAAAAATGCGGAAGACGTCGTTCCTAAAATTATATAAGGCATACGACGACCTATTTTACTTTTTGTTCTATCGCTTAAATCACCAAAAAATGGTTGCAAAATCACTGCTGTTATATTATCAATTGCCATAATTGTACCTATAATAAGACTTATGATAGGATTGGTTCTTCCTAACTCATTTCCTAGAACTTCATTTAATAACAAAGGCACCTTAAAATTGAAATAGCTCCATGCCAAAAGAACTATAAAAAATGCGAGAGAGATAATAACTGTTCTTTTATAATTTAGCTTATCTGGTGGGCTCGGTTCCATCTTAGGTTCATAAGGAAGATAGATCGCTTCCTTTTTTTCATTTTGTGCTATTTTAATCACCTAAATTTTATATTGCTATGGTTTAATTTAGATTAATTAAGTTTGTATATTTAATGAGTAATTTAAAAATTTGTATAAAAGAAAACATTAAAACCTTTTTATTAGATTTAAAATAAAAAATCAAAAAAAAGAAATTTATTTAGAGTATTTCTTCATATTTATCAAGATCGACCATTTGGCCTTTTTCTTCGTGTATCTTATCAAGATCTTTTTGCATCTCATCATATTTTTCTTTTGTAACAGGGAACCTGAAGAGTGCTAATAAGCCTAATCCTAGAACAATGGCTGGCAGAAAATACATAAGGATAAAGATACCGATATCAGTTTGAGGTGTATAAGCATTAGGATCATAGATGACTCCCCAACCAATTCCCCAAAATATGAAGAAAATTGCTAAATAGACTCCAATAGTCGATAATCGTATGATTAAGGCATTCACTCCATAATATGCTGCTTCTCTTCTAATTCCAACCTGTAATTCATCTGTATCTATAATGGTACTCATCATCATATCTCGACCGAACATAATGCCGGCAAACCCAAAACCTGCAATTATATAAGTAAAAATTGCTGCTATCGGATGTAACATGAACAAGAATGGTGTCATGGTGAGAATTAAAGAACCCAATGCCATTATTTCACCTTTCCTCGGCCCAAATTTGGCAAAGATCTTACTCCACAACACCATAAAGGCTATAGCAGAAATAAACAAGATGGCTAAGTAGATTGACGGTATCATGCCCCCTTCGACTCCAAGAATAAATCTAACATAATACGGATTAATAATAGGTACTAACCCGAAAACAAACCATACTGCTAAATTGGTTCCGACATAGGTTGTAAATGATTTATTGTTGAATGTGAATTTCACAGAATCTTTAAAAGAGGGCGCCTTTAGTGGATCTTTTGCGTATTCGACCCTTTCTTTTAATCCCTTTTTAATGAAAATTAATCCGAAAACCGTCGCTAATATTGCCATTATAATCGAACCAAAGATATAACCTCCTTCTGTGCCTGGTTCCACACTGGTAGGTACAAATAGAGTGGGAATAATTGCTGCTAATAATAATCCAACTATGTTAAATATTTGCACATAATTATTAGCATAAGCTCTCTGTTCAAGATTTTCAAACATTTCCGGAAATAAGGAGGTTTGATTTAAAGAATACATTGTATAAAAGAAATCAAAGAGATTAATGATAATAAGGAAATAAATGTACTCTACAACATCAGATCCGAATGGAGTCCATACAAGTATGATCAGTGCTATCAGTGGTATTAATCCTAATACTATGAATGGGCGACGGCGACCCCATTTTGAGGTGGATTTATCCGAAATAGCGCCTAAGAGAGGATCGTTAATAGCATTCCACACAGTCCATATCATAAATCCAATAACTACCCAAAGGAGTGGCAACTGTTTCACAGCGATATAATAGTTAAAAATGTAGAAGCTGAACATTTGATACGACATTGTGTCGGCAATTCCTGCAAATGAGTAGTAAATCATATCTTTCTTAGTGTATTCCTTCATTACTCCTGATTTTTTTTCAGTCATTTTCGAATTTTTTTAATTATTTTTATTTAGAATTTTATATAGAATTAGAATGAAAGTTTTATATAAATATGTTCTCTAATTTTTTAAAGAGATTTGAGAATTTTAAAAAGGAAAACAGTTTCAAAGGAAGTAGATTCATATAATATCATTGGACTGAGCTTTTTTCTATTAATTTAAGTATTTATATTAGTTTATTTGGGATATTATTTTTTCTTC
>Ga0209918_1001835_pt1 | contig 10786 bp, 7 predicted proteins | sample SalPonD_shore_MG_FD_185712 | JGI IMG/M metagenome (GOLD analysis project Ga0209918, IMG submission 185712) | Salt pond soil microbial communities from South San Francisco under conditions of wetland restoration - Salt Pond MetaG... | ecosystem: Environmental > Aquatic > Marine > Intertidal zone >...
CCGATGTGGTAGACGATAACCTTGAGAGTATCGGAAGCGGCCCTACCACCCCTGATTCTACCACGTTTGAAGATGCATTCCAGGTTTTAAAACGATACCGGATTTGGGAAGATGTACCCCATGCCGTTCGTAAACATCTGGCCAAGGGGATGCATGCCGAAATTCCCGATACCCCAAAACCCGGTTCCGATTTTTTAGTACAGCACAAGACCCATATCATTGGTTCAGCCCAAAAACTGGCTGAAAGAACGGCAGGTCAAGCAAAAAAAATGGGTTACAATGTCTGGGTTGATGATAGTCCCTATTCGGGAGATGTGCGAAAAACATCCAAACGACTTTCGGAAAAAGCCATTTCCGTTTTGAAAGAGAATGATCCTGCGGAAAAACCTGCGGCTCTGATTTTTTATGGAGAAAGTACGGTTCAAGTCAAAGGAAATGGTAAGGGCGGAAGAAATCAGGAATTGGCCCTGGCGGCTGCGCTCTCCATTGAAGGGCAGCATCATATCACACTTTTAAGTGCAGGTACGGATGGTCGGGATGGTCCAACCGATGCAGCCGGGGCCGTAATAAATGCCGAAACCGCCTTAAAAGCCCGTAAAGACAACATCGAACCCGAAGATTACCTGCAGAATAACGATTCCTATCATTTCTTTGAAAAGATAAACAGCCTGCTCAAAACCGGCCCCACAGGCAATAACCTGATGGATCTGCAAATCATCCTAATTGATAAATCCTGATAGTAACTGGATCACCATAATATATCTTTGTCCATCAAATTCTAAAATTAATGATAAAGTAGAGTTCGCGTCTAATTCGTATGTTAAAAATATTCCTTATAAAGGAGTTGAATGCTGAAAGTGAAAGCATTCCGTACGTCTCAGGTTATGTGTTATGGAAAATGGTTTGTGTTACGTGTTTCGGGTTTTGAGTTTCAAGTCGTAGCCCGGATATTTCACCAAGAAATTAGTTCGTGGACAATCCCGCCCCGAAAGTGTTCGAGACAAGGGCAAAATAGCTGCGAAAATGTATATATTAAATGTGCTATTTAAACTTCAACGCCGCCTAGCATCAAATTTCACAGTGCTTTTAGCTATGCCCGAATTTGAGCTACAGATAAATTCGCATAAAAAATAAAACTAATGCTATCGAAAGAGAAAATGAAATCAAGAAATGGCGAAGAGCTAAAAAGAATCGCCTCATAGATATGATGAATCCAAGGTGGATATTCATTAAACCAGAAGAGATACAAGTATAGTGATTTTCCTAAGGTTAAACCCACTGTCATTTCGACGAACGTATGGGAGGAGAAACCTATTCCCATATGTCTCGAATCCTGCTTGCAGGATGAGAGACCTGGCCTCGCGAACCAGGCTTAAAAACATTAAGCTTTGCGGATGATAAAATATGGTTCTCAGTGATAAACGGTTGCTGCCTTATTTCACGCCGGTGAGCTTTCTCATACCCGCAAGCGGGATTCGAAAGGTATATCGAATAGATCCCTCCCCGAAAGCATCCGGGACAGGCACATCCGTTCGGGATGACAATATGGGTTGCTTACTAATTTTACCAACGTAACATCACTGTCATTTCGACGACCGAATGGGAGGAGAAACCTATTCCCATACGTCTCGAATCCTGCTTGCAGGATGAGAGACCTGGCCTCGGGAACCCGGCTTAAAACCCTTAACCTACGAGTGACAGAAATGACCTTGGTGATTAATGGTTGTTGCCATAATTCACGTTGGTGAGCTTTCTCATGCCCGCAAGCGGGATTCGAAAGGTTAATCGAATAGATCCCTCCCCGAAAGCATCCGGGACAGGCACATCCGTTCGGGATGACATAAAAGTTTAAAAAAAATTGTAAGGGTTAGTCGTTAAGGAGGTCTTATATAAAAAAAGATAATGTATTACGTCTATATCACGACAAATCCTAATCGATCAACGATATATGTAGGAGTCACCAACGATCTTTGCCAGCGATTAGAAGAACATTATAAAAGCAGGGGCGATAGAAGGCATTTTGCTTCCAAATATTATTGCTATAACCTGATTTATTATGAGACTTACGAAAAGTCACTTAAATGTCAATGAAGTAAATATTCGTGAATAAAACGAAATAGGTTCCAATCAGAAACTTTAACCTTTGCTCGTTACATTTCTTTATCATGTAGTGCTATCCTGAAGGCTCTGCATTCATACCTACCGATGTTTTAGCCCGGATATTTCGCAGCTTTCTACACCAGGTATTTGATTTTTCAACCTTAAAAATAGATATAAATATATTTGCATCAATAAGTTAGTTCATTATAATATAACTTTCTGTGAAATATCCGGTTTAGACGGTTAAAATAAATTGCTCATCCAACGAACGGGAGGGGACCTCCCTTTTAGCTTTACAATGATCAATTTTTATAGGCAATCGGATGTAATTCTCCTTTTACTTAGTTCAGGATTTTTTACAAAAAATGGGAAAGGATAATTCTCCAGCGAGTCGTTCTTTGGTTCCGATGCCGTTTGGGTTTTTCTCATTAAAAAATGAACCACAGATCTATTTCCATTAATGTAAAAACAAGGTGAATGTAAAGTTGATTTATAGGTAGATCATTGATCGGTGATCACTGATCATTGTTAACTGTTCACTGTAAAGAGTTGATGCGGTGGGTAAAACATCTTATAATGCCTTTCGTTATAAATTTCAGTAATTGTGGCTTGTTTAACAGGATAAATAATACTTATTCGCTAAAACGACATTTCGTTATTGTACTAGTTTTAAACTGTTAAGACAGAATTCCACGCGCCACAAAAGAATATAATAGAAACCGAGTTTAATTTCGTCGATTCATGGTTTGGCAGAACAGCAACTTTTTATGGTTATTAATCCTGGTTCCCCTGCTGGTAGGTATGGTTTGGTGGATGCGGCAGCAGGTGCGTAAAAAACGACAACGATATTTCAATGAATCCATCTTTAATTCCCTGAAAAAAAATAACTGGGAGCTGGGAGATAAAATTAAGCACATCAGCTTGTATGTTGCCCTGGCCTTCCTGGTCGTAGCTCTGGCCGGACCCAAAATCGGTACGCAGGTTCGTCAGGTAAAACGGCAGGGGATTGACATGATGATTGCCCTGGATTTATCGGCCAGTATGAATGCCGAAGATGTGAAACCCAGTCGTCTGGATAAAGCCAAATATGAGATTAAGCGACTTATTCAACGATTGAAAGGAGATCGTGTCGGTTTGATTGTTTTTACCGGCGATGCTTTTTTGCAAAGTCCCATGACGCTGGATTATTCTGCATTGAGGATGTTCCTGAATGTTGCGGATACCGATCAAATGCCATCTTCGTCCACCGATTTTTCCGAAGCAATGCAAACGGCACACAAGGCATTTAAATCGGAAGACGACAACAAGACCAAGGCTTCCAAGGTGCTCATGATTATCTCGGATGGAGAGGATCACGGTGAGCCTTTTGATGATGAATTAAAGGCTTTGGTTAAAGAAAATGTATCGGTATATACGCTGGGCGTAGGCACCCGGAAAGGGACAACTATCCCAATTTACGATGATCAAAGCGGAAATTTGATTGGCTACAAACGTGATAAATCCGGCAAGGTGGTAACCACCAAGCTTGAAAGTCAGGTGCTTCGTAAAATTGCTGATGAAGGTAATGGGGAGTATTACGAAATCAATGGCGGAGGAGATGGCATTGACTCCTTCCTGGGACGTATCGACGAGATGGAAAAAGGAGAATTCGCCAGTCAGGAATATGCCGATTACAAGAACCAGTACCAGTGGCTGGCCGGTATCGGGTTGGGGTTATTGCTCATATCATTTTTTACCCCAACTTACAAGAAGGACTAAATAGCGGATTACTCCATTTTAAAACTTTAGGCAGGTTATGGAGTAAAACCAGTGAATCAAATAGAATAGCAATATAGGCGAAATTGCCGGTTGTGTAGAACTTCTAATATTATAAGTAATCGAAATGATCAAATTATTTGTAGCTGATTTAGACGGATGTATTAGCTTTCCTTTTCAAAGTCCCGACTGGGAAGCTTTTAGTAAAATTCGAGAGCTGAACATTCAGAGTAAGAAGGAGAAGGGCATTCCCCATCTCACCATTTGCACCGGACGGCCCTTACCCTATGTGGAGGCAGTTGCTCAAATGTTGGACGTCGGGCTGCCCTTTATTTTTGAAAGTGGGGGGGGACTGTATGATGCCAAAACCAATAAACTGACATGGGCCGATGCATTTAATGAGAATACCCGGAAAATTATCGAAGATTTAAAACATTGGCTGCGTAAGGATATTATCACCAATTATGAAGGCACCATCCCCGAATTTGCCAAACAAACGGATGTAGGACTCATCAATCCTGATCCAGCGGCCTGTAAAGCGATGTACGATGATATAAAAGATTACGTAGAAAATCGTTATGATTTTTTTGAAATCCACTATACTGATGTTTCGGTAAACGTTATTTTAAAGGACAGCAATAAAGGAGCCGGTCTGTTGAAACTGAGTGAATTGACTGGTTTTTCGCTTGATGAAATAGCGTACATTGGCGACGGAACCAATGATATCCCGGCTCTGAAGAAAGCCCATATGCCATTTGCTCCATTAAATGCACGGGATGAGACGAAAAATGTAGCTACTGTTATTGACGATGAAGCCACCCGCGCAGTGTTAAAAGCCTATCAGCGTATAGTGGAACATAACAAAAGCTTTTCCAGAGCAATGAAAGACGGGGAACAGTTGGACTAATGAGAGCATTTGTAACATTGCTATCATTTAGATCATTTGGGGACTCCATTTAAGCTAAAAGGGAGCTCTGCTCCCGCTCGTGGATTAAGATTTAGAGTTCAAGCTGTTCTTACATAGAAAACCTTTCCAAGGTTTCAAACCTCGGAAAGGTTCAGAGTTTTAATTGTCCAATTGTATTTTTTATTGACCGCGTTCGGGAATTTCACCACTTTTGTCGGAGATGATGACTTCCACCCGGCGGTTCCGCTGTCGACCAGCTTCGGTACCGTTGCTAGCTACGGGGTACTGCTCTCCATAACCCCGGATGGTAATGCGCTGACTATTGACGCCTCGGTCAAGCAGGGCGTCGCGAACGGAAGCGGCACGTTGACGTGATAAATTGCGATTATATTCTTCTCCACCTACACTATCGGTAAATCCCTCAATGCGGATATTTCGATCTTTGTACTCTTCCAAAAAGTTTGACAATCGATCCACAACACGGAATCCACCGGGTTTGAGGGACGCTTTATCGAAATCGAAAAGCACATCACCCAGCGTCAGAACCATACCTCGTTCCGTTGATTTGGCTTTGAGGTTGTTCAACTGTTCACTGAGTTCCTGGGCTTTTTGTCGTTCTTCGCGAGCCTGTTGCATGGCTTTTTGGGCACGCTGTTCGGCCTGTTTGGCTTCAGCCTTTCGGGCTTGAATCAGTACTTTTTGACGTTGGGTCTGGGCGCGTTCAACCTCATCCTGCGCTGCATTCAACCTTGCCGTCTGCCGGGCTATAGCTACTTTTTGATTCGCCATATACGCGTAGTGGGTAACTAATTCCTTGTCAGCTCCATCTTTCCACAGTTGCCGGCTCTTTTCAAGTTGTTCCTCCGCTTCTTTCAGTGCAACCGGCGCTTTGGTTACAATCATAGAGTCCTGTTCGGCTTGTTGGTAATGGGTTTTAGCTTTTTCAAGCAGGGGATTTTTGTCCGGTGTTCCTCCACAACCGGCCAGGATGAAAAGCAGCCCGGAAATTGCTAATGTGGTAAAGCTTCTTTTACTAAATAACATTATTGAGTACCCCCAGCTTGCTGTTCATTTGCAATTTCTTCTTTCAGCGTTTTAATACTTTCCCGAAGCTCGTCCACTGCTTTTTGAGCCTTTTCTGATAGGGCCTTGGATTCAGCAAGCTCCGCATCCACGGCCGACTCATCGGCAAACCGCTTAGCTTTTTCATACTTCTTTTGCTTAACCAGGTCCTGCGCTTTATCCAATTTTTGACGGGCAGATCGTATAGCCAGGGGAGCATAATCCTGGGCCCCGACCTGTTCGGCCTGTTTAATAGCAGCTTGGGTCTGAGCTAATTTCTGGGTTGGTGGTTTGGTACTGGAGCAAGCAAAAAGCAATGATCCAGCCAAAACAGCCATCGTAGTTTTAAACGGTAACTTTATGCACATCGGTATCTGGGTTTGAATTACTGTGGGTTTTTTTGATCAATCATTATGACTTAATGATGCTATCCCTGTTAGCGTCAATCAGATATAATTATAGTAGCAGAATGAATTTTTGTTCCTTTTGGTAATAATATATCAGATCAAATATCTATAAGCCTGATGTATACTGAATCGATTCTTCGAAGACAGGCAAGTTAACCCGGATTATTCACCAGGAAAATTGGAGATGGGCCACCCCGCCCCGAAAGTGTTCGGGATCGGGACAAGGGCTGGAACAGCAAATGAAATGTATTCAGATACGTTAAATGCGCTATTTTCAACTTTAGCGCCGCCCATTATCAAATTTCGCAGCTCCTAAAGCTATATACAAATTTGAGCTATAGATAGATTTATTCAACTAAAAAAATATCAAGTTCATAACTGATGATTTTATATTCACTCGTGAATAATCCGGGTTAAAATGTTACAATGATGAGATGATAATATGATGATATAGTCTATCTCTCTCGTTACGTCGCTCTGCGGCGTAACGCAATGCCGGACGCTCTGCGTCCAATTCGTTGAAATTGATAAGATGTGACTGTGTAAACGCCTTTTGTGGTTATATGGAATATTATAGCGCTCAGCATTCAGTCCTCAGCTATCAACTTATATAGGAGTGAAAAGTGAAAGGTCAAAAGTGAAGGGTAGACATTATGCAACCTGTTTACGTTTCACTATTTAATTGATTTTAAGGTAAGCTGACGGTTGAGCGCATAAAGCTAAGGATAATACTCACAATAAATACACTATACTTTATTTAAACCGGTTCATTCAACCGCACAACACGTTGTGTAACTATTTTTAAAACCCTCATCCTAAATCCTTCTCCCATGGGGAGAAGGACTTTTTGGGATTTGTTATCGGTGTCTCTTAATCACCATTCGGAACAGGGGTTCCCTGATTGCCGGATTGTTCTTTCTGCAGCAGTTCGAAGTACTTTTCAATCAGCTTTTGGTAATCTTCACTGAATTTTGTTTGATTGGGATCTTGTAACCGGCTGCGTATTCGTTTACGTAATTCCTCGAGCGTAATTTCGGGAGGCGTTTGCTCGTATTGTTTCTCAGCGGTGGTTGCGCGTCTTTTTTTCTCTTTACCCCGCTCATTGATGGCGCGTTCGGCGCTCAGCATTTTTGAAAGGATATTACGCTGACGTTTAACGAGTTCACGATCCGTGTTGCCCCCCCGGAGATCCCGGATCGAATTTTCCATCTGCTCATTCATGCGCTCCAGTTCACTCAACAGTTTATCGCCCGGCTCAAATCCGCCGTTACGCTGCAAATCCTTGAGCTGTTTTCGGATGCGGTTTTGCTGTTTGGCCATCTGATTCAGCCGCCCGATTTGATCCTGGCTTAAGCGATCGCCCTGCATATCGTTAATCATTTTTTGGAGCTGCTGATTCATTTGCTGCTGCTGACCCGACATCTTCTTCAACTTCTCCATCATTTGTTGGGCCGACATCCCGGCACCACCGCCCTGTCCTTTCTGCTGGGCATTCTTAACCTGGTCAATCAGGGAAGCGATCATTGAGGTCAACTCATTAATTCCGCCAAGCGATTGTCGTTCAGCGGTTGTTGAATTCCCCTTGTTACGCTCTGCAAGTTGGTCAATGGCATGCTGCAGGTCTTGTTCAACACTTTTCTTTTTCACATTGATTACATTCGAAAAACGTGGAAGATCGGCCGAAACTTTAAACAACGAATCGGAAATCTGCTCAAACTGGTTGGCGATATTTTTTTGTTCACGAGCTTTCTCCACAAATGCCTGGCTTTCATTGTCAAGCTGGGTGGTTTTTTTCGTCAGATCTTCCTGTGTTTCCGAGAGATTGATCAGGGAGTATAATATTTGCTGAAGGGCAGCCAGGTTAATTTGGGTTTGTTGTTGATTCATTTTCGATTTAGCATCCCGCATCTGGCTTGCCATCTGCTGGAACTGCTTCTGAATATTTTGCTGCTGCTGACGGCTTTGCTGCGAATTTCCATTTTTATTCAGTTCATCCTTATTTTGCTGGATGTTCTTTTGGATGGAATCCATCTGCTGTTTGGATTGCTGCTGCAAATCCTTAATTTTCTGTTTCCATTTGTCCGGGGCATTTTCACTTAGTGAGTCTATTTTATCCGAAACTTTTTTGGATTCCTGCTGAATGGCATTTTGCTTTTCCAGCTGATTGTCAGCCGGTGATTGGTCGTTAGCCAGTTTTTCTTCCTGTTTACTCAAAGATTCCAGTGATCGAGCCGTTTTCTCCAGGTCACTGTTCATCTTCAACTGCTTGAAGAGCTCAATGGTGCGCTTGAGTCGTTCCTTATACACATCTTCGTTGAACTCCATATTATTCATGGCCTGCTTGATCTGTTGCTGATCCATATTATTCAGCGCCTTCTGCAGGTCTTCCAGCGCCTTTTTGAGATCGGGATCATTAATCTGATCCATCAATTCCTGCAGTTCCTTGTACGATTTCAGCGTTTCATCCGAAAGAGCATTATTTTTCTCAAGCTCATCTTTCACTTTCTTAAACTTGTCATTGAGGTCTTTGATGTTGTCTTGAAGCTTCTTCCGCTTTTCATCCATCTTGTCCAGCGTTTGCTTCTGCTCCCAGTTGGTCTGTGGATTTTCACGAAGCTGCTCTTTGAAGCGATCATACTCTTTTTGCATCGATTCGTAGGAATCAGAAACCTCATCCAGGGTTTGCTTAACATCGTTTTCTTTCTCATCAACCTGATCAAAATATTCCGTCATTGAAGGAATATTAATCACCATTTTTTGAGAGCGGGAAGCCTTGTAGCCGTTGACAACATCATTATCCTGCACTTCAATCCAGTAGGTGACAACATCGCGTGGCTTTAAGTCCATCTTTTGCAGATTCCAGGATACCTGTTCATTGGCATCAATGGCAGGCACTTTCAATTTCGTGGCGTGTTTCTCCGGCTGATCTACAAAGGCACGATTGATTTCGTAATGAAGGGAACTACGTGTAAGTCCAAAATCGTCTCCCGCTTTATAGACTACATCCAGGGAACCGGGCTCCGCCATTTGAAGCGTAGAATCCGGTTGTAAAATTTCCACATAGGGCCGTTCATCGATCTGGGGTTTAATGATAAACTCGAACGGGTTCTTATTGGTAAGACCTGAAGCATCTTTCATCACAAACGAAAGGGTATCAGGTTGATCGACTTTTAGCGAATATTGATAGGTTTGATCCTGATCGCCCACCGGATTTATGGAAAGGGTATCACCGGTGGCTTGTCGAATCAATGTTAACTGTTCAATCGGTTTATTGCTTTTCCCTTTTATTTGAATTTGAGAGCCCTGGTACGCTTCTATCTGTGAGAAAGGATAATCGTATTCGGTGGAATCCTGTCGGGTGTAGTGGGGCGGATGGACAACCGCTGATAGATGCTCAAAACGGGGGCGCAACTGTACATTTACGTTATAAAGCGGACTCTTGTATTTGTCCATTTTTATGTAGTACGTGGCATTATTAGTCAGTTCCAGGGGAGATGTAGAAAAATTACCTTCGTCATGCGACTGCATTTGTCGCAGGCGGTATTCACTTTCTATCTGGGTTTTTACGGCCAGCGAAATCTGCTTCGGAACTTTACCGTTTTTAAACTGTATTTCCGGCTGGAAGGTAGATCCCTGTTCAAGGGTAATATTGCCGGGTTTGATTTCAAATGAATAGGGATTGGGTTTCTGAAAGGTATGCCAAAAGCGGGATACACGATACAAACCGTTGTGATGAAGATTACCGGTGATGGCAAAGAATCCGATGGCTATAACCGCTGCAAACATTCCATACCGGTTGTAGACATGCGCCTGGTGATTCCTTTCGTACTGCTTGAATTCCCGGATTAAATCCCGGCGCGATACCGATTCCAGGTTTTTGGCTATAGCTTGATTATAAAATACCGAATCCGTACTTCGCGGGTATTCTTTGAGATCGATGGCATATTTTAATTCCGGAAGCTGGGTGGAGTGCGTCAATTTTCGATAAAAATCAGCAAAAGAATCTTTTTTCAACCATTTGTTCAGGTATATATGGAGGGAAACCGCCCATCCAAGAATGAGCAGTGAGGTAAGGATTTTCGTCGTTGCTGAAAAATAGAATACGGATTCCAGGTAAATGAAAAGTGCAAAAGCCAACACGGCAAAAGAAATCGGAATCAACAGGGAAAAATATAGCTTCTTCCGATTGAGACGAGTATACAATTTCCTGATTGAACCTATAATTCGGTCCAGTGATTGTTCCGTGTTTTGTTTCGACGATTGATTACTCAAGGATACCTGGTTTTCTTATTCCGGAATGTTATTCGTAAACAACAATGATTAACATTTTAACGCAAATAATACTTCTTAATTATCACATGTATAGTCAAATAAACAGATAATTACACCGATTAAAACTAAATAACATGAATTTAACTGCTGTGGTAAATAAAGTTGAACTTCCAGCCGGGGAAAAATTTGACCAACTGACAACTAACAACTGACAACTGACTACTGACTACTGACTACTGACTACAGTTCACTCAACGTCAATTCACGCTTAACCTGGTATTTC
>Ga0209918_1001836_pt1 | contig 10777 bp, 7 predicted proteins | sample SalPonD_shore_MG_FD_185712 | JGI IMG/M metagenome (GOLD analysis project Ga0209918, IMG submission 185712) | Salt pond soil microbial communities from South San Francisco under conditions of wetland restoration - Salt Pond MetaG... | ecosystem: Environmental > Aquatic > Marine > Intertidal zone >...
GAAGGAAGGACGAGGGATGGACAATAGTGGCGTTAGCCGGTGGGGAGGTGAGGAGACTTCTTCATTTTTCATTCATCACTCTGCATTCTGCAATCATCTTTGTTTCGAATCCAGTAGTGCCCACACACTCCTCTCCTATATATCACCAAATAATCTTGAGTAGTATACTCCTCCAGCTCACGAGGGGATATGTTGATTAAAAAACCCGGGGCTGCTTTACATCTCTTAAACTAAGCCGCTAAATCGTTATTACATCGGTTCGGCAAATGATGGTATAAAACATAATCGGGAGCAAAAACCAACCGCTCGTAATGAATTCCTGCTTCCCGGCCTGGCAGAAAATTTTCTCTTGACAAAGACGAAGAGGATAGGTATACATACTACAGTAGTAGTAAATAAACCACAAGTGAGGTATAACGTATGGCACACCCGGCGTTACAGTCAGACCTGGAATGGCGGATCATGAAATATCTCTGGAAACAAGAACGCGCTCCCATTCGAAACGTCTGGGAGGCCTTGTTCCCGGAGGGGGACAAAGCCTACACCACCATTCAGACGTACATGGAACGCATGGTGGACAAAAGTTTACTCACCAAGGAGAAGATCGGCCTGGTGAATTTTTATTCCCCCCGTCACTCCGAGCAGGAGGCCCTGTCGCAGGCCGCTTCCAGTTTTGTCGACAAGGCGTTTGAGGGGTCCTTCCTCACCCTGGCCAATTTTTTAATCAAGTCGGACAAACTCAAACACGACGACCTTGAGGAACTGCGCAGACTGCTACAGTCCCGGGAGAGGGATGCGAAATGATCACCTGGATCAATACTGCCGCGGCTTCCTGGTGGGATTATATGGCGGCCTCCTCGGTGCAGAGCGGGCTGTTTTTCCTGGGTATCCTATGCCTTTCGATTCTTTTCAGGACCCGATCCGCCACATTTTTGCATCTACTTTGGTTCACCGTGATCGTGAAGGCCTTGCTCCCGCCCGCACTGCGAGTTGTCCCGGTGGATTTTCCCCTGGCGGTCCCAAGGTCCATACTGGAGTTCACCGTGTCGAACCCGCACACCGGTGCCGGCGCACCACCGGGCTTCACACTTCCCGGGCTCCTGTTTCTCACCTGGTGTGTAGTGATAGTGGGCGCGTTCGGGGTATTTCTCTGGAAGAACTATGCACTCTCCGGGTATCTACGGCAGCACAGAGCCGAACCACCGTTTCTCAAGGAGATGTCGCAAGATTTTAGTAGTATACCGATATTTATTGTTCCAGAAATCCGTACGCCGTTGACCTACGGTATGCTCCGGCCGGCCGTTTATTTACCGGAGGCAGCGGTTACGTGGGATGAGACGAAACTCATCTTGGTTCTTCGCCATGAAATGGCCCATATCGCTAGAAGAGACGCCTTCTGGGGTCTCCTGCAAATGGTAACCCAAATGCTGTTCTTTTTTCATCCGGGCATCTGGATCGCCAACCGGCAAATCAACCTCTACCGGGAACTGGCCTGCGATGACCGGGCCCTGATTCCCTCGGAACACGCGTGGCGGGACTACGGAGAGATACTGCTTTCATTTCTGACCCCTGCCCGGGAAAGGATGCCCTGGTCCATAACCAGCCAGTTAACCATCCTGGATAAGCGGGGGATCCGCCAGCGATTTCATTATCTCACAGAATACAAGGAGGAACACATGCTTTCATTACAAACTTTTGAAAAACTGGCCTTGATCGGGATCATGGCCGGTGCGCTGTTCCTGTCCTGTCAACAGGACCAACCCGTGAATCCGGCCGCCAGTATTCAATCCACCGAAACTATCTCTGATGGAACTTTGGAAAACCAGGGAATCATTTACGGTACTATTGTTGATAAAGACCGGAACGAACCCCTGCCGGGGGCGAATATTTTCGCCCTGGGGACTAAACTCGGTGCCGCTTCGAATCATCGTGGGGAATTTCAATTCACGGTCCCGCCCGGCAAATACACAATTATCGGGCAGTTTTTAGGGTTTGGCGTCCAATCACTGGAAGGCGTCCAAATCCCGCCCAACACTCAAACCCGAATTCAGTTTCAAATGACCGTGGACAAGCGACCGTTTGAAGAACAAGTGAAAGAACGGGACCGGCTCCTGGGAATGACGGAGTGAGGATAGGGTTGGTTAAGGTAAAAACCGCCCATCAATCAATGGATGGGCTATTCTCGTTGTGTCCCTGAGCACGCTCGTTGGTAGTGAGCCCTTCAAGGCGCAGGGGAGGGTAGAGGTGTCCCCTTCAGTGCATTGGTAGTGCGCTCGCTGTCCCCCTTCAAAGGGGGACACTTCGCTACCACATTTTCAAAGGCCCCGCACGTTTCCAACGCTTTCCCCCTTTGAAGGGGTCCAGGGGGATGACTGGCGCAGGTCAACCCGCCGAATCGGAACAGTCCCGAAGATCCCTTCGCGTCCCTCCCTTTTTCTTACAAGTCGTCGATCCCGATGCTTTGTATCGGGGAGCAAGGGGCCCCCCGGGTGAACGAGGACAGGAGGGATCGAGTTGTTGCCAGGCGCCGGGATCAGTTAGTAGTGCCCCCTTCAGGGGGCAGGTGCCCCAGCGGGGCACCATGTTTCTAGGAACGACGCGTTTCCCAAAATCCCGCCGCCTCATCCCAGCCATCATTTCGCTGGTCCGGAGGACCTGCCGGCTTTAACCCGGCAAACAACACCGGTCTTAAAGCCGGAGAGATCGTGGATCGATGGGAGGCCACGCGTTCCGGGTGTTTCAGCCCGTCCGCCCGGGATTCCGTCCGGCGACGACCGGACTCAATCCCGGATCGAAGACCCGGCCCCTGCCGGGCTTGGCCCACGTGCCCATCGCGTTCTCCCCTTTCTCTATCAAGAGAAAGGGGAGACAGAGGGGATAGAGTTGTTGTCCCCGGTGCCAGCCGGCCGGCGGGTGTTTAAGGACAACCCCACGATATACAAGTTGTTCCGGAGCCCCTGGACCAAATACCGGCGCAAGCCGGCGCCGGTGGAAGAAGAGATCCCGCAGGCCCTGGATGAATGAATCAAACGCTGCCCGAACGTACCCCACGGACCGGAACCCTCCGCCGGAATACGACTGCCGCGTATGCACGGCGATCTGTGTCACCTCCCCGTTGAAACGGAACGCCTGAGACATACCTGCTGACCTGTGACGCCTGAATCCTGGTAAGCGCGTGTGGAGCAAGAATACCGGGGCGCAGCTGTTGGCGCCCCGGTGTTCGTTTTTTTGGTGTCCCTTCCGATGGTGCCGGCGCCTTGAACGAGACCGCCGGTCTGTACCCGCCGATAACAAATTTCTTGTGTCCACCCCGGACGCCGTTTATTTTGTACACGATTCAGTCTAAAAAGATTAGGCCGAACAATTGCGGCTTTGACCAATCGGGAAGATCATTGCAGAGAGTAGTAACATAGGCAATACAGTGATCCCGGATTCACCGCTCTGTGAAATAACCGGTCATTGACCGATTGGCATTCGGTTCCGAAGATTTGAAAGAGCACTGGATTTCATACCCGAAAATTTGGAGATTAACGACTCTGTTACGTTAATCGAATCAATCTGGCATGGAATATTAACATTTCCGGCCGGAATTTATCAGTTGTTTGCAGTATAGGGGAGGCGCATGCACAACTTCACCGAGACCACCAATTTCATCTGGTCGGTCGCTGATTTAATCCGGGACAGTTTCAAGCGCAGTAAATATCAGGATGTCATCCTGCCGTTCACCGTGTTGCGGAGAGTGGACAGCGTCTTACAGCCCACCAAAGAGCACGTCCTGGAAACGTATCATAAGTTTAAGGGTAAACTGGATGATCTGGACGATCTACTGAGACAGGCCTCCGGGTATGCGTTCTATAACACTTCGAAATACGATTTCGAACGGCTCCTCAATGAACCGGAACAGATCGCCAAGAACCTCCGGCAGTATATCAATGGTTTCTCGGGCAACATGGAGGAAGTCCTCTATAATTTCGACCTCGAAAATACCATCCGGAAACTGGATGATCACGGGCTGGTGTTCCAGGTGATCCAGCGGTTTAACGAGATCAATCTCCATCCGGATATGGTCAGCAACCAAGCCATGGGACACATTTTCGAGGAGCTCATCCGGAAGTTCAACGAGGCCACCAACGAAAACCCCGGCGAGCACTTTACCCCCAGGGATGTCATCCGGCTCATGGTCGAGATCATGCTGAGGCCGGACGAGGGTAACATACTGGAGCCGGGAAAAGTGATCAAAGTCTATGACCCGGCCTGCGGGACCGGCGGGATGCTGAGTATCACCAAGAATAAGGTGCTTGAACTGAATCCGGAGGCGGACGTCCGGTTGTACGGACAGGAACTCAATCCGGAAACCTATGCAGTATGTAAAAGCGACTTCTTCCTGAAAACCGAGGACGGAAGAGACGCCGAAAACATCTGCCAGGGAAGTACCCTCTCGGAGCCGAAGCACGAAGGGGAAACCTTCGATTATATCCTGGCCAATCCGCCCTATGGCAAAGACTGGAAGCGGGATAAACGGGCGGTGGAGGATGAATACGACCGGGGATATGCCGGACGGTTTGGCGCCGGCACACCCCGCAGCAGCGACGGCCAGCTCTTGTTCAGCCTGGATATGCTCTCGCACAAAGCGCCCTTGCAGGATGGCCGGGGCGGCAGCCGGATCGCGGTGATTCATAACGGCTCCCCGTTATTCACCGGCGATGCCGGGAGCGGGGAGAGTGAAATCCGGCGCTGGATACTGGAGAACGACTGGCTGGAAGCCATCGTCGCCCTGCCGGAACAGCTCTTTTATAACACCGGGATCGCTACCTACATCTGGCTTTTGACCAACGCCAAGTTCCCGGAGCAAAAAGGGAAAGTCCAACTAGTTGATGCCACGGATATCTGGGTGCCCATGCGGAAAAGCCTGGGCGACAAGCGCCGGGAGATTTCCGAGGACCAAATACATGAGATCGCTCGACTCTATTCAAGCTTTGAGCAAGGTGAAAAGGTCCAAATATTCGAGAACGAAGATTTCGGTTTCCGGAAGGTCCGGGTGGAACAGCCCTTGCGATTGAACTTCCATGCCATACCGGAACGCATCGAGCGGCTGCAAGACGAAACAGTTTTTCAGAACCTGGCCAAAAGCCGGAAAAAGCAGCGGGAGGTGAAAGAAGAGGAAATCGCTGCAGGAGAAAAAGAGCAGCAGCTCATCCTGGATATTCTGGACAGCATGAGCGATGAGCTTTTCCAGGATCAGGAAACGTTTCTCAAACGCTTGAAACAGCGGTGTAAGGAACGGGAGTATAAGCCAAAGAAAAGCCTGATAAACGCCATCATCCGGGCCCTGGGCGAACGGGACGAGGAAGCCGATATCGTCCGTGATAAGGCCGGCAATCCCGAACCGGACACCGACCTGCGGGATTACGAAAACGTCCCGTTAAAAGAAGACATTTACGAGTATTTTGATCGGGAGGTCAGGCCCCACGTCCCGGAAGCCTGGATCGACGAGAGTTATGTCGACGACAAAGACGGGGAAGTTGGCCGGGTCGGCTATGAAATCCCCTTCACCCGGCATTTCTATACCTACGAACCGCCACGGCCCCTCAAAGAAATCGAATCCGAAATCAAAACCCTGGAATCGGAGATGCAGGAGCTGTTGAAGGAAGTGATTGAATAATTATGAGCCTGCCTGTTAATATCGAAGATCTCATTAAGGGAGCAATTGTAGAAACTGAACGGATCGAATATAAAGAAGGTTGGAATCCAGAATCTGTAATGCACTCCATGTGTGCTTTTGCCAATGATATCAACAATCTGGGTGGTGGATACATCATCATTGGAATTGCTCAGGATGAAACCGGTCAGCCTGTATTACCTCCCAATGGGGTATCAAAGGCCAAACTTGACACGATTCAAAAGGAATTATTGGAATTAAGCAATAAAATAATCCCTCATTATTTTGCTGTTCCGGATCATGTGAAATTTCAGGGAAAAGATATTCTAATATTAAGATGTCCGGGGGGTGATAATCGTCCCTATGATGCGCCGGTTTCGCTATCTGTTAAGACTAAAGGGCGTCGGAAATGGATACGACGATATAATTCCACCGTCCATGCCAATCGGCAGGAAGAGCAACAGCTGTATGAACTTGCTGCAAAGATCCCTTTTGACGACAGGATAAATCATCAAGCGACGCTCGACGATTTAAGTCTGTCACTGATCAAAGACTTCCTTCGACAAGTTAATAGTCCGTTATCAGAGCAAGCAGATTCTATTCACTTCCCGGAATTATGCAGGCAGATGCAGATCGCAAAAGGACCAGAAGAAAATTTACTGCCGGTGAATGTTGGATTACTCTTATTCAGCGAGCACCCTGAAAAATTTTTCCCCGGTGCCCGTATAGAAGTGATTATTTACCAGGATGAGGTAGGAGACCGTTTCTCCGAAAAGGCATTTCACGGTCCGATCCATACCCAATTGATACAGGCATTACAATATATTCAGACAAATGTGATAGCGGAAGAAGTCCGCAAAATACCCGACCAGGCGGAAGCCGAACGATTTTTCAATTACCCATTCGATGCGGTGGAGGAAATTTTAGCTAATGCAGTTTACCATCGGAGTTATGAAGACCGTAATTCAATTGAGGTGAATATCCGGTTAAATAAAATCGAAGTATTGAGTTTCCCGGGTCCATTACCCCCCTTGAATAAAACAAATTTAAACCAAAAGAGGATTGTAGCGCGGGATTACCGGAACCGCCGTATCGGCGATTTTCTAAAGGAACTGCATCTGACCGAAGGCCGCGGGACAGGCTTTCCAAAGATTTATAAAGCCATGAAAGACAATGGATCGCCACAACCACATTTTGACACTGATGAGGATCGGACGTATTTCCTGGCTATCCTGCCAATCCATCAAAGAGCAAAGATTTCTGATCGAACTAGAGATCAAGCTGGGGTACAAGCTGGGGTACAAGCTGGGGTACAAGCTGATCTGAATCCCACAGAAATAGAAATTTTGCATGCTTGTGTCGAGGGTGAAAAATCTAGTGGAGAACTTGTAGAAAATCTAGGTTATGATACCAGAACCAGAAATTTTAGGGATGCATTAAAGAATTTGCTAGAGAAAGGACTTTTAGAATACACCATTCCGGAAATACCAAAAAGTCCGAAGCAAAAATATCGATTATCCGATTCCGGAAAAGGATTAATTGAAAAAGTCTTGAACCATGATTTACCAGATGACCCGATTACTTGATTAAAAACGCTAAGAATAGAAACCTCTGAAGGGGAGCCGACATGAACAACTTTCCCATAAACCAATCAAGTAATCAAGTGAATCCAAATAATCACGGTTCAGACAATTAGAGGATTCGAGGGTTCCTTAAATTAAGAAACCAATGAAAATGCACCTCTAGAAATCATGTAATCAAGCCAATCACGGTTCAGACAATTAGAGGAATCAAGGTTCAGACAACGGGCTCCTAACGATGAAATACGAAAAACTCACCCATGACATCATCGGCTGTGGAATGGAGGTGCACAGACAGCTGGGCAACGGCTTCCAGGAGGTGATCTACCAGCGGGCGCTTTCTATTGAATTCAATTTGAATGGGATCGTGCATGAACGGGAAAAGGAAATGCCGTTACAATATAAAGGATATGATATCGGGACCAGGCGAGTGGATTTCTTCGTGGAAGATACCATCATGGTGGAGATAAAAGCTCTGACCGCCCTGGAAGACGTGCACCTGGCCCAGGCTATGAATTACCTCGAAGCCTATAACATGGAGGTTGGCTTGTTAATAAACTTCGGTGCGCAGAGCCTCCAATTCAAACGAGTGCACAATAAAAGCCTGAACCGTGATTAGCAGGATTATGGGATTACTTGATTAAAAAAACAGAGAAGAGGCGTATAGGACAACCAAGCAATCAAAAATGTCTTGAACCATGATTGCCCTGATTACCCGATTCCTTGATTAAACACCGGAGGCGTCGCACCTCGAAAAATCATGTAATCAGGCCAATCACGCGAATCACGGTTCAGACAACGAAAGGATGCAAGGGTTCCTGGCATTCATAACCAGCGGAGAGGCACCGATAATAACTGTCTTGAACCATGATTTACCCGATTACCCGATTCCTTGATTAAAAAACCGGAGGCGTCGCACCAATAAAAATCATGTAATCAAGCCAATCACGCGAATCACGGTTCAGACAACGACAAGGATGCGAGGGTTCCTGGCATTCATAACCAGTGGAGAGGCACCGATAATAACTGTCTTGAACCATGATTTACCCGATTACCCGATTCCTTGATTAAACACCGGAGGCGTCGCACCTCAAATAATCATGTAATCAAGCCAATCACGCGAATCACGGTTCAGACAAAGGGGGGCATTGCTATCAATAGGCGTCTAAATTAAGTGGAGCCGCGGAATCGGTAGAAAATTCAACCCCTCCGGGGTTGTCGTTTGGTGTGTTCCGTCGTCCACCGGTTGCACCGGTGGCTATTCACCTTGAAGCCCTGCGGGCTTCGCTCTCTGGCCGGGTTACATTTTGAGTGGATCCCATGCAATGGACTTTCATCCGAAACCATCCCTGCGTTTCACCGCTGACAGCGCGCCTCCCATCATCCACCCCGCCAGCGCTGGCAGCGGGAGAGCAGGTTTGTGCGAGGCGTCCGCCCCTTTCTCTGGTGAGTCGCAGATCCCGATGCTTTGTATCGGGGAGCAAGGGCCCCCAGGGCGAACGGAGACAGGAGGGATCGAGTTGTTGCCAGGCGCCGGGATCAGTTAGTAGTGCCCCCTTCAGGGGGCAGGTGCCCCAGCGGGGCACCATGTTTCTAGGAACGACGCGTCTCCCAAAATCCCGCCGCCTCATCCCAGCCAACAACTCACCCCCTTGTATTCCCCCTCTTCCCGGTAAACCGGGATCTTACGACTTACAAGAGAGGGGGACTCGTGGGCTCAGAACGATCGGAACAGTCCTGAACGATCCATGCGCGTCCCTCCCTTTCTCTTGTAAGAGAAAGGGAGGACAGGAGGGATAGAGTTGTTGGGACCAGCCCTGCGGGCTTCGCTCTCTGGCCGTGTTACATTTTGGCGGTATCCCATGCAATGGACTTGCTTCCGAAACCATCCCCAGGTTTCACCGCTGACAGCGCGCCTCCCATCATCCACCCCACCAGCGCTGGCAGCGGGAGACTAGGTTTGTGCGAGGCGTCCTCCCCTTGCTCTAACAAGTCGCAGAACCCGATTCTTGGTCTCGGGAAGAAAGGGCCCAACGGGCGAACGGAGACAGAGGGGCGAGCGTTGGTGTCCCCGGGGCCGCGCCCCGGGTCCCAGATCCGGCGGGTCATCCTCCTGGCCTCCTTCAATGTGTTACCGCTGTCCCGGAACGCCTGTTCCCCATGTCTCCGCACAAAACATTCCAAGGGGGAAAGCGTTGGGATGGGAGGACCATGTGACCGCTTCAAGCCCAGCGCAGCTGGGTTGAAGCGGTTTCTCACTCATCATTTCGCTGGTCCGGAGGACCTGCCGGCTTTAACCCGGCAAACAACGCCGGTCTTAAAGCCGGAGAGATCGTGGATCGGGGTGAGGCCACGCGTTCCCGGTGTTTCAGCACGTCCGCCCGGGATTCCATCCGGCCCGCCGGACTCCATCGCAGGTCGAAGACCCGGCCCCTGCCGGCCTTGGCCCACGCACCCATCGCGTTCTCCCCTTGCTCTTGTAAGAGAAAGGGAGGACAGGAGGGATAGAGTTGTTGGGACCAGCCCTGCGGGCTTCTCTCTCTGGCAGTGTTCAGTTTTGAGGGCATGCAATTCAGTAAAATTCCTTTCGAAAACGTCCCCTGCGCTTCACCGCTGACAGCGCGCCCTGCACCCCACCCCACCAGCGCTGGCAGCGGGAGAACAGGTTTGTGCGAGGCGTTCTCCCCTTTCCCTGGCAAGTCGCCGATCCCGATTCTTTGTATCGGGAAGAAAGGGCCCAACGGGCGAACGGAGACAGCGGGGATCGCGTTGGTGTGCGAGAGGTGCTGGATCCGAGGAGATCCTTCACTGCGCTTCGCTTCGTTCAGGATGACAGGGGGTTTTTGGGCTCGGAGAGATCTCGCTGGGAGAATCCCCGGCGGTCGTTCCGGGATTAATGAGGAGTTTCAGACGGTCACTCTTGCCAATGATCGCATAGGCAGACGGGGGTTCCACCGGCTCGGGAGCGCTCTCCGTTTTGGAATTTCTTCCGGTTTTTTCGTATCATTGGAAGCGATTATTCTCCAAATATGCTTTATAACTCATGAAGGCGGGGGCATGGAAAAAACACTCAGAGAACTATCGACGGATAAGGTAAAAGGGCTCTTAGACAAAACGGATGTCCGGATCCTGGACGTCCGGCCGGTAGAGGCATACAACGGCTGGCGTCTGCGAGACGAACCACGGGGCGGCCATATCCGGGGGGCGAAAAGCTTGCCGGCCAAATGGACTGAGTATCTCGACTGGATTGAAATTGTCCGCGCCAAGGGCATCGACCCCGGGCAGACCCTCGTGCTCTACGGGTACGATACGGAGCCGGCGGAGCGGGTGGCGCAACGCTTCCTGCAGGCGGGATATGAGGACGTAAGCATCTATGGGAATTTTGTGAAAGAATGGAGCGCTGATGCCGATTTGCCGGTGGAATCTCTGGAGAGATACAAGCAGTTAGTCTCTCCGGAATGGCTGCGGACCCTGCTTGCCGGTGACATCCCGCCGCACTACGACGGAAAGCGATACCTGGTCTGTCACGCCCATTACC
>Ga0209918_1001837_pt1 | contig 10767 bp, 9 predicted proteins | sample SalPonD_shore_MG_FD_185712 | JGI IMG/M metagenome (GOLD analysis project Ga0209918, IMG submission 185712) | Salt pond soil microbial communities from South San Francisco under conditions of wetland restoration - Salt Pond MetaG... | ecosystem: Environmental > Aquatic > Marine > Intertidal zone >...
TTTTGGACCTTGATCACCTATCGGCTCGGCGACCTGCCGCTGCTGCTGGCCGCCGGTTTCCTGTATTACGCCTACGGGACCTGGTCACTGCCCGAGATCTTCGCCCAGCTCGGCGCCGGACCGGTCGCGCACAGCGTGCTTGGCCTGCCCCTGCCCGCCCTGGTCGCCGGCCTGATCGCCCTGGCCGCCTTCGCGCGCTCGGCCCAGTTCCTGCTGCACACCTGGCTGCCCTACACCATGGCCGGCCCTACCCCCGTATCGGCGCTGATGCACGCGGGGATCGTCAACGCGGGCGGCTTTTTGATCAACCGCTTCGCGCCCGTGTTCGTTCACACGCAAGGGGTCTTGCCCTGGGTGTTCATCGTCGGCCTGATCACGGCCTTGATCGGCTCGATGCTGATGCTGACCCAGAACGACATCAAGAAGTCCCTCGGTTACTCGACCATGGGCCAGATGGGTTTCATGATCATGGAGTGCGGGGTCGGCGCCTTCTCCCTGGCGATCTTCCACCTCATTTCCCACGGGTTGTTCAAGGGCACCCTGTTTCTCGGCGCCGGCGGCGTCATCCACGACGCCCGCGAGGACGACGGGGTACCCAAGGACTCGCTCTACACCTTCGTGGTCGAAAAGCGCCCTGCCCGGACGCGGCGTCCCTGGCTGTTGATGGCGGCCATTACCCTGGCGGTGCCCGTGACCATACTCGTGGCGGCGCACTCGCTGGTCTCGCCCGACTTCTTCCAGGAACAGGGCGCCATCGTCCTGTTGTTCTTCGGTTGGATCACCGGTGCCCAGCTGATCTTCGCCACCTACCGCATGCGCACCGGCAATCTGTGGCGCCTGGTGATGCTCAGTATCTTCTCCTTCGCCGTGGTGATTGTCGGTTACACGCTCATCAGCCACGCCTTCGACGTGTTCTTGTATCCGGACGAGGCGTTCCGCGAGCAGATCTACGCCGCGGCCAATATCAGCGTGCTGCGCTTCGACATCCTGGTCGGCCTGATTACCGGCCTGATTGTCGCCGGCTGGCTGATGACCTATTACGCGGAACAAAACGGCGGTCGGCGCGGCGAACAGCCGGGGCGCCTGTGGTTGGCGTTCTACGCCCTGGTCTCGCGCGAATTCTACCTGACCGATCTGTATACCCGCCTGGCGCGCGCCCTGTTGGCGAGCGCGCGGCGGCTGAACGTCTGGCTGAGGTGGGTCTGACATGAGTGGCGCGACATTCTGGCTTGCCGTGATCTTCCTTCCCGCGTTTCCGCTGAGCGCGGTGTTCAACGCCGTGTTCGCGCGCGTGCGCAACGCGGCCCTGCGGGTCCTGCTCCTGCTGGTCTGGCCGCAAGCCGGCCTGGCCCTGGTGCTGGCCGTCCACCGGCCCGTGCCCGAGTGGCTGTTGTCCCTGGCGTTGTTCACGTCCGCGCTCTACGCCTTTCGGGCCATCGGCCTGCGCGAGGTCGGGCAGTGGATTGGGTACCTAGCCACATCGGGCTGGGCCCTGTTGTGGGTGGCGTTGGCCAACGGCACTTCCCCGCAGCTGCTTCACCTGTACGCTCTGGCCTTCAGCGTGCCCCTCGTATTGCTGGCCCTGCTCGGCGCCCGCCTGGAACGCCAACTCGGTGCCGCCTACACCGGGTTGTACGGCGGGCTGGCGCAGCTCGTGCCCCGGCTCGCCGGTGTGCTGGTGTTCGTGGTGCTGGCGGCCGTCGCCGCCCCCCTGTCGCCGGCCTTCTTCGCGATGCTGGCGGCCGTAATCGATACCACGCCCACGGCGCCGCTGGCGGCCCTGGTCGTGGTGGGCATCTGGTTGCTGTGGAGCTGGGCCGGGGTGCGTCTGCTGCAAGGCCTGATCGTGGGGCCGGGCGACGGGGTCGAGGCGCGCGACCTTGGCCTGGCGTCCACCTGGGCCTACGCGGCGGCGCTCGTCGTCCTCGTGGTCGCTGGATTCTATCTCGCCGGAGGTGCGCTATGACGCTTCCCCTTGGTCAAAAGCTGGGTATCCGCGCCATGGTCTACGTGGCCGGCGAGCCCATCCCGAATTTCTGGCCCATGCGCGCGTTCATCCACCACAACCCGCTGCACGGCCTGGAGCACATGAGCTTCCCCGAGGCCGTCGAGCAGGGCCAGCGCATCTTCCACGCGCGCGGCTTCCTCGAGCGTGGGCAGTATCAACGCTACCTGGCGCAGGGCAAGGTCGATCGCGGCCACTTGGCCGCGCAGGTCGATGCATTCCTCGCCGGGCGTGCGGCCACGCCGGGCATCGATATGCGGGCCTGGCTGCTCGCCCTGCTCACCCAGACCGAGACCCCGATCGTCCTGCCCCGTTCGCTGGCTCAGGTCGGCGATGTTCAGGGCGCGTTGGGCGGCGGCCCGGACACGCCCGCCCCGCCCGACGAAGCGGCGATGTTCGAGGCGCTGCGCGAGCAGCTGCTCTCGCGGTGCACGGTCTACGAGGCGGTCGACGCCCTCTACGGCACGGAAATTGGCGACGAACTCGACGAGCTGGTCATCAAGAGCTGTCTGGACTTTTTCGACGAAGGCCAGTCGGTGTGGGGCATGCCCGGGCGCAAGCGCGGCTTTTTCCCCGCCTGGCGCGATGTCGCCAGCCGCAACGGGCGTTTTTATCTGCGCGGCCTGCATATCAACCGCATCATCGGCAACGAAGACACCCCCGAGGGCGTCATTGCCCGGGTCATGCAAAACCTGGCCGTGCCCGAGGACCAGTGGGTCGGTCACATCGCGCGCGAGCTGGCGCGCCTGCACGGCTGGGCCGGTTTCATCCGTTGGCGCTCCAATGCCCGTCATTATTATTGGCGCGAGCAGTATCCGGCGGACCTGGTCGATCTGCTGGCCGTGCGCATGACCCTGGCGCAGGCCCTGCTCAGTGAACGGGCCCGCAAGGGCATGCCGATGACCGCCGAGGAGGTCGCGCAGGCCATCGAGCAGCGCCCCCACGAGACCTATCTGCGCCATGAGTTCCACACCGGCGCGGTGCTGCCGAGGCTGGCCGCGCGGGTCGAGCGCACGCTAAGCAGGCGCCGGCCGGCCCGGACCGAGGCCCTCTTTGCCGAGTATGTCGCCGAGCGGCGCGCGGACGATGCGCGGCGCCAGGCACGGCGCCTGAACGCGCTCGCCAGCGCCGCGAACCAGCCGCGCGCCCTGGAGGGCATCTCGCAGGAGGCGCTCGGCGGTTTGCTGGACACACTCGGCGAATTCGAGGCCCGCGAGGGCATGATCTGGCTGCGCGCGATGGAGCAGCAGGCGATGACCGGACTGCTCGAGTCCATCCACCTCGAGCGCCCGGAAGCAACCGGCAAGCGGCCCTTCGCCCAGGCCCTGTTTTGCATCGACACGCGGTCCGAGCGCATCCGCCGCCACCTGGAGAGCGTCGGTGACTACCAGACCTACGGGATTGCCGGTTTCTTCGGTGTGCCGGTGAGCTTCATGGAGCTGGGCAAGGGCAGCGAGATTAATCTCTGCCCCGTGCTGCTCACCCCCAAGAACCTGGTGCTCGAGATGGCGGTCGGCCAGAGCACGGACGACCCGGCGGCGGTGACCGTGCTGGAGAAGGCGCTGCACGAGCTCAAGGAGTCCGTGCTCAGTCCCTTTGTCACGGTCGAGGCCATCGGTCTGTTGTTCGGCTTCGACATGGTCGGCAAGACGGTCATTCCCCAACAGTACAACCGCTGGCGCCAGCGTCTGCACGAGAGCAAGCCCGCCACGCATTTGCTGATCGACAAGTTGAGCCGCGAGCAGGCCGATTCGGTCGTGCGTGCCATCCAACGGGCGGTCATCGCCAAGGCCGTCGAACACGAGCTGGGCCTGGCGGCGGAGCGGATCAACGATGCCATGGTGCGCGAGCTGCGCGAAGCGGCGCTGGGTAACGCCCAGGCGGCACCGGCCCTGGCCAGCGCGCTCGGCCTGGGCGAGCGCGCCGAGCAGGAGTTCATCGAGCGCCTGCGCCGCGTCTACCGCATCGACCCCTCCTTCGCGCGCCTGCAAATGGAGCAGCTCGCGCGGTTGGGCTTCAGTCTCGACGAACAAGTCGGTTTCGTCAGCCAGGCGCTGCGCGCCATCGGCCTGACGGACAACTTCTCGCGCTTCATCCTGCTCGTGGGCCACGGCAGCACGTCCGAGAACAATCCCTACGAGTCGGCCCTGGACTGCGGGGCCTGCGGCGGCAACCACGGCCTGGTCAACGCCCGCGCCCTGGCCCAGATGGCCAATAAGCCGGAGGTGCGCCGTCGGCTGCGCGAGCAGGACGTCGAAATCCCCGAGGACGCCTGGTTCCTGCCGGCCCTGCACGATACGACGACCGATGAGCTGCGCCTGTTCGACCTGGACCGCATACCGCCGTCCCACGTCGTGTACATCGATCGCCTGCGCAACGGACTGGCCGCCGCCTCCAAGCTCTGCACCCAGGAGCGCATGCCCGAGCTGCAGAGTGATTCCGAGGCCCTGACCCCGGCCGAGGCCTTCAAGTACGCCCGGCGCAACGCCATGGACTGGTCCCAGGTACGCCCCGAATGGGGGCTGGCCGGCAACGCCTACTTCGTGATCGGGCGCCGGGCGCTGACCGAGGCGTCCTCGCTGCATGGGCGGGCCTTCCTCCACTCCTACGACTACAGCCTGGACCCCAAGCGCCGTCTATTGGAAAACATACTGGGCGGCCCGTTGGTCGTCGGTCAGTGGATCAACATGGAGCATTATTTCTCCACGGTCGATAACGAGCGCTTCGGCAGCGGCAGCAAGGTCTACCACAACGTGGCGGGTCGTTTCGGCGTCATGACCGGAAATCTGAGCGACCTGCGCACCGGTCTTCCGTCGCAGACCGTTCTCAATAACGGTAGGCCGTACCACGAGCCGCTGCGCCTGATAACGGTGATCGAGGCGCCATTCGAACACGCCCGTCGGGCGGTCGAGGACGTCGCCGCCGTGAAATCGCTGGTGCGAAACGCGTGGATCCGGCTGCTGATTGTCGACCCGGTGGCACGGACCGTGAGCACGTATGACAACGGCCAGTGGACCAGTCGTGCGTTCGACGGTGCCGCACAAGAGGCCTTGGTTGAGGAGACTGCCGTATCATGAAGAACTTGAATTTCAGCCCGCTCAAAAAGCTCGAGATTATCCTCAGTGGTGAGCATCAGGGTTTCGCGACCGACCTGCTCGATAGGGCCGGCGTCAAAGGCTACACCATTGTCAACAATCTCTCCGGCAAGGGCAGCCACGGCTTTCATCAGGGTCACCTCATGTTCAACGAAGATGATGTGTTGATCATGATCATCGCCGCGGTTCCCGAGGATCTCGTCACACCGATCCTGGAGGGCCTGGCGCCCTTCTACAACGAGCACTCCGGAGTCGTTTTCATTTCCGACATTCAGGTGACCCGGTTGGTGAAGTTCAGCGGATGATTGCCCGCGTCCGGCGCCAGCCGCCCTATTGATTGAAAACGGCGCCGTGTCCCGGCGTCCAGCCGGTTGTGGGCAAAGTAGTTATCCGATGATTGAGCTTCGAACATACGTGTATATCGACTCGCTGCAGCCGCAGTTGGCCGAATACATGGCCACGGTCTCGCAGGGCTTCCTGCCGGTACCCGGCGATGCCTGCCTGTGGGTCGAGGTCTCACCGGGTATGGCCATTCACCGGCTGACCGACGTCGCCCTGAAGGCCACACGCGTGCACTTGGCGCAGCAGGTGGTCGAGCGCGCGTATGGTTCGTTGGTCATTCACCACCGCGATCAGAGCGATGTGCAGGAAGCGGGCAGCGTCATCCTCAATCGCCTCGGCGCGCGGGTCGGCGATCGACAGCCCTGTCAGATCGCCTGGCAGGAAGTCATCCGCGGGATGACACCGGACCACACCGTGCTGATCAATCGCCAGAACCGACGCGGCTCCATGATTCTGCCCGAGCAGAGCATGTTCATCCTGGAGACCGAGCCGGCGGGCTACATCGTGTACGCGGCCAATCAGGCGGAGAAGGCCGCCAACATTACGCTTATCGACGTGCGCGCCGTCGGTGCCTTTGGCCGCCTGACACTGTCCGGGCGCGAGGCGGATGTCGACGAGGCGGCGGCCGCGGCCCTGGCCGCCGTGAACAACCCGACGGGGACGTGAGGCCATGCACCGCCAGGAACTGCTCGATTTGCTGGCTCGTCACCGCACGCGGTTCATGGAGGAGGCCGCGTATGTCGAGCGCGCGCGGGCCTTCGTGGCGTCGAATCCGGACTGCTTCTACCGCGAGCTCTGGCCGGCCCACGTGACGGGTTCGGCCTGGGTGGTCAATCCGGATCGCTCGCAGGTTCTGTTGATGCACCACCGCAAGCACGACCAATGGTTCCAGCCCGGCGGCCACGCCGACGGGCAGGCCGATATCGTGGCGGTCGCGCTGCGCGAGACCGCCGAAGAGAGCGCGATCGACCCGAAGCACATACGCCTGGTCGACGGCGAGATCTTCGACCTGGATATCCACCGCATCCCGGCCATGCACGGCGACCCGGAACACGAGCATATCGATGTGCGCTTTCTGGTGGAGATAGACGATCGGTTACCCGTTCCGGGCAACGACGAATCCCATGAGATACGTTGGGTCCGCTTGGCGCAGGTCTCGCGATTCAACAACAACCGCTCGACCTTTCGCATGCTGCAAAAGACCCGCGAGCTGCGCGCACACCTCGCCTACGCCTGAGCCGCCTCGCCGACGTGGTGTGAGACGAGAAAGTCCTTGAAGGCCAGCGCCGCCGGCGCGAGGACCTTGTGTTCGGGGTAGACCAGGTGCCACTCGCGCTCCAGCGGCAGGCCCTGCACGTCCAAAATGGCCAGGTTGCCCAGCGCGACTTCGGCCTCGACCGTTATCTTCGCGATCATCGCGACGCCGAGCCGGCCGGCCACGGTCTGTTTGATCGCCTCGTTGCTGCCCAGTTCCATCCGCACCCGCGGGGCCAGGCCGTGGCGCTGGAAGAAGGCCTCGCAGGCCAGGCGCGTGCCCGAGCCCGGTTCGCGGGCGATGAACGGCTCTTCGGCCAGGCGCTGGGGCGAGATGTTCTTCTGCCCGGCCAGGGGGTGGTCCGGATGGGCGATGGCGACCAGGGGATTGGGCGCGAACGGGATGGTTACGACATTCAGGTTCTCGGGCGGCTGGCCGAGGATGTACAGGTCATCCTGGTTGTGCGCCAGGCGATCCAGGATCGCCTTGCGGTTGCCCACGAACAGCGAGACCTCGATGCCCGGATGCTGCGTGCTCAACTCGCCCAGCAACTGGGGGACGAAGTACTTCGCCGTGGTCAGGATGGACACACTGAGGGTGCCGCTCTCCAGCCCCTGGATCGCCGATAACTCCTGGGCGAGGCGCTCCATGCGCGCCGAGACGTCGCGGCAGGCCGAGGCGACCGCCTCGCCCGCCTCGGTGAGATAGAGCTTCTTGCCGACCTGCTCCACCAGCGGCTGACCGGCCGCCTCGGCTAACTGTTTGACCTGTATGGAAATCGCCGGCGGCGTCAGGTGGAGGACCTCGGCCGTCCGCGTGATGCTCATGTGCTGCGCCAGGGCGTCGAAGATCCGCAGCTGATGCAGGGTCGCGCGTCGAATGGGCATATTATGTTAAAGGAAAGATAAAGACAGACTTTAAAAACTTAAACTGTAATTTATCACGCGCCCTCCCTAGACTCAACATAATCTTGAGCGGCCCGGTCGGGATATTGGGCCCCATGACGGTGCCTTATCAAGGATCGAGTGCAAGGCGGCCATGTGCCGGGCCTGCGGCCCGGTGTGCGCCGCCGCGGTGACGGTCCCGAGAGCCGAACGACATGCCACTGGTAAACATGAAAGACATGCTCGACCACGCCTATCGGCACAACTATGCCGTGGGGGCGTTCGCGGTGGTCAACCTGGAGTTTCTGCAGGGCGTCATCGCCGCGGCGGAGCGCTGTCGCGCGCCGGTGATCCTCAGCCTCGAGCAGCCGCGTTTCGAGCCCGTGGACTTTGGTCTGTTGGTCGCCGCCGGCGAATATGCGGCGCAGCGCTGTTCCGTTCCCGTGGCCATTCACATGCACCACGGCCGCGACCTCGCCTGCGCGGTGAGCGCGGTCAACGGCGGCTGCAACGGCGTCATGGTGGACGCCTCACATCGCAGTCTGGGAGACAACATCGACGTGACCCGCGAGGTCGTCGCCATGGCCCGCGGCTGTGGGGTGCCCGTCGAGGGTAAGCTGGGGCATGTGCCCGCGGCCCCGGGCGGGGCTGCGCCGCCGGACAGCGAGCCGGTTGGGTATACGGCGGTGGCCGAGGCGCGCGGCTATGTGGAGCGAACCGGGGTCGACTTCCTGGCCGTGTCGGTCGGTACCGTGCGCGGGCGTACGAAGGCCAGGCCGAAGATCAACTGGCAGCGGCTCAAGCAGTTGAATGAGGCCCTCGGTATGCCGTTGACGGTCTATGGCGGCACCGGCCTGACCGACAGCCATTACGGCCGGCTCATCGCCAACGGCGTTGCGAAGATAGACTATTACACCGCCTTGGCCGAGGCCGCGTTCGATCAGGTGCGATCCACCACGAAGGGCGCCAAGGGGCGTTATTCGAGCGCGATGCATGCGGTGCAGGAGGCGGTGGAGCGCCAGACCGAAACCTGCCTGCGCCTTTGCGGCGCCGCCGGTCGTGCCGCGGAGGTCTGGCAGCAGTGCGCGCACTGGGCGGCCGTGGAGCAGGTGGTCACCCACGACGTCCACGGCATCGACGAACGCGGGATCGAGGCCGTCGTGGACGAGGGCCGGCGCATACTCAGCACGATTCCCGGCGTGCGGGAGGTCTCCGGCGGCGAGGCGGTGCGCGAAGACGAAATCTTTCGCTGCCGCTGGCTGGTGCGTTTCTGCAATCCCGCCGCCATCGACAGCCACCGCGAACACCCGGACTATCTCACCTTCCTCGGGCGCCGATCGCGCCCGGAGCAGCCCGCCGGCGCCCCCACCCGCCGCAACGCCTGGGGCGGGCCGCGCACCGCCGAGACACCCCCACGCCTCGTATCCCAGGGCTCGCGAGGCTAGCCTCGCAGCAGGCGCCGTGAGCTATCTGCTGTTCGTTCGCGCCGCGTCCGACCTGGAGCGCGCCTGCCGGGAAGTCAGCGATTACTTCGCCTTCCAGCGCCGCCAGGCTGGGCCGGGGCCCCAGACGCTGCACGGGATCTGGATCGAGCCCAACACCCTGTCGTTTCTCCCCGTGCGCCTGGTTTCCCCGCCCTGGCGCCCCAACGGCGAAGCCATGCCCCTCGGCGAGAGCTTCGGTGTCTCCGGGATCTGGGAACTCGCCCGGGTGCAGGTCCCGCCCGCGGTGCTGCCGGCCCGCGACTTCCCGGACGCGATCATCGAGTCGCTGCGCGGGCTCGCCAGCGGCCAGGTCGGACTGTTCGCCCCGGTGTTCGCCAGCGACCTCGCCGCCGAGGCCGTGAACGGCGAACTGATCCGGTTGCGCCAGCGCTACCCGGGCGCGTTGGCGCCGCCCCTGCTCCAGGACCCCGACAACGGCGTGTTGGAGTACGCGGCCGGCCGCCATTGACCCCGCCCCGGGCACGCTCCGGCAAGGGCCCCGATCCTGTTTATCTTCCGCCGGTTATCACCGCTACCGGCCCGGACCCGGCGACGGCCGCTTTCCCCTCCCTTTGACCTGGTTTTAAGCATGGCGGGTCGCCCGCCGGATTCGGGCCGCGCCCGGCCGGCGACCGTCGGCCTGCCGGCCCCCCTTATGCTATGGTCAAAGTGGGGTTCCAGTTGGATTGGTCATCCGGACATCGCCGAGGCGCATGCGTCTGCCGGTTGACCGGGTGCAGGTTGCCCCTGCGCATGCACCGTAAACGGGCCAAGACCCGGCATGGACCTTTCCGGGCCGCCAGGCGCGCTAGCAGAGCCTGAGCGACCCCGTTGGATGTCCGCCGACCCAAGACCGGGGGCGGGCGCCTTGAACGAGCGCCGCGGCGCACCGAAATGCACGAGAACAAACACGCATGGGAGGAGGGCGAGATGAGCCGCGTGATTCTGCAGGATGAGAAGGAAGGCGAGCTGGGGGATATCGAATTGGATCGGGTGCCTTGTCCGGGCGAATACTGCATGTTCGCGACGGTGGACAGCCGGCACATCTACCGCGTCGATCGGGTGGTCTGGGCCGTTGATGACACGGGCGCGGGCCACAGCCAGGCCGTGCCCGTCGCCGGCGTCTCCAAGGTGCGCGTCATTGCCGAGAACGAGAACTGGTCGGCGCCGGGCTCGGGCGGCGGCCGCGCGCGGCGCTGGCCCGATGGTCTGTGGTCGGCCCTGTGCGTGATGGTGGGCCTGGGCCTGATGCTGTACGGGGCCTTCGGGATGGTCGCCGAAGGCCTGTCGGTGTTACGCGCCGCGGTCGCGGTCGGCGGTCTGGGCTGGGCGCTGCTCGGGGCTATGTGCGTGCCCTGCACCCTGCGGCGCAGGTCCCTGCCCGACAATGTCGTCCCGCTGCGCCGTGCGGCGCACAAGGCCGGCACGTCCGTGTGATCAGGCGCGCGACCAGAACGAGCGCAGCGAGTTCGGGAAGTACTTGATGAACCGCCGCAGGCGGTTCTAAGTGCCCGAGAGGATTGACTCGGGCCGGCCTGCGGCCGGCGCCTCGCCCCTGCGGGGCAGCGCTGCGCGCTGTCCCCTCGCGCGCCCCCGGAACACCGGCGCGCGAGGGTCGAACCGGCTGATATATATCGGTCAGAGGTTCGAAGCCCCATCCGACCACAAATGCAAAAGGCCACCGCGGAGGGTGGCCTTTTCC
>Ga0209918_1001838_pt1 | contig 10762 bp, 5 predicted proteins | sample SalPonD_shore_MG_FD_185712 | JGI IMG/M metagenome (GOLD analysis project Ga0209918, IMG submission 185712) | Salt pond soil microbial communities from South San Francisco under conditions of wetland restoration - Salt Pond MetaG... | ecosystem: Environmental > Aquatic > Marine > Intertidal zone >...
ACATGGAGGGGATCCCCCGGGGCCAGTGAATCGTATTGCTCGTGAACGCTTCGTTCGTATCGAATCCGGTTAAACCGGCATCCACACTTCGGGGCGTTTGCCCTGCCAAGGGGACGAGCAGGACTGACCCCAGCAGGATGATCAGAATCATTCCTGTTTTTATTGTCTGTGTCATCTCTTGTCCCATACTGTACTCCTTTATCAATAACCGTTTAAACTGATGGAAGCGGGCTGCTCAGCCCGGTACTCGGTGGAAACCACGTAGCCGGGTATCGGGCCTCTCAAAATTCCACCTTAATCCCAAAGAAAATGTCCCGTTTAAACAGGAAGGACCAGGGTGTGAAGGCCGGCATATCGATATATTCTTTCCCGGTCGTTTTATAATCACCCGGACGGTCTTTCCCCTTGATGCTTCCGTCACGCTGGACTTCCAGATCCAGGGAATTCATATAATCCTCGAACTCGTGATTCCACCAGTCGTGGATATCCCAGGCCCAATGTCCGTAATAATGATCGGCAAAAGGTGGCGTTAACCACTTGTAATTAAAAAGGTTTGTAACATCCAAATAAAAGGCGGTGGTGACATTTTTACGCACGAAAAGTTGCTTGGTGAAACGCAAGTCCACATGCTGTCTGGGGCGCCACCGGACGTTATTCTCCACATAGGGAATATTATCCGGATTCCAGGTGAATTGGGAACCCCGCTGCCAGAAAAAGGTCAGGTTCAGGTTCATACCACCCATCGGATAGAAAGCGCTGAACAGCTGCGGTCCGAAATTGCGCGGGGTATGAAAATCAACACTGGCCTTTATCAGCGGCCGGACATCCGGTTTCGATACTTCGCGGGACACCGATCGCGGCTGCTGGCTGGGGTCTTCATAATTATCCGCATTGCCGAAATCAGATCCGCTGGAGACCATATAGTTGACGCTGGCCCAGCCACTGATATAGGGAATGGATCCCCGGCGCAATTCCAGGTACGACTCCAACCCACGCACATCCCGGAAGTGGCCATTTTGCAGCGTATTGTACGATCCACCGGCCAGGAAGTGATAATTCACGCCCCGGACCTCATTATTGACATCCTTATAATAGCCGGTGAACCGCAGGCTCATTTTGTTATAGATGTTCTGCTCATACCCGACTTCGTAACTGATGGTACGCGGCGGATCCAGTGCCGGATTTCCGAAATTGGTTACCCGGTTCCCGGCCGCACTATTATACTGAATCCTGTAGGACTCGTAGGCACTGGGCCATTGGTACATGTGCCCGTAATTAAAAAACAATTTTCCCACCGTGGATATGGGGTGCGAAATCCCTAAGCGCGGACTCACCAAGAACTGGGAAACCCGCCGCAAGGGAATCACATCGTAGGTGTTAAACTGGTCAAACTCCATTCCATCTTCTTTCGTATTCCCGGGCAGCAGAAATTGGGAGTACGGGCCATCGGTCTGGTTCTCAATCGCGTTATAATCGATCATGGGGAATTCGGAACTGACCCGCCAATCCCCGCGCAACCCGACATTGGCAATGAATCCCTGGAATTCCAGCTTATCCTGCACGTACACACCGCCGGTGTATTCATCGGCGTTGGATCGAATGATCCGGCCGGCTCCGATGGAAGGATCGATTGACAGAAAGTGTTGATACACTTTATCATACCGGCCTTCAAATCCCGCCTTGATTTCATGCAGCTGGTTCACCTGACTGGTGAGATCCGCCCGAAAACTGTAACTGCGGGAGTACGTTTCATTCGGAGTGAGAGCGCAGCTTCCCAGGGGATAACGATCGGTCACGTCCTTGTAATTGGTCGGTTCATATCCGGCGGGAGTTTCATCGTACCAATATCCCCCGATATTAATCATCGCCCAATCACGCCAATTGTCCCAGCCTTGAGCGCCAGCTGCCGCCATGGAATCTGCATAAGTTGCTGTCCCGATGCGTCCCTCAATCACCCCCCCGGCTTCCGCCGAGGTGTTCACGCCCCAGGGACTGCCCGGTAACGGCGAGGTGTTCCGTAACCGCTGGCGGGTAGTGTAATCCGTCCGGCTATGAGTCAACTGCAAGACATAGAACGTGCTGGGGGACAAGGTATGAGTGAGCTTGGTGCCGTACGTTTGGCGCAGTTGTTCCCGGGGTGGCGTACAATCGGGATACCACAGCTTTCTGGCGTTCCAGGGTCCGCTATTCCCGTCCAGGGATCGAAAAGGATTACTGGACACCCAGGAATCCATCCATTTCCCCCCACCGTCAATCCCATACTGCCAATCCCGAATACCAAACACGTTTAACTTGAGGTTCTCGCCCAGATTGGAAGTTAACTTGAGATGCCACAGCCGGTCCTCGTAGGTCGGCGGCGTTTGTGGCGCGGCATATTCCGTGGAAGTGCCATTATGGGAAAGGAAAAACTTCACTTTTTGATTGGTGAAGGGGATGGGGCCTCCCAAGGTCAGGCGGCTTCGCCAATCCGGGCGTACCCCCACCTGCTGGAAGACGTATTGATTCGGATCGCCGGCGAACTCAATGTCTACTAACCCCTCTTTTTGCAACCGCTGCAATTCATCGATGGCATCCTGGGAACGGTGCCGCCATAAATAGCGGGCATACAGCTCCATGGGCTTCCCATAATGCGCATCCCCCGGCTGCACCCGGTTCGTGGCCAGGTTGTCCCAACCTGCGAACATCAGATTCGGGATCTGATCCCCGTTGGCATCCAGCTGGGGCGTCCCGTCCGGATTCATTTTATACCCGGTGAAGGCGCCCTCGAACGGATCGACCATCGGTTTGACCACCGGGGAGTCAAAACCGGTGATCATGGGACCGAAATTTTTCAAACCCGGCGCACTATATTGATAGTCCAGGCTCCCGGAGTACCGGCTGCCGCCATCTTTGGTGACCACATTGATCATGCCGGACCGCAAGTTACCGTATTGGGCGCTGAATCCGCCGGTCTGGACCTTAATATCCTTAATAGCATTCAAGTTGATTTCATAGTTCGGGCGGTTGGTTAAGGGATCTCCGATATCGACTCCATCCACTATGAACTTGGATTCACTGATGGCGGAACCCCGGATTTGGGGCCGCTGTTCCCATTCATCCACCGAATTAATACTCACATTGGTGAGCAAGACGTCATTGATATCCTGGCTTCGGGCGGCTTCGACTTCTGTGGGATCAATATTTTGTTCCGATCCGGAGATGTCCGGCTGGATGATGGGTCTGCTGGCTTCCACCACCACCTCCTGTCCGGCAATGGCTTCCGACTGGAGTTGAAAATTGACTCTGGTCGTGAGGTCGATATTCACTTTCACCTGCTCCACCACCATGCGGGAATATCCGATAAACGAGGCCTGTAAAGAATAAGTGCCGGGCGGGACATTGATGATGTTGTAATATCCGTTTTCATCCGATGCCGAGCCGATATCGGTTCCTACAACCACAATATTAACCGCCGGCAGCGGTTGGCCGGTTGCCGCATCCGTCACCCGGCCACTGATTTTTCCGGTCTGACCAAAGGCCATGGTCATGGGGAGCAACAGTATCGCCGCGGATATTTCTAACCTTCTCAGATACCATAATACCTGCTTCATAAAAGGCCTCCTGCGTTTAGGTGTAGATGGCGAGACAAGCTGGAGCTTCTTATAAAACAACCGTCGCCGGAGATCCCCAACTTCAATAGCCGGAGAGCCGGCCCGGCTTCAACCGCTCCTTTGTCGCCACGCCGGTGCATTAATAATTTCCGCTCCACGCTTCGTAAGGAACGAACCATTAAATTTGACAGCCTCCCGCTACCAGATCCTGCTCAATGCATCGTTTCTCCCGAACAGCACTGGGTTGACCCTATCTATGGAACTGACAAAGAGACTTCCGGCGTTTTTTACTTTCTATTATTGATTTGTGTTGATACCAAGGGATCCCATGCAACTTTATTGCCAACAGCGGCTGGATATTCGATGACATTCTAAATGGCTGAACGACAGGAGCTTATGACCGGTCCGGTATTACAGAAATCCGTAACAGGGATAGGGGAGGATGTATCACACTGAGACAATGGCATCCGAACTGTCTCATTCTGAGACAGTTTGCAATAATGGTTCAGTACCAATTCTGCGGGATGGGACTCCGCGGCCGGCTCGTCAACTGCGGTGACGTAGAGATTGCATCCCATCCGGTGCGGTGAGATTTAGTGACTTATCATCGTTCCAACCCCCGTTCGGACACCGCTTCCTGGAACATAACAACCCCAGACGGCACGAGACTCGTTCTTTTTGCAAAGCATCACGTCTTAAGCCTGCAGCCCGGACGGAAAGGGTTACTTCAGGATTGCGGAGAAGACCATTGACGGAGGCCGCCTAAACGCTGCGCCCTGTCGATTTGTACCGTTGCAGTAAGTTTGTCAGATCATCCACCATTTTGGGATATTCGGCATACAGGTTATCGGATTCGTCCGGATCTTCCTGGAGATTGTAGAGTTGCCCGGCAGGCTCCCCCGGTTCTGGCTCCACGTCATGGGGAACGGAAAATCCTCCGCTGCCCCGTCCCTGAATCAATTTCCACGGCCCCTTACGAATTGCGTAAAACCGTCGGGAGGAATAAAAGACGGTGGCTTCGCGCAGTGGTTTGTTATAAGGTTGCTCCCGCAAAACCGGCAAAATAGAATAGCTATCCTCCCCCGCATCCCGTGGCAGATCTGCACCGACTATCGCAGCGAAAGTGGCCAGCATATCGGTGAAACATATGACTTCGTCACTCGTGCTGCCGGCTTTAATACGGTCCGGCCACCGGGCGATAAACGGCATCCGGTGCCCGGCTTCCCAGGCGTCGCCCTTCATTCCGCGCAACCCGCCTGCCGAATCATGGTGCCATCGGACAACATCCTGATCATACCAGACCGGCCCGTTGTCGCTGGTAAAAATGACCAGTGTCCGGTCCCGGAGATCAAGGTCATCCAGGGTTTGGAGCACCCGGCCGATACTGGCATCCACCTCCGCCGTGTAGTCGCCATAATCCCCGGCCCCTGAAAGGCCCCGGTATTTTTCCGTGGGCAACCAGGGGGTGTGCGGGGCCGCCAGTGCCAGGTACAGAAAAAACGGCCGGGAGGGCGTTGACTGGTGATGGTCCTGCAGAAATTGGCTGGCCTTTTCAGCAAATTCGGGTAAGACCTCCTTATGACTGAATCCCGGCGCAATATGACCGCCCCGCCAGAATGCTCCCTGGATGGGCGTGACACCTTCGCTGTGATGTTCCCCGATATTATCGGTGGGCGGATCCACACAATGATCATTCCGGATGTAGTAATAAGGCGGAATATCCAGAGATGCCGGAATCCCGAAATAGTAGTCGAATCCCCGGTCTACCGGGCCGCCCCGCATGGGTTTGCTGAAGTCCCGGTCCGACGTACCACCATCGAATCCCAAATGCCATTTCCCGACCATCCCGGTGCGGTATCCATGGTTATGCAGCAGAGAAGCGAGAGTCATACGCTCCGGAGCAATTAAGCTCCCGGCGGGATCCCGGGACATCCGGAAAGGATACCGTCCGGTTAACAAACCATACCGGGAAGGCACACAGACGGACGCCGGGGCATGAGCATCGGTGAACCGCATCCCTTCTTTGGCCAGTTGATCGATATGAGGCGTCGGAACTTTGGACTCCACATTGTAACACCCCGGATCCCCGTAGCCCATGTCGTCAGCCATGATGAATAGGATGTTTGGTGAAGCGGGTGCCTCAGGAGTACTCCGGCAGCCAGGTAATGCCAGAGCCATACTGCCCAGAGCCAGTGTTTTTAAAAATGCACGTCGATTCAGAGTCATCAGAAATTCTCATACCTAGAATTTACATTACGCAGGAACATTATTAATAACAGGTATCACTCAAATTGATTTCTCCGCTTTCAGTTCACCCTGGGGTAAAGTGTAAAGCACTGCAGGTTCATCTCAATCTGTCCCATTGTTAATCGGTTGCAGCGTCGCATTCGTCATGACATCTTTTTCCCAATTCCCCAGTGCTTCCAGCATTTGCTCTGCCCGATCCGGATGCTGTTCTGCCAGGTTGTTCCGCTCACCGATATCAGTTGCCAGATTGTACAAGCCAACCCCTAACCTGGGATGGGCTCCCACCTGATCCTTCACATTCCTGACTAATTTCCAGTTTCCATGGCGAACTCCCTGTTGCCCATCATACCCCCAGAATAGCCACCGGTCATCCGGGGAGGCCTTTTGTAACACCATCGGCAGCAAACTCTTGCCATCCAGTTTGTGGGCTTTCGGTAGTGTTCCATCGGTGAGATCCAAAATGGTCGGCATCACATCCAGGCAAATGGCGAGGGCGTCGGTGGTGCTTCCGGGTGCGATATTCCCGGGCCACCAGGCAATCGCCGGGACCCGGTGTCCGCCTTCCCACACGCTGCCTTTCCAGCCGCGTAGTTTTCCATTGGAACCGTATGGCAGTGCCCCGTTATCCGAGCAGAAAAACAGGAAGGTGTTTTCGGCCAGTCCAAGCCGGTCCAGGGTCTCCAAAATCTGCCCAATTCCCTTATCCTCTTCTTCCACCATTTCCCAGTAGGCCCGGTGGACCTGTTCCGGTTCCCTATCCTCATGGATATTTTTCCCTTCCACCCGAATGGGGTCATCATGAGGTCCCTGGTAGGGATAATGGGGCGCTTCATGCGCCACGTAGAGACAGAAGGGATGGTCCTGATGTGCTTCGATGAATTGGACGGCATGTTGATTGATGAGATGGGTGGAGTACCCTTCTTCCCGGATCTTCTCATTCTGAGCCCACCAGTCATAGACACCGATTCCGTCAATGTGGGAAAAATAATCGATGTTCCCACTGACATAGCCCCGGAACTCATCGAATCCCTGGTGAGTCGGATTAAATTGCTCCTGATATCCGAGATGCCATTTGCCAAATACGGCCGTCGCATATCCGGCACCCCTGGCCACTTCGGCAAAGGTGATTTCCTTGAGGTGCAGGCCCTGATGCCGGTTCCGCTGCCGGCTGGCGTAGATCACCCCGGGCAATCCGGCCCGCTGTTGATAGCGGCCGGTGAGCAAGGCTGCCCTGGTCGGGGTACACACCGGCGCACCGGCGTGGTAATCGGTAAACAGCATCCCTTCCGAAGCGAGGCGTTCCAGGTGAGGGGTTTTAATCCAACCCTGGTACGGACTGATATCGCCATACCCCATATCATCCGCCATGACGATGATGATATTCGGTTTTTGTTTTCCCCGTCGAGTAGCACATTGCATGGCAGGAAGTGAAAGCGCAACCACCCCCTTTCCTAACAGCCCCAGAAATTTTCGTCGATCAACTTTCCGATCCATGGTACTCCCATGCTTCATTAGGTGTGTTTGAGCGGTTTTCAACTCTCTGAGTCCAGGCACAGTGCTACTAACAGTGCTACTACATTATTGCAATGTCCCAACCGGCCGAACATTGCAGCCCTTGGTATCGGTGGCGGCATCGCCCAGATCATGGCGTGCCTTCGCCGCATATACTTCCAAACGCTGGACCACCTCCGGATGCTGGTCAGCCACATTGGTGGTTTCACCGATGTCGGTCTCTAAATTATAGAGCAAGGGCTCGTATACCCTATGCCGGAAATTCGGCTCCCATTCCGGGCGGTAGACATGAAGTTTCCACTTGCCACTCCGGACCGCCTGCAGCCGGTCATCCCGGTAGTAGTAAAACGCCTCGTGAGGGCTCTTAGCACCTTGCTGCCCGCTCATCAACGGCCAGATATCTTTTCCATCGATGATGCGATCAGGTTGCAACCATGCCCCCACTAATTTTGCCAGTGTGGGCAGAATATCCATCGTAGTGGCCAATTCATCGCAGGTGGTTCCGGCCGGGATTTTTCCGGGCCACCGCATTATACAAGGTTCCCGCATCCCGCCTTCCCAGGTAGTGTTCTTATGACCCCGTAATGGTCCCGCTGAACCGGGCTGATGGCCTAATTGATCCGCTGGACGAATAACCGGCCCATTATCCGACGTAAAAATTACCAGTGTATTCTCATCAATGCCCTCATCCTTAATGGTTTGTAGAATCTGTCCCAGCGACCAGTCCAGCTCGGTAATCACATCCCCGTATAATCCGTAAGATGTCTTTCCCTTGAACGGCCTGGAGGCGTCAATGGGGAGATGAGGCATGTTGTGGGCCAGATACAGAAAAAACGGGTGATCTTTATTCACCTGGATATACTTGATTGCTTCTTTGGTGTAACGGCCTACCAGAGAAGACATGGCCGGGCTCTCCTCCACCACTGTTTCATTGCGCATGATGGGTAAGGGCGGAGACATGGTATAATCCATATCCGGCCGGTTATAATTATGGCTCCCCATATCATTGGAATAGGGAGTGCCATAATAGTAATCAAAACCCTGCCGGGTTGGGAGAAAAGGTTTCTGATATCCCAAATGCCATTTCCCCAGGCAGGCGGTCGCGTAATCTTTTTGTTTCAACACTTCAGGGATAGTAATCTCGTCGGGATTCAACCCAATCTGAGAAAACGGAAACAATACCCGATAAGCTAACCCCACCCGTTTGGGATAGCTTCCGGTCATTAAGGCCGCTCTGGATGGCGTGCAGACCGGTGCTGCGACATAAAAGTTGGTGAAATTCATCCCCTCGGCAGCCATGCGATCCATATTAGGAGTCTTATATCCGGTTGCGCCATTGATCCCTACATCACCATATCCCTGATCATCAGTGAAGAAAATGATAATATTGGGCAAAGATTCTTCGGCAGCTTTCGTTTTTTTAAGTAGTAGCGGAGGAGCAATTAATGACAGTGTTCCAATACCAAATATCTTGAGAAAATTCCGACGCGAATTACCCGAGTTATCCATGGACCGGGCTCCCTTCCTCTTTCATTTCTTATTGATTTAATTCTTCCTGGTAATTGGGATTAGGCCAGGGCATCTTGGCATGTAATTGTTTGCGCCAACTGACCAACTTTTGATGTAAACGCTCACCGAGCGTGGGGTTCTCACTCAACAGATTGTGTGATTCACCGATGTCGTGTTTCAGATCGTACAGCTCGAGGTGGTCATCTTCATAAAATTGAATGAGTTTAAAGTCGCCCTCACGGATCGCAGAACAGGGTGGGCAGCCGGCGTTTGAATAATGGGGATAGTGCCAATAGAGAGTGTCCCGGTTTAACTGCTTCCTGCCATGTAGCAACGGCACCAGACTGAGTCCGTCCACCTGGAATTCCTGTTGATTTTGGATTCCGGCGATTTCGGTGATAGTGGGAAAAAAGTCGACACTGCTTACGGGTGTGTCGCAAATACTGCCGGGTTGCACCTCATCCGGCCAAACGACAAGGAGCGGTTCCCGGATGCCTCCTTCATATAAATATCCTTTTCCCGCCCGTAACGGCCCATTGCTGGCCCACCTCGGGACCCCGCCATTATCCGAGAAGAAAAAAATGATGGTGTTTTCGGCAATATCCAGTGCTTCCAGTTTCTGTCGGATACGTTCTACACTGATATCCACTCCTTCCACCATCGCAGCATAAGTGGGATCCCCTTTGAATCCCTGAGATAATTTCTTCCGATACTTTTCCACCAGTGCCTTCTTCGCTTCAATCGGGGAATGAACCGCATAGAGCGGCAGGTAAAGAAAGAAGGGATTGTTGCGATTCCGTTCGATAAACTGCTCGGCTTTATCGGTTAAATGGTCCGTCAGATATTTACCCGGATCGGCATCGGGGATAACCGGAGTCTGATACGGTGAAAACATAGTGACATGATGCCCGATAGCCCCTCCGGCAAAAGTGAAATCAAACCCTTGATGTTCCGGAAGATACTGGTCTCCTCCCAGGTGCCATTTCCCGATACTGGCGGTGGCATACCTGCCCTGTTTTAATGCTTCAGCAATAGTAATCTTGCTTAGCGCCAGACCTGGTGGGAGATCCGGCTGGATGAGGCGTTTCCTCTGCATCCGCTCTGTGTTCTTATTTCCCGGCAAATATTGGGTGATTCCGACTCTGGCCGGCCATTGGCCGGTCAGCACGCTGGCACGGGTTGGAGAACAATTCGGTGCAGCGGCATACGCATTGGTGAATTTCATTCCCTCTTGTGCTAACCGGTCGATATTGGGTGTTTCATGAAAAGTATTTCCATAACACCGCAAATCCCCGTATCCCATATCGTCCACCAGAATGAAGATAACATTGGGCTTTTGCGAGGAAGCCCCGGTTGCAATGCCAGACGGTGAAAAAAACATTGCCCAACTTACAGTACCGAGAGTTTTCAGAAATGAACGACGGGAATAGGGGGGTGCCATCGGATAAGGGCTTCCTTTCGTCGGTTTAATAAAATAAGCGCCTTGAAATCAGTTAAATATCTGCCTATCGAATGGTTTGTCAGAAATTATCGTCCATTATCGTCCGCTTTCAAATGGGCCGTAAATATCTGTTTCATAGGCAATTATATGCATAATTTGAGCTCCATGAAACCTAAAATGCCCTCAATAGATAACAATTTACTATCATATCCAGTTCTGTTCTTAAACCCGTTGTACGAAAATGAAGCGAACCTCTCCGGGAGAAGAACCTCCTCCTAAACGTAACTGCTCCAGGAGGGGGAATCTTCCTCCAAACCATCAGGATCAGAATGACACTCACCAGCGAGTTTTCTGCCAGGGAATACTGCCTGCCTCCTGTATATGTTCTCGCAGGGCGGCGGCTAATTCATTGAACTTCTCCTGGTTACTCTCAGCCAAATCATGCTTCTCCTGGGGGTCTTTC
>Ga0209918_1001839_pt1 | contig 10759 bp, 9 predicted proteins | sample SalPonD_shore_MG_FD_185712 | JGI IMG/M metagenome (GOLD analysis project Ga0209918, IMG submission 185712) | Salt pond soil microbial communities from South San Francisco under conditions of wetland restoration - Salt Pond MetaG... | ecosystem: Environmental > Aquatic > Marine > Intertidal zone >...
TTAATGAACTTCCTAAACCCATCGTTAAATTCTTTAAAGAGGGCAATTGTTATAAATTAATAAGAATAATTTTAAAAGGAGTGCATAATTGTGAGATTTTTTTTACAAAAACTTGAAGTAAATAATTATGAAAAAACTATAGAAAGTGATCAATTAGCGAAATTTATTAAGAAAAATGGAGAAAGACCTACTATATTTAAAATTAATTCCTATAAATTCCCAATAGTGTCTGGATTAATCAATAATAGGGAAAAAATAGCCTTAGCTTTAGGAGTTGATAAAACTAAAATTATCTCTTTTATGATAGAAAAGTTAAATAATCTGAAAAAATGCAATTTAACTAAAAACGCACCTTTTTTAGAGAATAAAATTAAGCTTTCGCCAGAATTACAAATAGATCAATTCTTACCAGTAATAGATTTCTATAGGGGGAAAATGTATACAACCTCAAGCATTGTTATCTGTAATTTTCCTGGAGAAGAAAGGCAAAATGCATCCTTTCATAGAATGATGTATCTTGGAAATAATATGTTTTCTATTAGAGTTGTGGCACAAAGACATTTAGATAAAGCCTACGTGAATGCTATCGAAAATAATAGAGATCTAAAAGTGGCAGTTGTTTTTGGGGTTCATCCCGCAATTGAGATTGCGGCAGCTTTTTCAGCACCTAATATAGATGAGCTGGAATTAGCTTCCGCTATTTTAGATGGATTAGATGTCTGTCAACTTTCAAATGGAATCAATGTCCCCAGTAATTCTGAGTTTGTGATTGAAGGAAGAATAACAAAAGATTTTGCTCCCGAAGGTCCTTTTGTTGACTTAACGGGAACTGCAGATATAGTTAGGCAACAACCTATTTTGGAGGCTGATATACTATATTTTAGAGATGAACCACTTTTTAGAACAATTTTACCGGGTGGAAAAGAACATAGAATGTTAATGGGCGTTACTCAAGAGCCAAGAATTTATAAAGGAATTCAAAATACAATTCCCACTGTTATGAATGTGATATTAACACAAGGAGGGTGCTCTTGGCTCCATGCAATTGTTCAAATCAAGAAGCGAACTGAAGGAGATCCTAAAAATGCAATTATGGCAGCCTTAGCTTCTCATCCAAGCTTAAAACGCGTTATTATTGTGGATGATGATGTTGATATAAATGATTCCGATGATATTGAATGGGCGATAGCCACGAGAGTTCAGCCAAATAAAGATATTATATTTATCCCAAACGCAAAAGGTTCTTCTCTTGATCCATCATCAGATGATAGCCTTACTTGTAAATGGGGCATAGATGCTACTAAGCCACTCAAGAATAATGAATCATATAATAAGGTTGAATTTTAATGTACCTTACTAAATATGAAGAAGAGATTCTAAATGGAGAACTTGGCCAAATAAAAGCTAAAGCTATGAGAATTTTAGCGACTCTAGGTGATATTTTTGATGCTGAGAATTTAATTCCCATCGACTCCGCTCAAATTGCTGGAGTATCATATAAAACAATTGGAGATGCGGGTTTAGAATTTCTTGAAGATTGGTCAAATACACAAGTAGTAGTTGAAAGCAGAATGAATCCGGCGGGGATGGATTTGAAAAATTGGAGAGAAATGGGAATCAGTGAAAGCTTCGCAGAGAAACAATTAAAAATTATTAAAGCATTAACTTCCATGGGTGTAAAAGAAAGCTGTTCATGTACGCCCTATCATGCGGGATTAGTGCCAGAAAAGGGATCTCATATTGCATGGGCTGAATCTTCTGCTGTAGCTTATGCTAATTCTGTTCTTGGAGCTATGACCAATCGTGAAGGCGGACCCAGCGCACTTTCTGCAGCAATAATAGGCAAAACACCAAATTATGGCCTTCATTTAAAGAAAAATCGAATCGGGGAATTATTATTTGATATTAACTTCGAATTATCTGATTTAGACTATTCCCTATTAGGATATTATATCGGATCTATAGCACAAAATAAGATCCCTGCAATTAAAGGTATTAAAAAAGCATCCAATTTACAATTGAAAGCACTTGGAGCTGGAGCAGCTGCTGGAGGAGGTGTTGCAATGTTTATGATTGAAAATATTACTCCTGAATTTGAAATTATAAAAAATCCTGAAAAAATTTCTGTGGAATATAATGAATTGGTAAAGATTCAAGAACAATTTAGTACTTGCAACCATCCAGATATTATTAGCTTTGGATGTCCTCATTGTTCCTATGAAGAGATTATAGATATTTTTAATAAAGTAAAAACTGAGCAAGAAATATGGATTTGTACTTCCAGAGAAGTCAAGGAAAGAATTCAAAAAATACCAAATAACATTAAACTTTTTTGTGATACATGTATGGTGGTGGCCCCTATTGAAGAGATGGGAATAACCTGTTTGGCAACAGACTCCACTAAATGTGCACATTATTCTCAAAATCTATCCAATCTCAAAACATTAATCAAATCCCGTGAGGAACTTATATCATGATAATCAAAGGTAATAAAATCGTTCCCGGGATTGTAAAAGCACGTTCTATTGTCAGTAAAAAACCAATTTCTTTTCTTGGGGATATAGATCCAAAAAAAGGAGTAATTATTGATAAATACAATCCCTTAAAAGGAGAATCCATAGTAAACAAATGCTTGATTTTCCCTTATGGGAAAGGCTCAACAGTTGGGTCTTATATTATTTATCAGTTATATAAAAATAATAAAGCTCCAGCTGCCATAATAAATAAGAAAGCAGAAGCAATTATCGCAGTTGGGGCTATTATCTCTGATATCCCGATGATAGATGGGATACCAATTGAAAAAATCCCCAATAAAACAGAAATTCTCATGAATGCTAATGAAGGATATATAGAATTTTAATAGAAAAGAATCATTAATTGAACTATGGAAAGATTATTAGAGCGATTTAACCAAATACCAGGTTGGGTATTAGGGATTATATCCCTTGTAATTATGAGTATCATGGGGATTCTTTCATATAGATATTATCCCTCCCATCAATTCAAGCTATTTTTATATGTTGTTAGTGAATTAGGAGCAGGGCAAGGTGCTATATTTTTCAATGGAGGGTTGATAATATCAGGTGTCTTTTTAATTCCTTTCTTTTTAAAGTTAAATACTTATTTAACTGAAGGTCAATCAAAACGTCTACGTGACTTGGTGATTATTTTAGGGTTAATTTCTAGTAGTTCATATCTCTTATTAGGATTCTTTCCAATAAATATAATAATTCATATGATCTTAGTTTTTAATATTTTTTTCGTAGGAATGTTAAATATAGTGATTTTAAATTTCATCATTTCTAAGAATCATAACTTTATTGATAAATTTTTAATAATATTCGGGCTATTATATGGGATTTCTATTTTTTTATATTTCTTCACCCTAATTTTTTATTATTCCATCCATTCTATATTTGAATGGATTATGATAATCTTTTTTTCTATATGGGTACTCTCCCATTCAATCTATTTAATATACCAAAATATAAAGTTTAAATAATTTTTCCAAGAATCAATTAGAAAAATATTTACTTTATATGATTTCTTGATATGGAGAGTTACTTTTTGCATCTAAATATTGATATTCGTACACTTCAATTCTTTATTATTAAGAGCCTTAAAAATATTTCCTTCTACTAATCCATTTAGTATTTGTACTGGAATATTTAATTTGCAAATTGATTTAATATTCTCAAGTTTTCCTTTAATACCACCTGTGACATCTATTTTATTTCCCAAGCTGGCTAAAGGGAGAATCCCTATATCATTACAATTTATTTGATCTGCTACTTCTATTTTATCTTTTGTTTTATTATAAAGATAAATACCATCCTCTTCAAACGCAAAAATAACTTTAGTTATATTAAATTCTTTCAAATTTTGACATAATAAAAGAATAATTTTATCCCCAGAAAGAATTGAGAAATTTCCATCTGAACTGAAAACTATATCCCCATAAAGTACTGGCAGAATACCTAATTTAAGACATTGCTTAATAGCGTCCAGATTACTATAAAATTCTCCATTATTTTTAATGAAAATTGAAGAAGTTTGAATAGAAATAGTGGGGAAATTGAGCTCTAAAAATTTCTCCATGATATAGGAATTTAATTGAATCATTGCTTCATGAGTTTTAGACAATCCATAAGTTTGGTTTTTAATATCCTCTTTTTTGCCTCCACTAATTTTATATTTTTGGGCGACAGGATGTCCAAATGCTCCCCCTCCATGAACCAATATTAGCTTTTTATTACTTCTGATTATTTCATTAATAGAATTCTGAATAATTTCCTTTCTTAATGAAAAGGGTTCATTCTTTGAAGTTATTAAACTTCCTCCTAGCTTTAATATAATTAAATCTTCATTTTTCTTCACATTTGACACCTATTTTATCATTTTTAGCTATAAAACTGTTATATCCTTCAGCTTTGAGTATAGAAGAAATTTTTTCTAAGTCTTTTCTCTTTCCTAAAGTAATTACACATCCACCTAATCCTGCGCCTGTTAATTTAGAACCAAATGCACCATTTTTCAGGGATATATCAATAATCTCAGATATTTCATCGTTAGAGATTTGAAGATTCGATAAATATTTTTGATTAAGATTCATTAATTTTCCAATTTTTTGAATATTATTACTCGTTAATTCAACCTTTGCTTTTTTAGAAATTTTTCCAATTTGTTTTAATAATTGTTCTGTTTTATTCGGCTTTGTTCCTTTCAAGTATCTTATGCGATTGATGGCTTCTTTTGTATCATGTTCTATATTAGTATAAGTGATTAAAAATAGAAATTCTCGTGGTATTTCAATAAATTCAAATTTTCCATTTTCAAAATATATAGCATTTCCGAAGGTACATATAGTATTATCTATGCCACTTGGGCTTCCGTGAACTATCTTCTCCAGCTCATATGCTAAAGAATTGATTTCTTCCTTATTTAAATTTACCTCATAATAACAATTTAAGGCATTGATTAATGAAACAGCGATCGAAGCGGAAGAACCTAAACCTGCACTCGGAAAAAGATTGCTTACTATTTTTATTTCAATGTTTTTTATTTTTACACCAAAATTGTTCTGGAAATTGTGAAAGCATTGGATTATTTGGTTATATTTGGAATTTAATTTTTGGCTTAAAGTCTGAATATTATCTGCTTCGAAAATTTGATTATAATTGTGTAAAATAATCTTAATTTTATTATCTTTGATTTCAGTAATTTGACATTTTGAATTCACTGATATAGCCATTGCTATTGCAGGAAAACCATATACAACTGCATGCTCCCCAAATAAAATGCTTTTGCCAGGTGCAATTGAAATAACAGTTCTCATTCGTATCATTTACTCTTTATTCTCTAATTCATATAATGTTCTTTTATCTATATTAATGAAATAATGTAAATAAAAAGAGATAATTATTTTATTCTCAAAAAATTTAGTAAAGGACTTCTTTAGCAACTAAAGAAAAGAAATTTCTATAAAAGTTTAATATATACCTTTCAAATTGTAAGTGATCGCATATAATACGGAGACCAATTAAGCAGTCCCTTTTCCGCAAGGTCTTCATCGCTAATCCTTACTCTTCTAATACTATACTCTAAGGTATTGTTCTTATGAACACTATTTTCAACTCTTACTAATCCCTTATTTAGATAACTTAAATCGTATGAGGTAAGATGAATCGGATTAGAAACCAATCTCGCATATAGGGGAAAAAACCTTTCATGGAAGCCAGAATGTCCTTGTGGACAATGATCTAATCCATCAATGTCGGGGATAATACAGCCCTCATCACAAAAATGCAATGTAAATCCTCTATCTTCATTTAATTCATGTGCTTTGATTTTCCCAATAGCAAAATCAGGTGTATATTTGCCCTCTTTTATTAATTCATATTCCTGTATGCTTTTTCTCTGCTTATAATTGATATAATCACTGATTTTGGGACTTTTTTCAACTGTTTTGTGGAATCCACTTTTTAATTTAAGTAGTCCTGCAATGGCTGTTGCACCAGAACCATAGGATCCAAAGTAAATGGTATCATTTTCATTGGCAAAATCTTCAATAATATATTGTATTTGAGACCATAAAGCAGCGTTATACATATTTCCAAAATGCATAGGAACGGAAAGATGAGGTAGAATCTTTGCTTTTATATTGGACATAACCCAATTCGAAAGATTTTCTAATTTACTAGAGGATAATCCTTTCTCTTTAAGGTTAAAATAGATATATTCTGGAACGACGATAATATCTTGTAAAAAGGAATCTAATTTTTTGAAAATGGAATCAGTTAATGATTTCTGTTTTGTTTTCAATAAATTACTTATATTATTAATCCATCGTTTTTGAATAATTTGTCTCATACATTTTATAGGTAATTTAGAAAATGGAGCATGAAACGCATAATAATCTGCGTAAAATTCTCCGATACTATCTATTAGATTGTCATATGCATCTAATTGCAATTTTAAATAACTATCGATCGAATAATGACCAAATACATGGGCATTTACATCATTCGGAGGTCTCCAAAAATCATTTACATTTCCAGAAACTTTGCCAAATTTTTTACTAAATCTTGCAATTCTAGGATTTCTTGAGATAACTAAGGCTATAGCACCAGAGCCTTGTGTTGGTTCACTAGGACTTCCTATTGGATAAGATGAAATATCGGCACTAATCACTAATGCTTTATTAATCACATCTTTTTCTATTAATCCAATCGCATTCAATGTAGCTAAGGTTCCTCCCGCACAGGCATTATAAATATCCTGTGTCAAGCAATTGGGCGAAACATTAAGTAATTGAGCAAAAATATTTGAAACAGATTTCACAGCATATGTAACTGTTTCTGTCCCTACAAATATAGCATCAATTTCTTTTGGATTAATATTTCCTCTAATTAATGCATTATGTGCTGCTTTAAGCCCAATCGAAATAATATCTTCATCTGCCTCAGGCAGACGCATCTCTTTTAAAAGTAGTCCCTTTCTATATTTATTAGGATCAACATTTCTCTTTTTCGCTAAATCCTCTAAATTTACATAATATCTTGGCGCATGAAAACCAATGCTGTCAATGCCTATATCAGTAAATAAGAAGTCGTTGCTCAGCATAATATATCAGATCTCTTCTGTATTAAAGTTCAATTTTACAAATTTAAAAAAAGATTAATATTCTTTTTATTTATTTAATCAATCATTTTATTAAAAGTCTTCGCTTGAATAGGGTTTCTAAGACAATTCATAATGTTATAATTAGTGATTCTTTCATAATATTAAAGATCGGTAAAGCTTTTTCCACTTTTAGAGGAGTTAATACTGATATTAACTCAGTTAATAAGGTTCTTAACTATCTAAGTTAATACCGATCTTAACAATGTTAATACTGATCTTAACTTATAAAGAAAAAAAGAAAAATAGGAAAAAAAAGAAAACTAAATATGCAGAAAAGAACTAAATATGCAGAAAAGATCGATCCTGAGTCGTGGGACATTATAAAAAGATTTATTGAAAGGGAGTTTTTGAGTGAAAAAAATAGAGAGAATTTTAAGAAAGGTATTATTGAGATTAAAGCCGAAGCAGAGAGAATTATTTCTGAGATCGATATATCTCTCAAAGAATATGATTACCTTAGAAAACATTTCACTAAGAAGAAGATGCATCAAATAATGGGTGATTATGCTCATTATATTATAGAATGGTTGATCGTAAACGAAATATATAAAGCCCATAAGAATGGAGAGGTCAAAGGGAAGTTAGAGTTTGCTATTGAGCAGTTAATAACGGAGATCACGGAATGTCATATCGGAGGGGAGCATCCTGACATTATATTTACGGTTGATAAAATATTTAAATATTTATTCGTCGAAAATGAACAGCATAGAGCAAGATTAGAACATGATGATGAAGCTTATATCCCTTCCTTTGAAGGAGTCCTTCAGTACGAGGAGGAAGGGGAAGGAGAGGGAAAAGATGAGAAGATATATGTTACAATTGACTTTACAATGTCTATATCATGGTGGGATATAAAAAAAAAACTATACAAGGGATATGTTGGAAAGAATCGCCACTTAATAATTGTAATTTACGGTTTAGAAACCTTAGAAAACGGATTTGAAAATAACCTAGCTAACTTAAGGAAAAAGGTAGAAAAAGTAACCAAAAGGAACAATCTCGAGGGGCAAGTTGATATCATAACACTTGATCAGTTCGGAAAGTTTTTTGATTTTGAATGTCTCAATAAAGAAGGAATAAATGATCTAAATGAGAGATTAAAAAAGGCGGATGAGTCAGGTTCGGGACTGTTAGAGTTAAAAGAATATGCAGAAGAGAAATGGAATAAGCTTACAAATTTACTTTCTGGTCAATCAGAAATTTCTGGCTTTATAGGCAATCTTGACCAGAATTAGTTAAAAATTTAATATATTTGTAAAAGAGGCATCACTATCTTAGATCTTCTAAAATTTCTTCTCGTTTCTTTTTCTTAACAAATTCTCGTTTTAACGTGAAAGGTTCCGAATTAATTTCAAAATCTGTTTGATATAAATTGGGAAGCTTGCGAATAAATTCTGGTATTATAGTAATTTGATTAGATCTTAAAAACAACTCCCTCAAATTAGTGAGATTTTTCATAGTTCTAGGAAGTTTTTTAAGATTATTATGATTTAGATATAACCTCTCTAAACTCTTAAGGTTTCCGATGGATTTTGGAAGATCCTTAAGATTATTATAATCTAATTGTAATATTTTTAAATTCTTCAAAGTACCAATTGATTCAGGAAGGGTTTCGAGATTGTTATATCCTAAATCTAAATGTTTCAGGCGTGATAAGTTGCCGATACATTCTGGAAGCTCCTTGAGATTATTTGAATCCAAATATAACTTTTTTAATCGGGCAAGTTTGCAGATGGACTCTGGAAGCTCCTTGAGATTGTTTTCATCTAAAAGTATCCATCTTAAATTTTTTAAGTTACCAATAGACTCATGAAGTAGTTCTAGGCAATTATCCCATAAACTTAAACCGTTTAAACTGCAGAGTTTGGAAATTACTTCCGGAAACTTCCGAAATTTATTTTTATCCAAATAAAGATATTCCAAATTTTTTAAATTCTTCATACCCTCAGGAAGTTCGGTAAAGGGATTATAATTTAGATTTAGTTCCTCCAATCTAGTAAGCTTGCCGATGGAGTCTGGAAGCTTTTGGAAAATACTATTTTTCATTGAAAATTTTTGCAAGTTAGTAAATTTTGTGATATATTTTGGGAACGAATCCATATATCCATCCAAATAGAACTGTGAATATCCTTTTGCTAATTCACCTATGGGGTGCTCCGTGAACAGTTCATCTAATTGTTGGCTCGAATAGAAACGTAAATGCCCTCCTTGTAAAATCATAAGCTTCGTTGGAGGATCTCCATTTTTAAAGAGTTCTATTACATCCTCCTTCATAATCTTTTCTGCCGCCTCATATCCTAAAAACGCTAACTTATCTAATAGCTGAAGGGCTTCCCTTAAAGGTAAATTAAAAAGGTCGGAAAAATTAAAATCTTCTAAAATTACCCCAAGCTCCTCCTTTGTAAAATATTTTAAATTAAAATAGCGTTTCTTCATATAGGAAGCTTTATTTTTAAGGGGCCCTTCCCGAAATCGCCTTGCAACCTCCTTCTTAAAAGCCTCTCTCGCTTTGGGGTCTCCAGCATCCATAAGTTGTTCAAGTACTTGAAAACCAGTGAAATCTTGAAGTGCATCTGGATATAGAAAACGTAAATTATAATTATTATTAGTCCATACTTGAAAGTGCGCGCAATAGTCTTTAAAATGTGCTTCAACAGAAGGATCCTTGCTTATGCCGAATAAATATTTCGAAATATCCCAAAAAATAAGATTACTGTTTTTAAATTTTTTTTTTCCCGTATAAATATCTATCTTCCCGTTTTCCAAAATTAAACTTAAATAATTGTTAATTCGAAAGAATTTCATCAATATTTTAATATAATTTCGAGCTATTAAACTTACTTATAAATAATTAATCATAAATATGATTACTCTTCAATAAAATAGCAAATCATCTAAATTCCATTCAGGTAAAAAAATTCTCTTAGGTTAAAAGAATTTAGCTTTTTTTATATCTAAAATTATAAAAGAAAAATATGTAAAAGTAAAGATATAAGATCTAAAAACAAGTCTTTTATTAATTAAATTAGCAAAATAACTCTTTAATAAGGGGATATTTATTCTTCTTCTAAGAATATATCTTTTGATAATATTCTTTAATATTAATTAATTTGATTTAATAATATTAAAATTATTATTAGTATTTTCCTTTTTAAAATTATAATATTCGTTTAATTATCTAGATAAAATGTTGAATAAATGTTGAATAAGTTAAAAGAACTCAAAAACACGGTAAGTGACAAATTGCCGAAGCATGTGGGATTAATACCAGATGGAAATCGGCGATGGGCTAGAAATAATAACTTAGATATTAAAATAGGCCATATAACGGGTTATAAAACCTTAAAAGATATTTTATATAGCTTCTTCGATGCGGGCATTAAATATTTATCCGTATATGCGCTCTCTCTGGAAAATGCAATGAAAAGAAGTAAAGATGAATTAGCCTACATCTATAAAATCATCATAAAAGCTATTGATACAATAATGAAAGAAGAAATCGTTGTAAGGGAAGAAGTGAAATTCCGCATACTGGGGCGATTAGAGTTATTACCTCCTGAAGTTAAAGCTAAAGTTG
>Ga0209918_1001841_pt1 | contig 10758 bp, 9 predicted proteins | sample SalPonD_shore_MG_FD_185712 | JGI IMG/M metagenome (GOLD analysis project Ga0209918, IMG submission 185712) | Salt pond soil microbial communities from South San Francisco under conditions of wetland restoration - Salt Pond MetaG... | ecosystem: Environmental > Aquatic > Marine > Intertidal zone >...
AAATTTAAATGAACTTGAAGATTTTCTATAAGTTTCATCCCAGTTTAATATATCATTGCTATTTTTTAAATCAAGTAATCTCGTTATTGTTGTTTTTATTGCATGCCAATTCAAGTCACATCCCATCCATCTTCTGTTTAATTTTTCGGAAACTGCCAGAGTGGTTCCAGTACCGCAGAAAAAATCCGCAATAATACTATTTTTATTACTCGAAGCAAGAATAATTCTTTTTAATAATCGTTCAGGTTTTTGAGTAGAAAATCCTTGATATTCAAGTGTATTAGCTCGAATATAGGGAATTTTCGTCCAGACATCTCGCGGAAACACCCCTTTTTTTTCTAGATATACTTTTCTACTTAATTTTTTTCCATCATGACTTCCTCCTCGATAATAAAAATATCCGTTTTCATCTTTTTTTACAGCATTTTGGACTCTTTTAGAATAATCCATATAGATATTCGGATCATCGTTGAAAATATAATCATCCGATTTAGTATAGAAGAGAATTGAATCATAAGATCTCACAAAGAATCTTTTGGTTTGAGCGGAAGCTGCAGGATAATACCAGATGATTTCATTTCTAAAATTTTCCAGACCAAAGATCTCATCCATTATTAATTTAATATAATGACTAATATGCCAATCTACATGGACATAAATAGAACCTTTTTCTGATAATAGCTCTTTCATTAAAAAGAGGCGCTCATGCATAAAATTTAAATAAGAATCTATCCCGTTATTCCATTTATCATTATATGCTACTTTTTTAAAGCTTTTGTTTGAAGTTCCTATGAAAACTTTGTGATAAAACTCTGAATTAGTAAAAAATGGGGGGTCAATATAAATTAGATCTATTTTAGCCTTTGAATTCTTTAATAAATAATGTAATACTTCTAAATTATCCCCCCAAATTAATTTGTTAACCCCATTTTCTTTAATCTGCTTAATTACATTCGTAAACCAATTGTCTTTTAAGTGGGATTGATCCTTAAATCTATTAACTATGCCAGGGCAAATTATTTCAGAACGCTTTAGTAGAGTTTCAACTGGTTTTTTACTTGAGAAATGTTTCTCCTTTTTCCAAATTAAGTTTACCATATATTACAAAAAATTTAATTTTATTAAGAATTTTTTAAAGATAATGTCAGATGATTTAAGTAATTGGAGAAAAACTCATTACACCAAAGATGTCTCTTCAGAAATGGAGGGAGAAGAAGTAGTCCTTGGCGGATGGGTTCGCAATTGGAGAGACTTGGGTGGTTTAAAATTCATAAGTCTTCAAGATAAATATGGAGAACGCCAGATTACTATAAAAAAAGGGGTTGTTTCAGATGAAATATTTGAAAAAACAGATGTTAGATATCAATACTGTATTATGGTGAAAGGTAAAGTCAAAGCTTTCAAAAAAGCTCCTGGTGGGGTAGAAATAATACCCTCAGACTTAAAAATATTAAATAAAACCCCTGAAAAGCTCCCAATTGATATGACTGGTGAAAGTATCAGTGCTTTAGACTTAAGATTAGATAATAGAGCATTAGATTTGCGATCCCTTAGAAATCAAGCAGTTTTTAGAATAAGAGGGCAAGTTTTACGATCTATTAGACAATTTTTATTTAAACACAATTTTACAGAAATAACTACTCCAAAAATTATAGGTTCTGCTACAGAGGGAGGGACTGAGTTATTTCCTATCATGTATTTCGATAGAGAAGCTTTTTTAACTCAATCTGCCCAATTATATAAAGAACAATTGAGTGGGGTTTATGAGAGAGTGTTTGAATTAAGCCCTTGTTTTCGAGCTGAAAAAAGCCATACAAAACGACATTTATGTGAAATATTTATGTTAGATATTGAAATGGCTTTTGCGGATATGTCGGATATACTTAAAATATTAGAAGAATTAATCTATAATGTTATAAAAGACATTAGAGAGTATGAGATGGACTCTCTCAAATTTCTGAATATGGAAAAAATAACAACTATCCCAGAAATTCCTTTTCCCCGATATAATTATGAAGATATTATTGAATTAATTAATACCAAGTTTGAAATACCCATAGAATTTGGAGAAGATATTCCTACAGAGGCTTATAGAAAATTAGAAGAAGAATTGACGGGTTATTATTACATTACCCATTGGCCAATGGAAATTAAACCTTTTTATATTATGCCCTCCAAGGATCCTAAATATAGTGAATCATTTGACTTGCAAAAAGGTTGGTTAGAATTGACATCTGGAGGAACTCGAGTGCATGATAAAGAGATGTTAAAGAGAGCGCTAGAAGATAAAGGATTGATCCCTGAATCTTTTAAATCTCATCTAAAAATTTTTGATTATGGGATGCCACCTCACGCAGGCGTTGGACTTGGAATTGCGAGATGGATAACAATCTTATGTGGCTTAGAAGATATCAGAGAGGCTGTTATGTTTCCCAGGACTCCAGATAGATTAGAACCATAATTCTAATTAATATATTTTTAAAAAAAAAATTTTAACTTATGTCAGAAGAAGTAATTAACAATTATATTAAAGCAGGAAATGCTCTAGTAAAAGCAAAAAAATTAGCTAGAAAGATCACCAAACCAGGAGTTTCTTTTTTAGAAATTGCTGAAAAATGCGAGGAAGAAATTATAAATAATGGAGCAGAATTGTCATTTCCGATAAATATGTCATTAAACGAGATCGCAGCCCATTACAGTCCTCCTATTGGAGATAAAACAATAGTCCCAGAAAAAGGATTGTTGAAAATTGATATTGGATCTCATTATAAAGGATATATCGCGGACTCAGCAATTACTCTTAATTTAGATGGGGATCCTAGTCTTGAAAATTATTGTGAAGCAGCAAGAGAAGCCTTAAATGCAGCAATTGCGCGTTTTAAACCGGGAACTAAATTATATGAATTAGGAGAGGCGATAGCTAATGAAATTACCAGTAGGGGGTTACGACCGATTACCAATTTGGGGGGTCATAAATTAGAAAAATATATACTTCATGCGGGTGCTTTTATTCCAAATTTTAAGGAGAAACAACATAATCAAGTGTTAAAGCCAGGAGATGCATACGCTTGTGAGCCATTTGCCACTTCTGGATCTGGTACGGTTGTTAATGGAAAAGACGCTTATATTTTCCGATTTGTAAGAAAAAAAACAAAAAACATATCCTATGAACATTTAAACTACATGAATAAGATTGAAAAACATTTTAATCATTTACCATTTTCACCTCGATGGATCCTCCGAGAAAATTTTGTCCCCAATAAGAAAATTAATAGAATTTTAAATGCATTCTTAAGAAAAAATATATTAGAGAAGTATAATGTCTTAATTGAAAGAACAAAAGAACCTGTAGCGCAATTTGAGCATACAATTGTAATAGATAATGAAGGTAATACAATTGTAACCACGAGCGAATCATAATAAAGAGTTTTCATCGATTTTTTGAATAAAACTAAATAACCTTCTATTCTAAATATAATTGGTGATGCTTTTAAAAAGATCTATGATTAATCGTTTAATGCGTGAAGCTATTAAATTTTTCCAAGAACAAAAGTTCTATTTACCCCCATTTGCTTATTGGAAATTACATGATTGGCAAAAAAAAGGAGAAGAAATAAGAGAAATAATAGATAATCAATTAGGATGGGATATAACAGATTTTGGGAGCGGTAATTTCTTCATGTACGGTTTATTACTCTTTACAATTCGTAATGGAACCTTGGAAGATATTGCTAAGGGAGGAAAAAATTACTGCGAAAAAATAATGATCGTTGAAGAAGGGCAAATAACACCAATGCATCATCATTATCAAAAAGCGGAAGATATTATTAATAGAGGTGGTGGAACTCTTATGGTGCAGATATATAAAGCCACTAAAAATGATAAATTATCTAATGCATTAGTTCATGTTTTTTTGGATGGCATTAAAAAAACATTTGAAGCGGGTTCAATTATTGAATTAGAACCTGGCGATTCTATAACATTAACTTCAGAGATATATCATAAATTCTGGGCAAAAGAAGGTTTTGGTAAGGTTTTAGTTGGTGAAGTCTCCAGCGTGAATGATGATCGCGTGGATAATAAATTTTTAGAGGGATTAGATAGGTTTGCTGAGATTGAAGAGGATGAAGAGCCTTTATATCTGTTATATAAGGATTATAAGAAGTATGTTCATATAAAATGAAATTGAAAAACCAATCATTTAAAAATTTTTTACTATTTATTTATAAATTAATTTAAAAAGCTTAAATAAATTAAAACTTAAGAATAATATTTTTATTCTAAAAAATATAGATATTTTTCGACCAAATATTATGAACAATAAATTTCAAGAACAGAACAAAAATAATATTTTGGATAAACTTTTTATTATTATTTTATGTGCTGGAAAAGGAACTCGGTTTGGGAATATTACTAAGAATGTACCAAAACCATTAATAAAGGTTAAAAATTTAGAAAATAAGCCAATATTATTTTGTATTCTTAACTCACTAGCAAAGGTTCAAGTGAAAAATTTAGCAATTATTACAGGATATTTGGGAAATAAGATAGCATCTTATATTTCATCTTTATCCAATTTAAATTCGTTGCAACATCTGAATATCCAAATAATTGATTCAGAAGGGCAATATAAACTTGGTCCATTATATTCATTTCTTTCTATTCAAAAAAATAATGAAATTTTTCAACAAAATAAAATATATCTTGTGATTCCCGGCGATACAATTTTTCAGACTTCTTATTTTCAGCGATTAATTGATTTTATAATAAAAAATTTTAAAATTATAAATAAAAATCCCGTCCTATTTTATCGAACAATCTCTTTAGAAACCTTACATAAAGAATTAGGTTTTGAAGAACAGAAATTAATTTCAACCATAAGAATAAAATCTTCCCAAAATCAATTCTTAAAAGAAATAGTCACGAAAAAATCCATGGAATATGGTAAAGAGGAAAAAATCAATCAAATTTATCCCACTTTCCTAGTGCCTTATCAAATCGTGAAAAAAATTATAAAAATTACACAAAATTTTGATGGAAATTCAATTAAACAAGTAATAAATTATCTCTCTCGAAACGGAAATAAGGTGTATGCTAAAAAATTTCAGCAAAGGTATCACTTTTATGATATTGATGATGTGAAAACTCTGGAAAAAGTAAAAAGTGAAAATTTGAAAAAATAAAAAGGTGGATAATAGGAATTTCACTGAAACAATTTATTTATGTGCATTGTTTCAATGAATGAAAACGGATACTTTAGGGAACATCCTTACCATATTATCTGAGATTTTAATGATTTTTTGTATCTTACCTTAGAACTTACCGGAAATGCATCTATTTCATAGTAGTTAATTCTGTGTTTTTTAAAAAGTTTTGATAATATCCGAGAAGTAATGATTTGATGATGATATAAACTTTAATATTAATCTGATGTATTTAGTTTACACAGTAAAAAGAATAACGCTTTTAAGATATTTCTAATGAAAGATTAGAGACTTCTGGTTACAAAGTAATAAATATAAATAAAATGTCGGCAAGTTTACCCGAACTAAACCAACTTTATGTCTCATTGAGATGGTATATATTATTAAACCAATGCAATTAATTTCCTATTATCCAGATAAATAATGGGCTTCCAAATATTTAAATCTTTTGCTAATTAATTAAAATGTTTAATTAAAACAAATTTAAAAGCTATAACTCGTTTTTTTATATAAAATCAAAATTATTATATGATTTATCATTAAATAATTATTAACCAGTTAGTATAAGTGATACATCATGTCGCAAGATCAAGCTAATGTGCCTATAAGGATTCAATTATTTGGTATTGGAAAATTAAAAGCAAATGTTATTCGTCATCTCGCACCATTTTCAAGTGATGCGATCCTCGATAAATTTCCATTAATTCTACGAGGCAGATTTGGACCTTCTTTTAAATCAAAACAATATTGGACACTTCCTGGAGTTGGTATCTATAAAGGGCTTAATAAAAATGCTCAAAAGAAGGTAAATAAGGGTGAAATAGTCTATAATCCCAAAAATGATGAATTAATAATAATTTTAGAGGATCAAGAGTTACCCACAAAGGCAAATATTATTGGTGAAGTAGAAAATAATCTTGAATTGATCTTAAAAGCACGAAATGGATTGAATACTAAAATAACCAAATTATAGGAGAAGCTGCAATAATACAGGAAATGAATTCGATTGAACTTAAAAATAAATATCAAGTTATCATATATCTTATTTCTCTTATTATTTGAATAATATACTATGAAAAGCACACTAATAAAAATACTAAAATAATAAAAAACTATGGCTGTCTCAAAACAATTGAATTTAGTATTTCTAAGTTTATTTATCGTGGTTTTTATTTATTTAATATGCATTATCCTTTTCCCGCCGTTTCAAAAACTTATAATAGATGCACGAAAATTTTTCACCATCTTTATCTATCAAACTAATTATTTTATTGCTTTAATATTTGTGTTTATAGTATGTTTAATTGGAAATCTTAGCTTTGGATTCCCGATTCCTTATCCATTCATTTTATTTAGTATCAGCAATTCAATCTATTTAAATTATAGCCATTTAAATATTTTTACGGGACCTATTAGCTTAGTATATCCGTTCTGGCTGCAGATTTTGGGCCTTACCTTTTCGGGAGGATTAGGGAGTGCTTTTGGAGAGATGTTAAGCTATATTATTGGAAGAAAAGCAAAAGATATAGTAGGGGAAAAACAATCCCAGATAATAAAAAATATTGAAGGATTCGGAAAAATTATATTAAAAAATCCGAAAAAGACCTATCTTTATATTTTTCTCTTTGCTGCTCTACCACTTCCTGATGATCCTTTATGGGCGAGTATCGGTTTTACAGTTAAAAATGAAAAAAATTACAAATTTTCGTTTATTTCCTCAATCACCGCTGCATGGATGGGTAAAAATTTTACCACAATTTTTTATTGTATGCTCCCGATTCTCATTGCCTTGGGGCTTTATAATGCGGGAATACAAATAGATGATACCTCAAGTATCATTACAGAAGCAATAATTCTTCTCTTTACGATTTTATTGATGTATATGATAATGGCTTTTGATTGGAATAAGTATGTAAAAGAGAAGGATTTATTGAAATTTAAATCCAAGTAATTTATTCTATCAATGAAATTCTACTGTCTAAACATTTGTTTTATTTCAGATAATTTAAATTGAGAGAGTTGAATTGAGTAAGAAAGTCAAGACTATTCTATATTTAAAATCTTTATACTCAGAGGAGAATATAAAATAGATATAAAAAGTTCATTTAAATTTATAAGTCAATGAGATTTATTTTCTAAACAATTTTTACACACGAAAACTACTTTTCTTTTATCTTTTGAGTTTTCGTCGTAATATACTCGCTTATAAATATAATTTTGACAAATTTCACAGACAGCTGAAGTTCTTTCTTCTTTTAAAAGTGGACCTAAGTTTTCAAATGTCAATCTTATTTCACAGTCTTTTAGAAATTTCTATTTCGATTTGAGATACAATATCATTGTTAAATTTAGTCTTTCTATTTCGATTTTTTTTCCCTTTTCTATAGAATGGGCGACTTCCCAAGGTAACGTCAGATATTTCAACCGCGGGTCCCATTCTTTGACGTAAAATTTCCGCGATTTCCACCGCAGTTGAAATTTCTCTGCCTTCCCCACATATCAAAATAGAATCTTTTCCATCAGCAAAGGCGAATATAGCTGATTTGATGGCATCGTTTTTATCTTTTCGCTTACGAACTTTAATAATGCTATTATTCATACTCTAAATTCCTATTGAAAAATAGTGGTTTTAAGCAATATCAAGAAATTCTATTAATTTCTCAAATGTATATAATTTTTTTTAATTTTAAAAGTTAGTTATATCTTCAAGTATTAAAGGGCTTAATTCCATTTATAGATTTCTAAAATTAGAATTTTTTTAGCCAATTTTAGAAAAAGCCTTTACTTCAATTTTGTTAATAGTTTCGGTGTAGATGGAGATTTGCTCAAAAGCATTATTACATATGAGTCTTTCTTCAGTATCAAGATAATCCCAAAATGCATTCAGAAATTTCATTTTATTACGTAAATCCTTCAAAATCATAATGCCCAAATTTCTCGGTTTTTCTAAGAGAGTGAGGATATTTTTTTTGAAGAGCTCTCTCTTCTGCTCATATAGTTCAAAAGTCCCCTCATCATCTAATCTTTTTAATATTTTTTGATAATTAGCAATTCTCTCTTCAAGAGCTTGTCTAAAAGGAGGGATGAGATACTGTGTTTCACTTTCAGTGTCATCCCAAGTATATGATTTTTCGAGTTGTTTCCATAAAGGAATATCATTCGAAGCAGTTTTTGGAATAGGTATTACACCATAAATCTTTCTTAGGTTAGCAATATCTCTATTAATAATCTTATCTTGGATATATGTTAATTTTTTCTTAATAATTGATTGATTTTCTTGGATTTCTTTAATTATTTTATCTATATGTTCTAATAATATATCCTTTTCGGGGTTAAAAAAGAGTTTTACAATCTCATAGCCAGAGGGAATACCTCTTTTTGTATTTTTTAATCGTAATCCTGAAATTCCTAATGAATGGTTATTTTTTTCTGTATGATCAAAAATTAATCCAATGGCATCTGCATTATTTGTCTGATATCCTAATTGGGTAAGAGAATCGATTGGTGAAAAAAAGAACCCAAACCCAGGATGCGTATGCCACCATCCAATTATGAAATCATTTTTCTTATCTTTTATAGCCTTTTCATATATTTTATAATCTATTTCTGCCATTTCGACATATTGCTTGTCTTCATACTCCACCCCAGCCCTTTGTCCTGCTATCATTGGTATGGCGTCTTTAATAAGCACAAAATTATTTTCAATTGAACCAATAAGGATTCCATACACTTCTCTCCAATTTTTTCTTTTTATTTTATCGCTAGCATATCTAATTCCATAACCCACAATTCTTTTATAGGCTTTCCAGAATAAAACAAAATTACTAGCTTCTTGTTTAAAAGAATCCTTTTGTTCTAAATTTTTGAGAAAATTCATGAATTCTGGAGATTCTAAAGATTCCTCGAAAACATCTTTCTTTTTCTTTTTTTTTTTAATTCCAAATAGTTTCATAATTCATCTTATATTCCAAAATTCATGATATATCTCAAATTCAAAATTTCATTAGGGATTTTATACTATATGTTAAAAATATTTTTTTCGCGTTATAAGTATTATATATATACATTATTTCAATTATATTAAAAATATTTTTTTGGAATTATAAGTATTATAGATAAACATTAATTTAATAAAAAATGAAAATGCTTTTAGGTTTCTGTGGCTTACCCGGATCTGGAAAATCTACAGCAATAGAATCTATTAAAGATTTGGGAAAGATTATTATTATGGGAAATATAGTTAGGAGAGAAGTGCAGAAGAGAAATATGCCCCTCATAGACGAGAATTTAGGTATAGTTGCAAAGAGTTTACGGGAAAAATATGGTAAAGGAATTATTGCTAAAAAATGTGTAGATTTAATAAAAAAGCAAAAAGATAATATATTTTTTATAGATGGGTTGAGGTCCATGGATGAAGTAAAAGTGTTTAGAAACCATTGGAAATTTCCTGTGATTGCAATTACAATAAGTCTTGAAAAACGATATAAGATCATTAAGAATAGATCAAGGAAAGATGACCCTAAATCTATTAGAGAATTAAAATTAAGAGATCAGAGGGAGATGAAATTTGGACTTAAAGAGGTTATCGAGAACGCAGATTTTACTATCGTTAATGAGTCTACAAAAAAAAAGCTCAAAAAAAAAAGAAGATTAGTGTTAAATATCTTGAAGGTGTATTAATAATTCTGAAAAATTATTCCAAATAGTCAATTATTATTTCAGCTAAAGATACTTTACTTACTTCATTATCGATAGAGTCAGTACCAATTATTTCATCAGCTCCTGCATTCAAAATACGGAATTTAGCATTTTCTAACATTAAAGCATGAGTAGCTACAGCATATACTTTATTTGCGCCACTTTCTTTTGAAAGCTTTATAGCACTAGCCATAGTTCCTCCTGTTGCAATTATATCATCAGCTATTACTACATCTTTATCTTCTAAACTTAATTCACCTGACATGGTAATCTCGCCAGTTTTCACATCTCTTTTCTTTTCAAATACATCCACCGGAATATTTTCCCCAAAATGTCGGGCAAATGCTTTTGATCTTTCTAATGCTCCCTTATCTGGTGAGACTACTACGATATCTTTTGCTCCTGATGACTTTATATAATCAGCTAATAATTTCATTGAATCAATATTGACCGCTTTACAGGCTAATTCTTCCAGAGTTTTGGGAGCGTGTATATCTACCACATAAAATTCATCAATATTCATGGAATTGATTATTTGAAGAATTACTTTCGCAAATTCTGATTCTCCTGGCCTAAAGATTTTATCTTGGCGGGCATATGCTAAATAGGGAACAATTACTATTATCTTCTCAGCACCTATTCGCTTTATGGCATCAATCATCATAATTAATTCAAATACTCTCGCATTTTGATCTCTATTAGCACTCGGTCCTGTTGATTGGACTATGATTATATCTTTTCCTTCTAAGATAGTCTCGTCTTCAACATTCAATCTTAAATAATTTTCTCCGTCTGGAAAGGTTTTGAATTCTGTATTGATACATGGAATTCCTAGCCCGCGTGCAATCTTTACACC
>Ga0209918_1001842_pt1 | contig 10756 bp, 10 predicted proteins | sample SalPonD_shore_MG_FD_185712 | JGI IMG/M metagenome (GOLD analysis project Ga0209918, IMG submission 185712) | Salt pond soil microbial communities from South San Francisco under conditions of wetland restoration - Salt Pond MetaG... | ecosystem: Environmental > Aquatic > Marine > Intertidal zone...
AACAATATCCATGGTTTCATAGTTTGGTCCAATGAAGTAGCAGCACCCCATAGAATCCAGCACTGCCGTATAAACTTGTAATTCATATGATAATTCTAATTTTCCCTTATTCTCAGTTAATTCTCCATAATCTTTGTCACCACTTGCAGATCTACCCGCAATGGCTGCACCTGCTGTGTGATCTGCGCCCATTGGGCTGGTCGCGAATGTCACACTCATCCCTTTGAAGACACGAGGATCGTATGCTGATAACCCTTGCCCTTTAACGTGAGGAACACGATCATAATTGATCTCATCTGCTAAATGGCATGCTCCCTTTCCATATAAGTGTCCGATTTCAGAACCTTTCTTAATTTCTTCAAATATTTCGAAAATTTTATCTGCATCACCCCATTCAATTTTACCCGCGTCCATCGCAACTCCGATGGTACATCCAAATTCAATGGTATCGAGTCCTAAATCGTCGCAATTATGATCGATTTTGCCTAAAATATCGATATCATCTATTAATAAATTGGAACCATTCATTGCCATTGTTTCATATTCTAAACTTGATGTCATATGTTCTCCTTTTTCATCATTTATCAAATGCGAACACCGAATTACACATGTAGGGCTACACGCTAATCTATCTTTTCCATTTCTTTCAATAATCATATCATGTAATTTCTCGCCAGAAATCTCGTTCGCTTTCTCATAAGACCCTTTTCTGAAACTCTTAGTGGGCAAGCCACCATAAGCAGACATAGAATTAATCATTAATGCTGTTCCAAACGTTGAAAAGGTTTCCTTAGTCGTTGCCAATTGTTTAGCAAAGGGTTTTGAGACCATGCGAAATTGCTTAATATCATTTATGTCAACTTTGGATCTTTTAGGCGGTTTTATAATTATTGCTTTAATCTTTTTTGACCCCATCACTGAACCTAGGCCTCCGCGGGCAGCGTGTCGACTAGGGTAACCTTCCAAATCGTTTACTGCAACCGTAGAATTCCTCATTTTATGTTCTCCCGCGAGTCCAATAGAATAAATGGCAATTCGGTCTCCAAATTTCTCATATAATTTATCGTGTAACTCATAATTCCCTAATCCAGAATATTCCTCGCCATCTTCTATCCGAATACCCTCATTATCAATTACAATTATTTTCCAGGTTTCGGATTGATCTTCTAAAATGAGAGCTCTTATGCCGTGCTGCGCTAACATCATTGAACCCCTCCCGCCTGCATTTGCCTCTTTAATACCTCCAGTGAGAGGACTTTTTCCACCCACTGAGGTTCGGCCGGAATTTGGGAAAGGACTTCCCGTTAATAACCCATTAGCGATAATTAATTTATTTTGTTTTCCAATAGGATCTGCCTCTGGAGGAACTTCCTCAAATACAACTTTTGATGTTAATCCGCGAGCACCAAACAGAAAATATGGCGAATCTTTCGTGATCTCCTGGTGTTCTATTTGATTCGTTTTTGTATTAATTCTTACTAAGTTCATAATTCATTTTGTACTCTTTTGATTAAAGTTAGATTAAAAAATCTAATTAGTAATAAAAATTTTTTATAATAAAATTATAAAATAATTAATTATTTATTGAAATTTTTAATTGCGAATAATTTCTAGTTGAAATTTAGGTTATTATTATGCCATATTGTGCTCATTGCGGAAAGGAAATCAAGGAAGGTTTTCTCTGTGTTGAATGTCAACAAACGGTTATACAAAAAGATCATCTAAAGAATAATCCTCAAGAATCAGATAGATATCAACCAGATCCCAGTTTTTTTTCTTCTACACGACTTCATGAAAAACCTGGAAAAGGTATTGCGGCAATGGTTCTTTCTATTGTTAGTTTTTTTATACTCTGGCCCTTAAGTGTAGCGGGAATTATTTTGGGAATAGTAAGCCTTAAAAAAGAGGGTAAAAATGGATTTGCTATAGTAGGGATCATCTTAGGTATTATCAGTTTCATAGTTAATCTAATCTTTCTGATATTTTTATTACCCGATCTCATCAATAATTTTCCTATTTATTGATTTTAAATCTGATAATCATTATTCTAAAAGTATTTCAAAGAACAAGTAAAATTTTAAATTATAATTTTAAAAGAATTATTTCTTTTCGGTTTAAATATTATCTTTTTATTAATAAAAAAACAACTAGTTATATTAAATAGGTTTTTAGTCTAATATTTTAATAATGGAAGAAGAATACGATATTATTGTCATAGGAGCAGGTTTTGGTGGTTCCGTAGCTGCGAAACTTAGCGCAGACGCAGGCTTAAAGACGAGCATATTTGAACGCTCGAAAAATGTAGGCGATAAAGTAATCTCCGGTCTAACAATCCCTTTTTATGGCTTTTTATTTGGGCCCTACTTTATTCGAGATGGGAATCCTCCTTTTGAACGCCCTTCTGATGGGGTCGAGAATTATATTTTTAATGATTTAGAAAAAGGCGATATTATTATCGACGATTCTCTCAAGGTGCCTAAACCTCTCTCTCCTATTATCGCCTTTGGATATAATACCTATTGTAAACCATTCTGTCAATGGCAAGCTCAGAAAGCGATTGAAGCGGGAGCAGAATTATATACCTCAACAACAATAACCGATTTTATCAAGGAAGATGGATATATTAAAGGCGTGGTCACTGATGAGGGCAAGGAAATTAGGGGAAAACTTATCATAAATGCGGAAGGCTCCCAAGGATTATTAGCAATAAAAGCGGGGATGCGGGAAAAATACCCTCCCGAAGCTATATCACTTGCCGATACATACGACTATATTATGCCGAAAGAGGAAGTTGATAAAATTTTCGGCTTTAGTGAAAAATTTTGTTGGGGATGGGATGAGCAGAAGGCAGCGCCCCCTCTTGGTCATGGAAATGGTCTTATGGTGTGGCCTTACCGAAACAGTCTTCATTTTATGCAGGATCAATGCTTAAGAGTCAATCAGAAAGTACCAAATCTAAAAAAGCTGTTCGATTTATATCATCATAATATTACTTCAAAATGGCCGTTTTGGAAGCAACTTGCGCCACGGATTAAATTAAGAGCAAGAATGTGGGAAAATTTCGAAATATATGTAGGCTTGAATAAAAAACTCCACAAAAACCCAATGGAGACCAATGGGATGATATTAATAGGAGATGTAGCGGGCTTAGAGAGTACTGAATTATGTGACGGCGTACCAGCAGCATGGTTCTCTGCCGAGGCTGCAGCGGAGGTCGCCATAGATGCTATAAAAGCGGATGATGTTTCCAAAGAATTTTTAAAAAAATATGAGACTACAATACGCAATCATCCAATAATAAAATGGTCTATTTCGGGCAGAAACCGCTATAATTTACGTTTCGCGCAAGAAGAACATGATTTAAAAATCCTAAAGAAATATATTCATAATGGCTGGGGTCTGGGTGCCCTAAGCTCTTTTACTTCTCCATTCTTACAAATACTTCTTCCATATCTGAATAAAGACCCAACCATTATAAGCAAATGGATTAAAATGTATTTTCGCTATTTTCAAAACTGGCTTCATAAGAGTTATGATTTTTATCAGAAAAGGGTTAATAAAATCTCATCTTCGAAAAAAATAAGGAATAAAGAAAGAAAATTCCTTCGCTGGATGCGCGTTATTAATGTGGGGATGAGAGCATTTCGAAAAATGAAAAAAATCCTTAAACCTTTTATGATCCCTCTTTCGCACTCACTAAATACTTTTTTAAAAGGTTTCCTACCGATTTTTGAATCTATTTATTTTGCGCTATTGAAACTAACTCAACCTATAAGAGCTAAAATGGGTAATAAATTAATTGATTTTGTAGATAAAGCGAATCCATCAATATTTGAAATCCAGAATGAGGGGTGAAAAAGTATGGTTAAAACTTCTAAAAAATTTCCTGGTGTGGAGTGGATTGAGGGAGCTGGCGATTTTATAAAGATTGACAAGGAAAAATGTAATGGATGTGCAAACTGCATAAATGTATGTTTAGCGGGCTGCTTCGAAATTGTGGATAAGAAGGCTAAAATTAAAACCCTAGAGGAGTGTATGGAATGCGCCTCTTGTTGGTATATATGTCCCGAAGATGCCATAAAATTCTTTTGGCCCTCTGGAGGAACGGGATATAAAAGTGAATGGGGTTAAGATTTCAGCTATGAAATAAAATAAAAACTTAAAAAAATTTATTGCACATTTTTTAATATTTTTCCCAATGGATAATTTCTTCAATATCTTTTCGAGGAGACTCCCCTTCTTTTGGTTTTGAAGGATATCCCAGGGGAGTTAATCCTAATACTCTATATTTTTTAGGAATATCTAAGATTTCTTTAACTTCTTCTTCATCGAAAAATCCTATCCAACATGTTCCCAGTCCTTCCGCGGTTGCTGCTAAAATTAAATGCTCAAAGCAGATGCCAAAATCTACAGGATAATAAAGCTCTTCGTTTTTATTTTTACCGGAATCTCTCTCATGAATGAAGCCTACAATAAACATCGGCGCATTATTAAATTTTTTTCCTTGCCCAATCGCTCTCCAGATTTTTTTTACGGTATCTTTTTCTTGAACAACAATATATTGAACTCCCTGCATATTTGCCCATGTTGGCGCTAATCGAGCCGAGTTTATTATTCTCTCTATTTTCTCTTTATCAGGCATTTTAGATTCGTCATAAAATCGATAACTTCTTCTTTTTTTGATAACCTCATAAAAATCCATTTTATTGAACCTCTTTCTTATTTTATACTAAGTTAAGAATTGATAAAATTTAAAATCTGCAACTATAATTTATACTCTCAAACAATCCGCATCAGTAATAATTCCAACATAATTATCGAATTTTTTTACTAAAATTGCAGGATATTTTAATAACATATCAGAAACATCCCTTAAATTCCATTTTTCATCAACTTCGGGGAATGGCAATTCTTTTATTTTTATGATATCAATATTTTTTAAATCGGGATTATCTATAATGAATTTTTGAGCTTTTTTTGCTGTTATGCTTCCAAAATTTCGATTATCTTCCAAAATAGGCAATTGAGAAATATTATATTTGCTCATTAAAGTAATAGCATCTTTTAGTGTGGTTTTTGGAGTTATACTTATAATTTCCCTGGTCATAATTTCTGTTATTTTTTTCGTTGAGCTTCGCTTTCTCGCTTTTTCACGTTCTAAAAAATCAAAAATTTCTTTCACTTTGGAATAGGGAGGATCTACTTTACCGCTTTCAATTCTTGAAATGGTAGATTGGGTAAGACCGCATTTAATCGCCAAATTTTCTTGGCTAAGATTAAGGTTTTTTCTCAATAATTTGATTTCAATTACTTTTGGAAGCATTTTTTTAATAGATATTTTTTATTTTATCAATTATTATGCACATAAGGAATATATTATGCATCAAATGAATAAAATGAAAAAAAGAATTTATATTTTTATTAGTTTTTCCTAAGGTAATAATTTTTTAACTTAAAAAGGATTATAATATAATACTTCACTGGTGATGAAATACGAAAACCTACAAAGAAATTAACCAAAAAATAGAAAATGGTGAGGCTGTTGTAGTCACAGCGGAAGAAATGATCAAAATCGTGGAGGAAAGCGGATCTAAGATTGCTGCTGAAGAGGTAGATGTGGTAACAACTGGAACATTCGGACCTATGTGCAGCTCCGGTGCGTTCCTTAATTTTGGCCATTCAGATCCTCCAATTAAATTTGATCATCTTTGGCTCAATGAGGTTCATGCATATCATGGAAATGCCGCAGTAGATTGTTATATTGGTGTTACTCGCATGGCAGATAAACGACCTTTTGAATATGGTGGCGGAAACGTAATCGAAGAATTAGTATCTAGGAAGCAGATAAGGCTGAGGGGGATTTCAAACACAACGGATTGCTATCCATTAGGGGAGATAAACACTTATTTTACGATTGATGATTTAAATCAAGCCATTTTATGCAATCCTCGTAATGCATATCAAAGATATGTATGTGCGGTAAATAGTACCGATAGAACCCTTTATACGTATATGGGAAAATTATTACCAAATTTCGGAAATGCTCATTATTGCGGTTCTGGATCTCTAAATCCGTTGTCGAATGATCCAGATTATGAAACAATTGGAATTGGTACAAGAATCTTTTTAGGTGGCGGTATTGGCTATATTATGGGACATGGCACGCAACATAACCCCAAAGAACGGTTTGGTACTTTGTTTGTAAAAGGAGATTTAAAACAAATGAGTGAAGAATATCTTAGGGGTGTTAATTATGAAAAATATGGGACTTCAATGTTTTGTGGCGTTGGAGTTCCTATTCCAATTCTAAATGAAGGATTAGCAAAAAAGACCGCTATTAAAGATGAAGATATTATAACAGAAATCGTAGATTATGGTATCCCTCGCCGTGATAGACCACGCCTGAGGAAAATAAATTATAAAGAATTGAAAAGTGGTTATATAGAAATAGAAGGGCAGAAAGTAAAATGCTCTTCCATGTCTTCGCTTTATAATGCGAGAAAAATTGCAAACGAATTGAAAGAATGGATTGAAGATGGAAAGTTTTTCTTAAACCCTCCTGCAAAGAACTTACCAACGGATACAGAATATAAGTCGATGATACAAACAGATAAAATTAAATTTGTCAAAGACTTAAAGAAGAAAGCTGTTATTTGCTATGATGATTGTGACATCAAAATTGTTGCTGAAAAAATTATCAATCAAAATATAAATCATATAATCATAACCGATCGAGAAAACAAGTTAAAAGGGATCGTAACAAGTTTCGATATTACAAAAGCAGTTGCTAAAAATAAAAATTCATTGGAGGATATTATCACTAAAAAGGTAATCACAACATCTGATAATGAACCTGTAGAAGTTGCCGCTCGTAAAATGAAAAAGCATGAAATTTCAGCATTACCTGTGATTGATGATAAAAATTATGTAGTTGGAATTATTTCTTCAGAAGAGCTATTAGGAGGATAATATATCAATGACTATAATTAATGTAACTGTACCATTTCATTTAATTAAGAAGATCGATGATTATTCACAAATTATTAATGAGATTTTAAAACATAGGGTTTCTTTTAACATATTAAAATTTTCTACCACCTCAGAAGGAATAAATCTCTTATTAGATATCCCAGAAGAAAAAACCAAGCAGATTACTGAATCCTTAATGAGCAGCGAAATCCAAGTGAATAAGAAAGGGAGAGTTACTTTAGATGAGGATTTATGCATTGACTGTGGTGCGTGCTTGAGTTTGTGTGTAGTAGAAGCGTTGCATTATAACGAGGATGATGAAGTTGAATTTTCTGAGGATAAATGTATAGGTTGTTTAATTTGTATCGATTCCTGCCCCAGAGGAGCTATAAAGGAGAGTAAATAAAAATTCCATTTCAGAAAATTCTTTAAGAAACAATTTTTTGATTACCATATTTATTAATTTAAGAATCTTTTTTCTTAAGAAATTTATATAGGATTTTTTTATGAAACTATTTTAGAAATTAAATTAATATAAGACAAATCGAAAAATGATTAATTAAGATTTAACTTGAATTGAAATATTTGTTATAAATTATACTTTAATTATATTGAATTATTAAAATTTTGATGAATATAAAAGAAAAAAAAAAGATAGTTAGTTAGATATGAAAGTAAAAAAAAAATGAGTTATAATTTCCAGATTTTTCAGTATTATCTGATATTAATCAAAAAATCTAATTAAGAGTATCTTCAATAAATTACTTAATTCTTCAACTTGTTCTATAAGTCCCGGTAGTCTTGCGAGATTGAGTTGAAAAAATCCTATTGCTATTACTATACCCACTACTGCCAATACTGCTAAGAGGATTAATTCAAATATTTTTATCACGTTATTCATTCTTTCTGACATATTTTTTCATCACTTTAAGTTTGAAATATTTTTAATTTTTTGAAAAATTTTATTTTAATAATAATTCATTTTATTTATAAATATTATTAAAAGACAATTATTTTTAGATCTATTTCTTTGATATTAATAGACTAATAAATAGTTAATATTATATTGTTTCTAAAGTAATTTGATATCTCATTCTTGGGTGATTGTTTCATATATAAAATGAATTCGAGGAGTTGTTCGTTTCAAAGTAACACATCTATCCTCCTCACACCCCCTTAAAATAGCAATTAATTCATTTAAATGAATCGTTGCTATTTCTAGCTTTTCATCGAAAATTTCATACATCTTTTCTCGAAATTCAGGCTTACTGAGGGTATATAGGCACGTAGGACATGGCATTAATAAAAAGCAAGCATCTACATTTTCAGCACTCTTCAATTTATTATAGGTTATTTGTAATGCATCCTCAGGATGAATAACAATTTGAGAGGCCCCCCAACCGCAACATGCTTCTCTTTCAGAATAATCAACCGGAACTCCACCAAAAAGTCTTACGAGTTCTTCTAATTTAAAAGAATCTCTTAAATACGTATCCATATCTTTATCTCTCTCAAGATTGAGGTAATGACATCCATAATGGATCGCAATTTTTAATCCTTTTAAATCATATTTTAGAGTATTTAATACTTCTTTTCGAATTAAATAAATAAAATCTAAATCATGAACAATTCTCAAATTGGGATTTTCAAGTATCTTATATTGACCGGGATATTTTTCACTCCCCATCTCTTCTTTCACTCCATCTAATATTTTTTGGGTTTTACGTTTTACTTCAGGTGTTTTGAGGAAATCCCTTCCCCTTAATAAAGAATTATAACAACCATTACAACTTACTAATAAAATATCCGCTTGTCTATTAATTTCATTGAGGTTTCGTTCATTAATTGCAGCAAATTGAGCTCGGGTAATTAAATTTCTTTGGAAAAAAGTTCCAGAACAGCATGACTGGTTTTCGCACACGGATACATCAAGCCCCAGTGCTTCTAAGAGATTTTCCATTCCGAAGCGAACACCGGGGAAATATTTCTCAAGGCAAGCTTTAAAGAGACATAATCGCTTTCCTTTAAAAAATTCTAAAGGATTGTCTGGATAATCTTTTTTAATTTTATCTAAGTTTAATGCTAAATTATCTATTTCCATTTTAACTCTTTTTTATAATAATATTTATATTTGTATTAGTATATCTATTCCTCTTTTTTTGAAGTTTTCTTATGTTTAGCTTTTGTTTCAGGTAATTTTTTCCCACTTGCTTTAAATACATATTTAATCCTCGCAAAATCGCATATTTTATCTAATTCTCTCACTCGATCCTCAGATAAAACGCCATCCAATGGATCATCCAAAACTGTCCCATTGGTAAGGAATCGCTCGCTCATTTCCACATATTTAGTTAAATCATTATATTTAGGACCATAACCTTTCTTAAAGGACTCATTTCTTAAATTAATAATGAGTAGTGGAATATTGATTCCTTCTTTAGGACAGACGCGTTTACATCGCTCACATAAAAAACAATACCAAATATCAGAATCTTTTAAAACACTTCTATCCCCTTTTAAAACTTTCTGGATAACTTTTCTTATATTAAAATTAGAAATTTTAGAAGCAGGACATTCGCCCACACATTTACCACAAGATATACATTGGATAATATTTCTATTTTCATGTACATCCTCTGTTAATTCCTCTAAAAAATCGTAACTCCACTCTTCATCCTCTGCAATTTTTTTAGCAGTTGATTTATCCATAATATTATTCTTAACTTAATCTTTTTATTTAATCTCTTCTGATAGAGAATATAATATATTGCAAAAAAAATATTAGATTTTAAAAAAGAAAATATCTTTCTATAAAAGTTTTATAAAATAAATCTAAATATTATTTACGATAAAAAAATTAAGTTGACTAATACTAATAAGAAATAAGAAATTTTCTTACAATTAATAGAAAAAGTGAGTGCTATGTTGTTAAAAGATAAAAATATTGTGATAACGGGGTCAGGGAGAGGAAATGGGAGAGTAATTGCTAAAGCATGCGCAGAAGAAGGCGCAAATATAGGAATAACTTCACGAACCCTTGAGGAATTAGAAGAAACAAAAGATCAAATAACAAATATTAATCCTGATGTTAAGGTTGCCCTTAAAACTGCGGATATCACAAATTATTCTGAAGTAGAAGAATTATTTAATTATTTTCATAGTGAGCTAGGAGAATTAAATGGTGTAGTTGCGAATGCTGGAACAAGCGGTAGATATAATACCCATAAATTTACCCCAGAAAAGTTTGCATTGATAATGGATGTCAATGTCGATGGAGTTTTTCATACTTTTAAGGCAGCATATAATCTATTGAAAAAGGATGATAAAAACGATAAAGCGAGGTTTGTTATTACTGGAAGTGCTGCTTATCCTAACGCTATGCCAAAATTCACAGCATATACAGCTTCAAAATATGCCGTAGTTGGATTTCAAAGGGCTGTTGCCTTAGAATATCGACGTGAAAATATTAATTTTAATACAATTCTTCCGACGATGCTTGATACTCAATTATTAAGGGGAGATAAAGCAGGAGATGGAAATGCTCCCCCGGGTGTAATGGATCCAGAAGAAATTAGTAAATACTATATTTTTCTTCTTTCTGAGCATGCAAATCGGGTGAGCGATGATCTAATTTTTGTCAATCAATTTGAGCAATTATTTGATATCATAAAAGAAGCATCTGAAGAAACAAAAAAGGATTGGGATACTTTCAAGGATCATTTACAAGAGAACCAGCAAAATGTCTATGATAACATTAGAAAACAATGGAGACTCGCTAAATTTTTGC
>Ga0209918_1001844_pt1 | contig 10755 bp, 9 predicted proteins | sample SalPonD_shore_MG_FD_185712 | JGI IMG/M metagenome (GOLD analysis project Ga0209918, IMG submission 185712) | Salt pond soil microbial communities from South San Francisco under conditions of wetland restoration - Salt Pond MetaG... | ecosystem: Environmental > Aquatic > Marine > Intertidal zone >...
CGACCTCCTCACGCAGCCGGGTAGGCAGGCGCTTGCCGAAACGGGCGTAGTATTCCTCGATCAGGGGGATTTCCTGCAGCCAGCCGTCCACATCCACGCGCAGGAGTTCCGCCATGGTGTTGCGGTCCACGTCCAGGTCGCCGAATTCCAGGGCATCGATGGCGGGCAGGTTGCCGATGGGGGTTTCCACCGCCTCGCCCGTGCCCTCGCAGCGTTCGAACACCCACTTGAGGACGCGGCTGTTTTCGCCGAAGCCTGGCCACATCATCTTGCCCTCCTCATCCTTGCGGAACCAGTTGACGTAGAAGATTTTCGGCAGTTTGGCATCCTCGCGTTCGCCGATGTTCAGCCAGTGATTCCAGTAGTCGGCCATGTTGTAGCCGCAGAAGGGCAGCATGGCCATGGGATCGCGGCGCAGTTCACCGATCTTGCCGGCGGCGGCGGCGGTTTTTTCCGAAGCCAGGATGGAGCCGAAGAAAGTGCCCTGGGTCCAGTCCCGGGCCTCGTTCACCAGCGGCACTACGGAAGCACGGCGGCCGCCGAAGAGGATGGCACTGATGGGCACGCCCCGGGGATCCTCCCATTCCGGCGCGACTACCGGGCACTGGTGCACCGGCGCGGTAAAGCGGGCGTTGGGATGGGCCGCCGGGTGTTCCGCGTCCGGCGTCCAGTGGTTGCCTTTCCAGTCGACCAGGCGTTCCGGCTTGTGCTCGGTCATGCCTTCCCACCAAACGTCGCCTTCGTGAGTCTCGGCGACGTTGGTGAAGATGCAGTTTTCCGTCAGGGCGTGCATGGCATTGGGATTGGAATCCATGCCGGTGCCGGGCGCGACGCCGAAGAAACCCGCCTCGGGATTGATGGCGTAGAGTTGGCCGTCGTCGCCGAACTTCATCCAGCAGATATCATCGCCCACGGTCTCCACCTTCCAGCCGGGAATGGTGGGGTTGAGCATGGCCAGGTTGGTCTTGCCGCAGGCACTGGGGAAGGCGCCCGCGACGTAGTGCACCTTGCCTTCCGGATTGGTCAGCTTCAGTATCAGCATGTGCTCGGCCAGCCAGCCCTGATCGCGGGCCATGACCGAGGCGATGCGCAGGGCAAAGCATTTCTTGCCGAGCAGGGCGTTGCCGCCGTAGCCGGAGCCGTAGGACCAGATTTCGCGAGCCTCGGGGTAATGCACGATATACAGGTTTTCCGGGTTGCACGGCCAGGCCAGGTCCTCGGCGCCCTTGTCCAGGGGCACGCCCACGGAATGCACGCAGGGGACGAAATCGCCGTCCGGGCCCAGGTGTTCCAGCACCTCCTCGCCGACCCGGGTCATGATGTGCATGCTGGCCACTACGTAGGGGGAGTCGGTGAGCTGCACGCCGATATGGGCGATGGGCGAGCCCACCGGTCCCATGCTGAAAGGAATGACATACATGGTGCGGCCGCGCATGCAGCCCTGGTACAGGTTGTTCAGTACGCCGCGCATCTCCTGCGGGTGCATCCAGTTGTTGGTGGGACCGGCATCCTCTTCCCGCTCGGAACAGATGAAGGTGCGCTGTTCCACCCGCGCCACGTCGGCGGGATCGGAACGCACCAGGTAGGAATTGGGGCGCTTGTCATCGTTAAGCCTGCGGGCCGTGCCGGCCTGCAGGAGCTCCGCCATCATGGCATCGTATTCCTCGCCGCTGCCGCTGCAGACCACCACGTCATCCGGCTGGCAAAGGGTTTCCATTTTCGCGATCCACTCACGCAGGTTTTCGTTTTGCAACATGTCAAAGCCTCGTAGATTTACAGACGTGGGAAAGCGGAACCGGCTGGAACCGGCCGTGCGGCTGGGCGGGCTGTGCCTGGCAAGATGTGTCTAGCATGGAACGTCCGGTTGCTGCACCCACCATAAACGCGTCTTTCCAATCAGTTTTTCCTGATTTTTCCGTGTGTTGGAAAGCAATATATTATGTCATTACAACACCGGCTGCTTCAAGTAATGCGTCACGGCAGTGAGATCCCGTTCGGGTGCACGACAGCTCGTGCCTGCACAGATAAAGGCGGCGGGACCGTCGCCGGCCTGCATGTCCGCCAGCAGGCCGGGGAGGCCGCCGGTCTCCGCGGGGATGGTGTAGACGCCGGTGTTCAGATCCGCCGCCGCCAGGCAGGCCGTATGCCAGGCTTTAATCTCCGCAGCCGGCCCGCGGATCACCGCCTGGGCGGGCGGTGCAACATAGTCCTGCAGCGCCTGCAGCAGGGCGGTATGGCCGTGGGGGATCTTCTGCAGGGCCGGCCAGGCGGCGCGCAGGGTGTGCGCAGCGGCGTCCAGGTAATCCGTGCGCCCGCTCAGGTGGCCGAGGTGGAGCAGGGCGCGGGCGGCGACGCCGTTGCCGGAGGGCAGGGAGTCGTCCATGAAATCCTTGCGCCGCAGTAGCAGGGATTCGTGATCGCGGGAGGTGAAATAAAAGCCGCCACCGTCCGCGTCATAAAACTGCGCCAGCATGGTGTCCGCCAGGGCCAGGGCGAATTCCAGCCACGAGTTTTCCCAGCGGCACTGCAGCAATTGCAGCAGGGCATCGATGAGAAAGGCGTAATCGTCCAGGTAGGCGTTCAGGTGGGCGCGGCCGTCGCGGGCGGTAGCCAGCAGGTGCCCGTCCCGCCACAGATTGTCTTCGATGAAGGCCAGGGCCTTTTCGGCGGAGTCCAGGTATTGCGGTTCTCCCAGGCGCAGGTGGGCGACGGCCATGCCGCGGATCATGAGGGCGTTCCAGGCGGTGAGGATTTTCTCGTCCCGGCCCGGCCAGACCCGCCGGTTGCGCACGTCCAGCAGTTTTTCGCGGGCACTTTTAAGAAGGGCTTCCGCCCGCTCCGGCGCCACGCCGGCGGCCTGTGCCGCCGCGTCCACGGAGACGGCCAGGTACAGGTGCCAGCGGTCCTCGAAGTTGGCCGGCTGATCCAGACCGTAGCGGCGCGCGAACAGGGGATATTCCTCTTCGCTCAGCACACTTTTTACTTCCTCCGGCGTCCAGACATAGAAGCGGCCTTCCTCGCCCTCACTGTCGGCGTCCAGGGAGGAATAGTAACCGCCGTCCGGAGACTGCATGTCCCGTATAACCCAGGCGGCGGTTTCCGCAGCTACCTGGCGGTAGCCCGGATCACCGGTGTGGTGGAAGGCGTCGGCGTAGACGCCGAGCAGGGGGCCGTTGTCGTACAGCATTTTCTCGAAGTGGGGGATCAGCCAGCGCTCGTCCACGGCGTAGCGGCAGAAGCCGCCGCCCAGATGATCGTAAATGCCGCCGGCGGCCATGTGCTGCAAGGTGGTCCCGGCCATGTCCAGGCAAACGGCGGCGCGTTGCCTGTCGCCGCCGCATTGGCGGGCATTCTGCTGCAGCAGAAATTCGATGTTGGTGCAGTGGGGAAACTTGGGCGCGCCGGAAAACCCGCCGTTTTCGTGATCGAAATTCTGCGCCAGTTCATCCACGCACAAGCTCAGCGGTGCGGCGTCCGGCTCCGTGCCCGCTTCGGCCGGCGCCGGTTCGAGGCTGGCCATGGCCTCCATGAAGGAGACGTTCTGGCGGCGGATGGCGTCCTCGTCCTTGTGCCAGGCCGAGGCGATCTGCTGCAGCAGGGTGCGGAAGGCGGGCATGCCGTAGCGCGGTGCCGGCGGGAAATAGGTACCGCCGAAGAAAGGCACCCGGTCATCCGGCGTCAGGAACAGGGTCAGCGGCCAGCCGCCACCGTGCCGGGTCAGTAGCTGGTGGGCGATCTGGTAGATCTTGTCCAGATCCGGCCGTTCCTCGCGATCCACCTTGATGTTGACGAAGTGCTCGTTCATGACTTCGGCCGTGGCCGCATCCTCGAAGGATTCGTGGGCCATGACGTGGCACCAGTGGCAGGCGGAATAGCCGATGGAGAGCAGGATGGGTTTGTGCTCGCGGCGCGCCCGCTCCAGCGCCGCCTCGCTCCAGGGCTGCCAGTCCACCGGGTTGTACGCGTGCTGCAACAGGTAGGGGCTGGTCTCGTGGATCAGGGCGTTGGGCCGGCCTTCGCCGCCGCCGTGTTGATCGTTACTCATGGTTGTCTGCAAGTGGTTGAATGTGCACCGTCAGGGAATTGGGCAGCACCGCGGCGCCCGCGTTCACCCGCCCATGCTACACTACCCCGGCACCGGGTTTATATCCATCCCGGAGGTAGTCGTCATTCCGGCGAAGGCCGGAATCCAGTAGATTTAATCGCCCGCCAGGGCACAAAATACTTGTGACTGCCTTTTCACTTGTAACTTATGACTTGTAACTTATAACTGCGGTAATGCTGCAATATCCGGACATCGACCCCGTCGCCGTGCAGTTCGGCCCCGTCCAGATCCACTGGTACGGCATCTCCTACGTGGTCGGCATCGTCATTGGCTGGTGGCTGCTGAACCGCCGCGCCGATGTGCCGGATTCCGGCTGGAATCGGGACCAGGTGGCGGATCTCATTTTCTTCGCCGCCGTGGGGGTGATCCTGGGGGGGCGCCTGGGATCGGTGCTGTTCTACAATTTCCCGTATTACACGCAGCATCCCCTGGACGTGTTCAAGATCTGGCAGGGCGGCATGTCCTTCCACGGCGGGCTTATCGGCGTCCTCATCGCCATGGGCCTGTTCGCCCGCAGCCGCGGCAAGGGATTTTTCGCGGTCAGCGACTTCCTGGCGCCGGTGGTGCCCATCGGCCTGGGTTGCGGGCGTATCGGCAACTTCATCAACGGCGAGCTCTGGGGCAAGCCCACGGATCTGCCCTGGGCCATGATATTTCCCGATCCCCGCGCCGGGGGCATACCGCGGCATCCCTCGCAGCTCTACGAAGCCTTTCTCGAGGGGCTGGTGCTGTTCATTATTCTATGGTGGTTCTCCGCGAAACCGCGGCCGCGCATGGCCGTGTCCGGCCTGTTCCTGCTGGTCTACGGCGTGTTCCGCTTCGGCGTGGAATTCGTCCGTATGCCCGATCCCCAGCTCGGCTACCTGGCCTGGGGCTGGCTGACCATGGGGCAGGTGCTTTCATTCCCCATGGTTATTGCTGGAGCGATCTTGCTAGTATTGGCATACAGGACAGCTACCGGCGACTAGCTGCAAGCCACAAGAAAAAATGGATCAATATCTTCAATTAATGCGCCACGTGCGCGAGCACGGGGCGGAAAAGAGCGACCGCACCGGCACCGGTACCCTGAGCGTGTTCGGCTACCAGATGCGCTTCAATCTGGCCGACGGATTCCCCCTCCTCACTACCAAGAAACTGCACCTCAAGTCCATCGTCTACGAGCTGCTGTGGTTCCTGCAGGGTGATACCAACGTCAAATACCTTAACGATCACAAGGTCAGCATCTGGGACGAATGGGCCGACGCGAACGGCGACCTGGGTCCGGTGTACGGGGCGCAGTGGCGTTCCTGGCACACGGCGGACGGGCGTACCATCGATCAGATCAGCAACGTGGTGGAACAGATTAAACAATATCCCCATTCCCGCCGCCACATCGTCAGTGCCTGGAACGTGGGCGAGATAGACAAAATGGCCCTGGCACCCTGCCACGCCCTGTTCCAGTTCTACGTCGCCGATGGAAAACTGTCCTGCCAGCTCTACCAGCGCAGCGCAGACATATTTCTGGGTGTGCCCTTCAACATCGCCTCCTATGCCCTGCTGACCCTGATGATGGCCCAGGTGACCGATCTCGAGCCCGGCGACTTCGTGCATACCTTCGGCGACGCCCACCTGTACCTGAATCACCTGGAACAGGCGGACGAGCAGTTACAGCGCAAGCCCAATCCTTTACCTGTCATGAAGATCAATCCGGAGGTGAAGTCCATCTTCGATTTCAGGTTTGAGGATTTCGAGTTATTGAACTACCGGGCGCACCCGAACATAAGGGCGCCGATTGCGGTTTGATTATTTAGCCACAGAGGACACAGAGATCACAGAGGAGTGGAAACAAGTGGTATAACTTAAAAGGGTTCAGAGTCGTTTGATTTTTGTTCATGTACAGTTGCCACTCATCAGAGCTTTTGCCACCGCAGCAATCCCTCCAATCACGGCCAACCATACAGGTATCAAAACAGTCCATCTTTGATTGCGGCGCAACTGGCGATCATGCAGTTCAATGGCGGAGTTCAGTAAAGCCTGGGTGTGTTCAGGCGATAACGGCGGGCGCTTTTGGCCGGCATTCTCCGAGACGTGGCGGATTACCAGCGAGATGGGATGCTCCTTGCCCTTTACCACCCGGAAGAATTCCTGGTGTTCCTCCGCCAGCTGGAGCCAGCTGTCGGCGGAGCGGGGTCGTTCCGGCAGTTCTGATTGCAGGCCATGTTCGCTGCGGTGAGAGTCTTCATCCAAAGCCAATACCTGGATGAGAGCAAGGACGTCCTCAAGCCGTCCCTCTTTCATGTATTTATTATCCTTACGAAACATTATGGTGCCTATATCAGTTGATATCTGAGTTATTCATTTCCATCAAAATGACCAGTGTCGTTTGACATAAAGCACAGTTCAATTTCTCCAAACTTGTGCTCGGTCTTCTCTGTCACTCGTTCCGCGGCCTCAATCTTTCCATCCATGTTCCCGCATGAGATTTTTCAGTCTCTTCGGCAGATCTTTCTGCATATTCGTAAGAATGGCTGTGGCGACACTGGCGGTGTGCGCCTGAATTTCCGCCATCATTTTCGGAGTGGTGTTTTTTAATTTCTTTCCGACAGGACTCTCATAGAATTTTACAAGTTCTGCAAGTTCCTCCCTGGTGAAATATTTCCTGTACATATCGTATTTGAGAGCATTCATCTCCTTGTTTTTTGAGAACCGGTCATACAGATAGGCAGCGATGTCTGAACGGATCACTTCCTGTGCTTCGGGAGGCAGCGAAGGTTTTTGCTTCACATAGGATTCGGCGAATGTTGACGCATAGGTTTCGACAAAAGTTTTGACAATATCGGTCACGGTCGTGCCCGTCGCAACGGCTAACCTGTCGATCAGCGCGTTTTCCGTTTCCTCCTGCGGGTATGCGGACAAGCTTGCGAAAAACAGCAGGCAGAAAATGATTGATTTTGATCTCATGATTTCCGGTTCTCTTTGATAAATATATTGACTGACTGCCGTTCAATGTCCGGCTTTAACAGTTTATTTGAATTGCTCGATGACACGCCCCAGCATTTCCTTGTCGGTTACTTCTATCTTTTTCAGAAGCGACACCGCGGACTTTTCCATTTCCGCCTTTTTAGCCTTCTTGATCGTTTCGATTTCCTTGTGCAATTGCTTAAGTCGTGCCAGGGATTGTTTCGCTTCTTCGGATTCCAGTTTGCTTCCATCCACCAGCGGCAGCAGGACGTCCAGGATCAGGCCCAGTTGTTTGCCGTAGGAGGCTTTCTCGAAGATGCGCTGTTCGATGCCGCCCACGCCGGCATCCGGTTTGATGCCGGCGAAGAACCAGTCCAGGCTGGGCTCGATATCCTGAACGACGCTGCCGCTCAGGGGGAAGTTTACTTGCGGGGACCAGGTCCAGTTCCAGGGCAGCATGACAGCCTCCTTTTAAATTAATTACATGACAGAAATCTTGTTCTACAAGTGTTCGGTTTCCATTGCTGTGGAACGCTCTGGACGGAACTCCGCGACGATAACCGGCGAGCGTAGCTTCCAGGTTATAAATGAAAACAGCACGATGATTCCTCCACAGAAGACAACGGACATGACCGTGAAAATTGTATGCATTGTCTCGACCTGGGAACGGAATTCCTCGGGGGCTTTGGCTGATACCGGTATATCTGCCATGATGGATTGCTGGATAACAAGTGCAGCGACGTTCCACAGGATGCCTGCAATCATGAGGGCCATGAAAGCCAGCCTGGCCCAGTTCCAGCGTTTCAGGAGGCCAATCGAGATAATGAAGGTGATCAGGGAGATCAGGAGAAACGCCGCGAAGAACCAGTCGAAATGACTGGTCATGAACCGGGCGAATGCAGGCATGTGCTGCGCCTGCTGCGAGGCGGCCTGTTCTTTTATCCTGTCCAGGGGGAAAGCCAGGTGCAGCATGAGGTTCTGCATCAGGGCGATTAGGGAGCTGAAACCGCTGAGTATGATGAAGAGCCATGCAACCACGCTGACGAATGTGGAGCGTTGTGGCGCGGTCGTATTCACCGGCTCTGCGGCACGAGGGCCGGGTTGACTGTCGGCGCGGTGATGGCTGGCACGCTTGTAACCTCCTTATTCTCAGCGGCATGGCTTTAAAAAAAGTATAGACGGCATCCCTGTGCTGTCCATGCGTTTCGCGAAGCCGTTCCCGCAATCTCTTCCTGTCACGGCAGGCCGCCATGATAGAATCCGCGGCAGTTCCTTTATCGGTAACGGCTTCAAACCATGCTTATTTCTCTCATTGTGGCCATGGACGACAATGGCGTCATCGGCAGGGACGGCCAGCTGCCCTGGCGCCTGTCTGCCGATCTGAAGCACTTCAAGGCCGTGACCATGGGCAAACCCATTGTCATGGGACGCAAAACCCATGAATCCATCGGCCGGCCGCTGCCGGGGCGGGAGAACATCGTGCTGACGCGGGCTAGCAAATACCGGGCCGAGGGTTGCACTGTCCTGCACGATATCGACGATCTGATGGTCCATTGCCGCTACGAGGAGGAGATCATGATCATGGGCGGGGCGGACCTGTACCGGCAGTTCCTGGACAGGGCGGGGTTGATCTACTTGACAGAGGTGCACGCGCGGGTTGAAGGTGACACCTTCTTCCCCCATTATAACCCTGCCGCCTGGGAAGAGGTGGACCGGCAGGATTTCAGGGCGGACGAAAACAACGATTACGATTACAGCTTCGTGGTGCTGAAGAGGCAGGGGCTGGCCTAGCTCACATACTCGGGTCTGTGGGCTGCACAGGAGAGAGTACCATGGATATTGCTCCGGTAACCCTGGCACGCTTCCAGTTCGCGTCCAATATTACCTTTCATATCCTGTTTCCCGCCATCACCATCGCGCTGGGGTGGGTGCTGCTGTTCGTCAAGCTGCGCTACAGCGCCACCGGTGATCGCAAGTGGATGGACGCCTACTTTTTCTGGACCAAGATCTTCGCCCTCTGTTTCGCTCTGGGCGTGGTCAGCGGCATCACCATGTCCTTCCAGTTCGGCACCAACTGGCCCGGCTTCATGAATACCGTCGGCAACATCGCCGGCCCGCTGCTGGCCTTCGAGGTGCTCACGGCATTTTTCCTGGAGGCGACCTTCCTCGGTGTCATGCTTTTCGGTTTCCGGCGCGTGCCGCCCTGGCTGCATACCACGGCCACGGTGCTGGTGGCCGTGGGCACCACGGCTTCCGCCTTCTGGATCATCGCCCTGAACAGCTGGATGCAGACGCCCGCCGGATTCAAGATGATCGGCGGCAAGGCGCATCCCGTAGACTGGTTGGAAATCATCTTCAATCCTTCCATGCCCTACCGCCTCATCCACATGCTGCTGGCCTCGGGACTCACCGCCGCCTTTCTCATCGCCGGCGTGTCCGCCTACCGCTGGTTGCGCAAAGACCGCAAGCCCGAAGTGGCGAGCATGCTCAAAACCGGCGTCTACCTGGCGGCGGTGCTGATCCCCATCCAGATCTTCGCCGGCGACCAGCACGGTCTCAACACCCTGGAATACCAGCCGCAGAAGGTGGCGGCCATGGAGGCGCTGTGGGATACCACCAGCGGGGCGCCGCTGGTGCTGTTCGCCGCTCCCAGTGAAAAGGATCAGACCAACCACTACGCCGTGGAGGTGCCGAAACTGGCCAGCCTGATTCTCACCCATCACTGGGACGGGAAGGTGCGCGGACTGAACGAGTTCCGGGGTAATCACCCGGACGTGGCGCCGGTGTTCTGGGCCTTTCGTGTCATGGTGGGCATGGGCATCCTCATGCTCCTGGTCTCCTGGACCGGCGTGTACATGCTGAAGCGCCGCCGCGGGATGAGTCCATGGTTCGGGCGCGTGCTGGTGACCATGACCTTCGCCGGCTGGGTCGCCACGGTGGCCGGCTGGTACGTGACGGAGATCGGGCGCCAGCCCTACCTGGTCGAGGGTATTCTGCGCACGGCGGACGCGGTGTCGGGCGTGCCGGCGCCCATGATCGGGCTGACCCTGACCGCCTACCTGCTGGTGTACGTGTTCCTGCTCGCCTCGTTCATTACCACCCTGTTCTACATGGCACGCAAGGCGGGCGAGGGCGAGAAAGAACCGAGTATCGTCCAGCACGTGGACGACCAGCGATCCATCATTTACGGCGCGGAATAGGAGGCAGCCATGGCGGACGCCATCAACAACGGCCAGTGGATGCCCTACGTATTCGCCTTCCTCATGGGCCTGGCCATGCTCATTTATACTGTCCTGGACGGTTACGATCTGGGTGTAGGCATCCTGCTGCAGGCGGCCTCGCCGGATCAGAAGGATCGCATGATCGCCTCCATCGGGCCATTCTGGGACGCCAACGAGACCTGGCTGGTGCTGGGTGTGGGCATCCTGCTGGTCGCCTTTCCCGTCGCCCACGGCGTGATCCTGTCCGGCCTGTATCTGCCCGTCTCGTTTATGCTGATATCGCTGATCTTCCGCGGCGTAGCCTTCGATTTCCGGGTCAAGGCCCGTGCCGAGTACAAGGAGCGCTGGAATTCCGCCTTCTTCGCCGGCTCGGTGCTGGCCAGCCTGTGCCAGGGTTACATGCTGGGCTCGTACATCCTGGGCTTCGCGGAAGGGGTGAAGGGTGTGATCTTCGCGCTGGCGGTGGGACTGGTCCTGGTTGCGGCCTAT
>Ga0209918_1001845_pt1 | contig 10754 bp, 11 predicted proteins | sample SalPonD_shore_MG_FD_185712 | JGI IMG/M metagenome (GOLD analysis project Ga0209918, IMG submission 185712) | Salt pond soil microbial communities from South San Francisco under conditions of wetland restoration - Salt Pond MetaG... | ecosystem: Environmental > Aquatic > Marine > Intertidal zone...
GCCTATCTTGTCGCCAACGATTTTGAATCCGGCCTGGCCCTGCTGAAACCGGCCATGCCGGTCTCCCTGCATCCCATCTCCCTGGGCAACGCCGCGGCTCTCGGTATCGACGAGCCGGTGTTCGTGGCCGGCAGCGGCGGCATTAACGATACCATCGAGGCCCGCGTTGTGGCCAAACAGGAATTCGCAGGCCGCTGGGAATACCTGCTGGACGAGGCCGTGTATACCGCGCCCGTACACCAGGGCTGGACCGGTGCCGCCCTGCTCGACGGCGGCGGCCGCCTGTGCGGCATCGGTTCCCTGCTGCTGCAGAACCCCGCCATCAGCGATCAGGAATCCCCCGTGAACCTGTTTATACCGGTGGATATGCTGGTGCCGGTCATAGACGAACTCTGCCGTAACGGCCGCCGCAGTACGCCGCCGCCGCCGTGGCTGGGCACGCTGATCGAGGAGGTCGACGAACAGCTGGTCGTCACCGGCGTGTACCGGGACTGCCCCGCCGACCGGGCCGGTTTGCTGCCGGGCGACGTCATCGTCCGCATCTGCGGACGACCGCCGTTCAGCCTGGCCGATTTCCTGCGCCGCATCCGGGAGCAGGGACCCGCCGGGGTGGTGGTGCCGATGACGGTGCTGCGGGACGGTGAACTGGAGCAGCTTGCGATCAAGACCACGGATCGCATGGCGTTGATACGGAAGGATACGATTAACTAGTGGCTCGTGGCTCGTGGTGAGGGGCAAGGAGTGAATCGTTAATCGTGAGTCGTGAATCGTCGGGAAAACACACCTCCGTCATGCCGGAAGCCCGTTGTTTGGGCTATCCGGCATCCAGCCGGAGTTGAGCGATAGTATGGATACCGGACAACTGCTGTCGCAGTTTCCGGTATGACGGATTTACATTTTATCAGGAGGGGGAGAATGAGCAGCAAACCTGTACCCATACCCGGAATTCCCGCCGCGTTGCATCGGGGCGAGGAGGAAATTCCGTTTGTAAAGTTCGACGAAGGCACCGACATGCAGGTGCTGCACGTGGACGTGGAGGGGGCGCTGTGGGTGATCCGTACCCGCATCAAGCCGGGCACCACGGTGCAGCGCCATAAGCACACGGGCGAGGTGTTTGCCTTTACCATTGCCGGTGCCTGGAAGTACCTGGAATACCCCGAGGTCAATACCGCCGGTTCCTACCTGTACGAGCCGGCCGGCTCCGTCCATACCCTGCACGTTCCCGAGACGAACACGGAAATCACCGACGTCTGGTTCGCCATCCGCGGCGCCAACCTGAACCTGGACGATGACGGCAACGTGGAAACCGTGCTGGACGCCGGCGCCATTCTGGAGGCTTATTTACAGCTGTGCGAGGAGCAGGGTTTCAAACGTCCCCCGATCATCGGTGCCTGAACCGGGCACTGCGGCAAAGAGGAAACGCATCATGAGTGAAAAAACGGCGGCGCAGAACCGCTATGATCAGCGCGAGCGTTACGAACAGCTCATGGACGTGGTGCGCAACCGCATCACCACCCGCGCCTTTGATCCGGATTACGTCGTGCCGGAGGAACATTACGAACTGATCCTGGAGGCGGCACGGCATGCTCCTTCCGGCGCCAACGCCCAGCCCTGGCATTATATTGTCGTCACCGATCCGGAAATCAAGCAGGCTATAGCCGATTATTTCGTCGGCGAGCAGCGCTTCCGCGCCTCGCTCAAGATGAAATTCCCGACGCCGGACTACAAGGGCCTGGCCACGGCCCCCGGTTTCATTGTCGTGGTGTCCGATTTCCGCTGGGTCGCGGCTTTCCCGGTCCTGAAAGACGATGATTCCGATCTGAACCGCATGTACCGGGAAAATGCCGAACGCATCCTGCTCCAGAGTGTCGCAGCCTCGACCATGAGCGCCCACCTGGCCGCCGCGGCCCTGGGCTACAACGTCTGGTGGGTAACAGCCATCGGCCAGGAAAAGGCCCAGGCGACCCTGAAGCCCCTGCTGGGGATCCCGGAGTCCCTGTCGGTGCTGGACATCATGGCCTTCGGCCCGCCGGCCAGGCAGCCGTACAAGCGCTGGAAGCGCAATCTGGACGACATCATCAACTGGAACCGTTTCGACATGTCCCACTTCATGACCGACGAGGAGCTGGAAGACTGGATCCGCAACAAGCGGCACCGGGTAATGTATAAAGACGCTGAAAATATCGACTAGTCGATATTTTCAGCAGTAACCGGTTACAAGTAACAGGTCACGTTGGCTCTTAGTTCGGGGGGGCGTAGAGGTCATCGGTTTCGACCTCGCGGCGGCGTTCCAGGACGCGTTGTACCGCCGGGCGTTCGCCGATGCGGTACAGCCATTCCACCATGTTCGGCGTGCTCGCCTCGTTGACGATGCGGGGGGTCAGGCGCGGCAGGGTGTGGCAGAGGGCGAAGGCATTCATGTCCGCCACGGAATAGACATCGCCCACCAGCCAGCCTGTTTTTCCAAGCGCCGCCTCGATTTTTTCCACTGCCTCGTGGATGCGGACACGGGCGTTTTCCAGCTGATCCTCGTTGGCTTCGGCGTCGTGGAAGACTGCCGACCAGCCGGCCCGGGGGTCCAGCTGCGGGCGTTCGGCATAACGCTTGTTGAAGGCTTCGCGCGCGGACTTGTCCATGGTCGGCAGCATGACGGTGTTCCAGCCCAGCAGGTCGACATTGTCCAGCAGGGCGGCATCGAGGACGTTGGCCCAGGCCTGCACTTCGTACCAGCCGCGCGGATCTGAAGGCGCCAGCCGCGGGCTGTGGGCCTCGACCAGGTAATCCAGGGCGATGCGGGGCATGTCCAGGTATTCCCCGTCCACCTCCAGCACCGGTACGCGCGCCGCCGGCGAGCGCAGGCGGTGATCCTCGCCGTACTGCTCGAATTCCAGTACGTCGATATAATGACTCTCGTAGGCGATGCCCTTTTCTTCCAGCACGATCAGCAGCTTGGCCGAATCGCCGACGGGTTCCCAGTGAAACAGTTGCAGCATGGCGTTTCCCTCAGTCCTCCAGTTTGCGTATGACTTCCATGGCGCGTTCCGCAAGCTGGGTGCGTCCCATGGCGAAGGCTTCCTTCGTGGCCGGCCGCCGGTAAATGCGGTTCAGCCAGTTCATGTAATGGGGTGCCTTGTCCTCGTTGGCGAACTGCGGCACGGACACGGGCAGGGCGTAGGCGTTGGCGAAGGCGATGGTATCCGCCAGGGAATAGTCGGGGCCGGCCAGGTGGTCGGATTCCGCCAGGCGGCTGTTCATGAGCTGGACGCCGTCATTGACGCGGTTGCGCGCGTTCTCGAGCTGCTCCTCGGTGAAGCCGGATTTTACCGCCGTGGACCAGGCGATGCGGCGTTCCTTGGTCGGGATGCGCGCGATCAGGCGTTCGATCTCGGCAGGATCCTTCTTGCGCACCATGGGGCCCATGAAGGAATGCCAGCCGATCACGCTGAGGGCCGGGGCGAAGCGGTTGTCGATATACCAGCACCACCAGCGCATGCGGTAGCGCTGCAGGGGATCTTCGGGGCGCAGCGGAGGACCGTCGAAGGCACCATCGATGTATTCGCACAGGGGCGTGGATTCCGTGAATACCACACCGTCGTGGATCAGGGTGGGGACGGTGCCGGAGGGATTGATCTTGACGTAATCCGGGGAATGCTGCTCGAACTTGAGCAAGTCCACGAAATGATACTCGAACGCAACGCCTTTTTCCTTGAGAGTGAAAATAGGCTTGCCCGAGTTGGAATTGGGATCCCAGGTATAAAGCTCCAGCATGCAGTTTCCTCCGTGGCACGGGGCGGTTTTCACCGTGCCGGCGGGGACAATAGAATGCCCGCCGGCGCTGAACCGGCATACTAGCAAACCCGCTGCCGCGGTTCTACTTGACGGCCCGGAAGACGGGGTTGCCTCGTGCGAGGCCGCGTTTGTCCCGGTGCTATGAAAAATCGGCATGGACACCGGTTTTTAACTTCCTGTTACAATCCGGGGACGGTATTCCGGAGAGTTGAGGGCCGTCATCAAATCTACGGAAGTCATGATCGACAAGTAAACCGCGATCGATGAACGATAATGAAACAGAAGGAGGACATCCATGAAGATTGCATTGATCGGCGCCACGGGCAATATCGGCGCCAAGATCCTGAAAGAAGCCGTGGGCCGTAACCACCAGGTTACCGCCATCGCCCGCGATATTTCGAAAGTGGAAAAGGGGGAAGGCGTTACTCCAGCCGCCTGCGACCTGTCCGATGAGGACAAGCTGGCGGACGTCCTGCGCGGCCACGACGCCGTCATCGTCAGCGTCAAGTATAACCAGTGTAACGTCGATCACGTCTACGAGGCCTGCCGCAAGGCGGGCGTGAAGCGCGTGCTGCTGGTGGGCGGTGCGGCCAGCCTCGAGGTGGAACCCGGCGTGCGGCTGCTGGATACCCCCGGGTTTCCCGATGAAATCAAGGCCGAGGCCGCCCCGGCGGCGGATGCCCTGGATCGCCTGCGCAAGGTGGAGGATCTGGACTGGAGCTACCTCAGCCCGTCCATCATCATCGCCCCCGGCGAACGCACCGGCAAATTCCGCCTCGGCGGGGACGAACTGCTCAAGGACGCCAACGGCGACAGCCGCATCAGCCAGGAGGACTTTGCCATTGCCATGGTCGATGAGCTGGAGAAACCGGCGCACATCCGCCAGCGTTTTACGGTGGGGTACTGAAAAAGCGGGGCTGGGGGCCAGGGGCTGGTAGCTCGGGAATCAGAATATGATCTCCATATTCCTCCAGCCCCTGACCCCCAGTCCCCAGCCCCCAGCTCCTGCAGTTAACCGTCCAGTTCAGGATAGTGGCGGAAAATGCCGTCCTCGCAGAACGGCAGCCGCCGGTCCGAAGCCAGGTAGGCGGCGATGCGCGGCAGTTTGGCAACGCGATCATGCAGGGCGGCGCTCAGTGGATAATCCGCCCCGATGCGCTGCATGGCTTTGGGAAAGGCATAGCGCAGCCCTGCCTGGAGCTGGAACAGAGTCAGGTCGGCGTAGCTGAGTGTTGCTCCGACCAGGTGGGCGTCGCCGTCCGGGTTGGCGGCCAGCACCGCCTCAAAATAGTCCAGGTACTTGGGCAGGCGCTGTTCGCGGAAATCCCCGGCGCGCTGTGCGGCTTCCGGTTTTTGATCCTCGTAATACAGGCTGCCGGCGATGGGATGATGGGTGTCGTGGATCTCATCCAGGAAATCTATCGCGGTGAGCTCCAGCTGGTGCGTCCACAGCCGCCCGGTCTCGTCTTCCGGCGCCAGTCCCAGGCGGCTGCCCAGGTAGAGCAGGATCGCCCCGGTTTGGGCAATGACCTGTTCGCCGTCCCGGAGGAAGGGCGGGGCAAACGGCTGTTGCACCGCGGTCTCGTCCTCCAGCAGGCGCAGCATGGCCTTCATGCCGCCGTGCTTCGGCTCGCGGGCCACGTCAATATATTCGGCGCCGGCCTGTTCCAGTGCCAACCGGATGAATTCCCCGCGGCCCTGGATGCCGGGCCAGTAATACAGTTCGTAGCTCATAATATTACAGTTGCTTGAATTGCGTGCCTGTCTTCAAGCATAGTCTGTAACAAATGCTGTCTCAAACCGTCGAACTACAGTGAATCGTAAATGGTAATTCGTGAATAGTGGGATGGTGGGGGGCGGCATACCGTTCGTTGTAAGTAATGACTCACGATACACCATTTACCTTTCGATTCCCGGTGGTTGAACCGCCAACTGCGGGGAACGTGACTTAAAGGAGGGAGAAGTGAAAGATTTCAAGGGCAAAGTGGCATTCATTACCGGCGGCGGCAGCGGCGTCGGGCTGGGGCAGGCGAAGGTGTTCGGCCGGGCCGGCTGTCGCGTCGTTATCGCCGATGTTCGCGAGGATCATCTGGCAGCGGGCATGGCGGCCCTGCGCGAGCAGGGCACCGAGGCTCACGCCATCGAACTGGACATTACCGATCGCGACGCCTACGCCCGCGCGGCGGACGAGGTGGAAAAAAAGTTCGGCCGGTGCAGCTGCTGTTCAATACTGCCGGCGTCAGCATCTTCGGGCCGCTGGAGAAATCCACCTACGACGATTACGACTGGCAGATGGGCGTCAACTTCGGCGGCGTGGTCAACGGCATCGTCACTTTCGTGCCGCGCATGATCGCACACGGGCGGGGCGGCCACATCGTCAATACCGCCTCCCTGGGCGGCCTCCGCGCCTCGGCGCCGGCCGGTATCTACTGTGCCTCCAAGTTCGCCGTGGTGGGCCTGTCCGAGGCCCTGAAGGAGTCACTGGCCAAATACGACATCGGCGTTTCCTGCCTGTGCCCGGCCAACGTTAACAGCAATATCGCCGAATCCGTCAAGACGCGGCCGACCCATCTTTCCCGCAGCGGTTACAAGTTCGACGACAAGGTCATGGAGAGTCTCAAGACTATTTATTCCGCCGGCAAGGATCCGGAGGAGCTGGCGGAAGAAGTGAAAGCGGCCATGGCCAGAGACCAGTTCTACATCATTCCCTATCCCGAGGCCCGGGGCATGCTGCGCAGCCACTTTGACGACATCCTGGCCTGCCTGCCGCCCGAGGACGCCGATCCGGAAGGCGTGGAGAAACGCCGCGCCGCCATGGAACGCTATCGCCAGGAACGCGCCGAGCAGAAGCTGGACGAGTAAACGCGATTTCATTCCGGACAGGGAACAGGAACCGTCCCCCGCAGCCGGGGGTCACAAGGCATAAGCCAGGAGGAAAATCATGCAGCGCAGATCGTTTCTTCTGCATGCCGGCACCGCCGCCGGTATGCTGTTGCTGGCCGGCCGGCGTGTTTTTGCCCGACCCGTGAACAAGGATCTTGAATTCAAGAAACTGCACGAACCGAAGTCCCGGTGGCGCAAGCTGCTGCCGGAGGATGTCTACAAGGTTCTGTTCGAAGGCAATACCGAGCCGCCCCATTCCAGTCCGCTGAACAGGGAAGAGCGCCAGGGCACGTTTATCTGCGCGGCCTGCTACCTGCCCCTGTTCCAGTCCAAAGCCAAGTTTCACAGCGGCACCGGCTGGCCCAGCTTCTACCAGCCCATCCAGGGGCGGGTGGCAACGCAGCTGGATTTCAAGCTCATCATTCCGCGTACCGAGTACCACTGTGCCCGCTGCGGCGGCCACCAGGGCCACGTTTTCGATGACGGTCCACCGCCCACCGGCAAGCGTTACTGCAACAACGGCCTGGCCCTGCATTTCGTGCCTGACGACAAGCCGCTGCCGGAGCTGCGGTCATGAGGCTGCGCCGGCTGCTGGCCGCTGTATTTCTCCTGGCCGGCGGTATCAATGTGCATGCCGATGCCGTGGCGACCTTCGCCGGCGGCTGCTTCTGGTGCATGGAACATCCCTTCGACGTTATCGACGGCGTCATCAGCACCACCTCCGGCTACACCGGCGGTCACGTCAAGGATCCCACCTACGAGGAGGTCTCCAGCGGGACCACGGGCCACTTCGAGTCGGAACAGGTGCGCTATGATCCGGACAAGGTCGGCTACGAGAAACTGCTGGATGTCTACTGGCATAACATCGATCCCTTCGATGGCGGCGGCCAGTTCTGTGATCGCGGCTCCCAGTATCGTCCGGCGATCTTCTATCACAACAAGGAGCAGGAAAAGCTGGCCCGGCAGAGCAAGCAGCGGCTGCAGGAAAAAGCCGGTCCCGGCAAGAAGATCATGACCCTGATACTGCCGGCCAAGACGTTTTATCCCGCCGAGAAATACCACCAGAATTTCTATCAGAAGAATCCCGTGCGCTACAAGTTTTACCGCTACGCCTGCGGCCGCGATCGGCGGCTGGAGCAGGTGCACAAAATCCTGTGGCCGAACCAGAAGGAGAAGGACTGAGTCCGGTTGCCGAAGATGTACTTGTTAAATCTGCGGCCTACTGCAGGTCCTGCATGACCCGGCCGGCCGCCTCCACCGTCTGCGCAATGGCGTCCGCACCGTGGGCCCCGGATACGAATCCCGCTTCGAAGGCGGACGGTGCGAGATAAATCCCCGCCTCCAGCATGCCGTGGAAGAAGTGCCGGAAACGGTTCTGATCCGTGGCGGTGACCTGGGCCAGACCGCGGATCTCTTCCTCCTCGCTGAAGAACAGGCCGAACATGCCGCCGGCAGCGTTGGTGGTGAAGGGGATCCCCGCCTCCAGCGCCGCCTGCTTGAGACCGTCGGTGAGGATACGGGTGGATTCCGTCAGCGTTTCGAAAAAATCCGGCGCCGCGATCAGTTCCAGGGTCGCCAGCCCCGCCGTCATGGCGACGGGATTGCCGGACAGGGTGCCCGCCTGGTAGACGGGACCGTCCGGGGCCAGGTGATCCATGACGTCGGCGCGCCCGCCGAAAGCGCCCACCGGCATGCCGCCGCCGATCACCTTGCCCAGGGTGGTGAGATCAGGCCGGATATCGTACAGCGCCTGGGCACCGCCCAGGGCGACGCGGAACCCCGACATGACCTCGTCGAAGATCAGCAGGCTGCCGTGGGTATCGCACTGCTCCCGCAGGGTCTGCAGGAAGGCCAGCGAACCGGGCACGCAGTTCATGTTGCCGGCGACGGGTTCGACAATGACGGCGGCGATGTCCTGGCCGTACTCGCCGAACACCCGCCGCACCTCGTCGGCATCGTTGTAGGTCGCGGTCAGGGTGTGCCGGGCGAAGTCGGCGGGAACCCCCGGAGAGGTGGGCACGCCCAGGGTCAGGGCACCGGAGCCGGCCTTGACCAGCAGCGAATCCACGTGACCGTGGTAACAGCCTTCGAACTTGAGGATCTTGTCGCGGCCGGTGTAGCCCCGCGCCAGGCGTACCGCGCTCATGGTCGCCTCGGTGCCGGAATTCACCATGCGGACCTTGGCAATGGACGGAACCAGTTCCGTGATCTTCTCCGCCATGCGGGTTTCCAGTTCCGTGGGGGCGCCGAAGCTGAGGCCCCGGTCCACGGCGGCGTGCACGCGGGCAATGACTTCCGGATGGGCATGGCCTAGGATCAGGGGACCCCAGGAACCGACATAGTCGATGTAGGCGCGCCCCCCGGTGTCATACAGCCAGGCACCCTCGCCGCGCTCGAAGAACACCGGATCGCCGCCCACCGCCTTGAAGGCCCGTGCCGGGGAGTTGACGCCGCCCGGGATGACTTTTTTAGCCTGCTGGAATAGATTCATACTGTATGCTGCCTGCGAGAGAGATCAGCGTCGATCATACCGAATGCGGCACCGGCGCGTCGAATCCCGGCGGCCCTGGTAGCTGCACAAGGGTTGGTTCTTAAAGCAGGATTAGATATAACGCCAGTTTTAAGGTGGTTATTAACCACGGAGAGCACGGAGTACACGGAGAAATCAGGATAAATTTAAAAAAAACTAACGACATCATTATGGATCTCCGTGTCCTCTGTGTTCTCCGTGGTAAATCCAGCATCTGGATATTAACGGGAGACCGTAAACTTGCCCGGGATCCCGCCTATGACCCACGGTTAAATCGAGTAACCAAAAGGAGAGTCCGATGAAGGTATACGAAGTCGAGAAGGGGAGTGAGAGCCTGGATGGCCTGAAACGCACGGAGCGGCCGGAACCCCGGCCCGGCGCGGGCGAGATCCTGGTACGCATGCGCGCCACCTCCCTCAATTACCGCGACCAGGCCGTGGTCACCGGCAAATACTTCGGCGGCGCGGTGCAGCACAATACCGTTCCCCTGTCCGACGGCGCCGGCGAAGTGGTGGAGATCGGCGCGGGCGTGACCCGCTTCGTAGTCGGCGATCGCGTCGCCGGCACCTTCTTCCAGGGCTGGATCGACGGCCCGCCGCTGCCCGTGTTTCCCACGGCACTGGGCTCGCCGGCGGACGGGACCCTGGCGGAGTACATGGTGATCAACCAGGAAGACGCCGTGCGCATCCCGGGAAATCTGACCTTCGAGGAGGCGGCCGCGCTGCCCTGTGCCGGTGTTACCGCCTGGCACGGTCTCATGGCGGCGGGCCGGCCGGTGCAGCCCGGAGATACCGTGCTGGTGCTGGGCACCGGCGGGGTGTCCATGCTGGCCCTGCAGTTCGCCAAGGCGGCCGGCGCCCGGGTTATCGGCACGTCATCCAGCGACAAGAAACTGGAGCGCGCCTTCGCCCTGGGCCTGGACGAAGGCATCAACTACAAGGAATTCCACGCGGAGTGGCACGAGGAAGTGCTGCGGCTCACGGACGGCCTCGGCGTTGACTGCGTCATCGAGGTGGGCGGCGTGGGTACCCTGATGCGTTCCATGCTGTCCGTGGGGCCGGCCGGCAAGGTCGCCCTCATCGGCGTGCTGTCCGGCTTCGAGGGCGACACCAATCCCCACGTCCTGATGCGCAAGGGCGGCAGCCTGCACGGCATCTTCGTCGGCAACCGTGCCATGTTCGAGGACATGAACCGGGCTATCGAGGTCAACGACATCCACCCGCCCATCGACAAGGTCTTCCCCTTCGACGAGGCCAGGCAGGCCTACGAATACCAGTGGAGCCAGGCGCACTTCGGGAAAGTTATTATCAGCGTTGATTGAACTGATAATTTAACCACGGAGAGCACGGAGGACACGGAGATAGACGCGGTGAATAGTGTAATCACTATCGTCATGCCGGAAACCTGCATGGCAGGTTATCCGGCATTGTATGTTTCAGAGGCGGTAAGATAGTGACACCGGCGGACGCCCGCATTCCGGCATAGGTCATTAAGACCGCATGGATCTCGGGCCCGCCGGTGTCTCGGTCTTACACGCGTACGGTAGTCGGGG
>Ga0209918_1001846_pt1 | contig 10754 bp, 8 predicted proteins | sample SalPonD_shore_MG_FD_185712 | JGI IMG/M metagenome (GOLD analysis project Ga0209918, IMG submission 185712) | Salt pond soil microbial communities from South San Francisco under conditions of wetland restoration - Salt Pond MetaG... | ecosystem: Environmental > Aquatic > Marine > Intertidal zone >...
TTAAAATCCTCACATATGACTAATATGCTGCGGTTTCAAAATTTCTCTTCCCGAAAGCGTTCGGGATGACCAAAAGCCCTGGTTTTTCAAAGCCCTCTTCTTATATATTTACCTCCTATCAAAATCGTTATAATTGAATCTCGGAACATTGACATTCAAAGTGAGTTTAACCGCCCTGATCCAGCATTAATTCAAACTAAATTTTGGTATGAAAAGGGTTCAGCAATCATTTGTAATTTTGGCGATGCTGGCAATGGTCGCCGGTTGTTCCAATTTTAATTTTATCTCCATGAAAAGCGGGGCCGACTTTATGCCCTTTGTTGAAAACGGTAAAGTCGGTTTTCTGGATCCGCAGATGAATGTACTGTTGCAGCCTCAACTTTCCTATCAGGAGGCACTGCGGTCAAACGTTTGGCCCTATCATTTTTCTGAAGGATTGGCGGCGGTTCAAAAAGATGGAAAAATTGGGTATATCAACACCAATGGAAATATGGCGATTGATGCCCGCTACAACTGGGGCGGAAATTTTTCTGAAGGATTAGCCCGGGTTCGCGTGGATGGTAAATATGGATTTATCAATCAGTCTGGCCGGATGGTTATTGAACCCCAATTCAGCCGGGCCGGAGATTTCAGTGATGGCCTGGTCCGGGTATTAAAACAAAAAGCTTCGGGAAGAAAAGGGTGGGGATATATTGATAAGAACGGTGATATGATAATTCCGGCTAATTATATCGACGCCCGTGATTTTTCGGAAGGTTTGGCGGCTGTTCAAACTTCCACTCATCGTGAATGGGGATATATCGATACCGATGGCAAAATGGTGATTAAGCCCCAATATCCGCAGGCCTACTCCTTTTCTGAGGGAAAAGCTGCCGTTGAGCTGGAGTACAAACAACTGGGGTATATTAATCCGAAAGCCCGCGTGGTCATCCCATCCACCTATCTGGACGCCGGGAAGTTTCATGAAGGCAAAGCGGTGGTTTCCATGCCTGATGACAACGCTAACCTGGATGTCAAGCACTATGGGTATATAGACACAACCGGCGAATTCTTCGTAGATCCCAAATTCGACAAAGCTTTTGCGTTTTCCGACAGCCTGGCCCGGGTGGTGAAAGGACATAAATATGGCTATGTCAATAGGTATGGCAAGTTTATTATCCAGCCGATGTTCGATCATGCCTGGGACTTTCATAAAGGAGCAGCCCTGGTGGAAGTTAAGGGACGCTATGCCTATATCAACACAGAAGGAATATTTATTCGGGATCCTTCCCGATAAGTGCCAGATATATTTTATTTCTTTCAAGTGAGTTTTAAAACCGGCGCTTATGAGCCATAATTGAGATTTTAAATTCACGGAATTGCAGAATTTGGACAAAAGCACAGTTTTTCAAAGTTCTCTTAAATGGAACTTTATTATCGTACATGGCGAAGGTGTCATAGGCTGGAAAACTGCTCATTCGGATCAGAGAGAGTGAGTTACAACAAACTTTTTTACAGGGGAAAACTTGTATAATTAATTACTTAAAAATTCCCTAAATAAGTTGTATATTCGGGGTTCCGGGTGGCTTGTACTTTGTCGTAATCCGGAAATTATATTAGATTTATCACTAAATTTGGACTTTGCCGTATATTCCTGTCTCTTATCCGATCGAAACATTCCAAATGTCAAATTAGCCGGTTGAGGCAATAAATGGGATATATAACAGGTTCAAGTTAATAATCAGGCTTTTTTAACCAGAAGTTTATTTTAACATGCTGAAAGAGGAAGAATCCGTCTCAACGAAAACACAATCCAATGGAATGGGGACCTGGAGCCCGGTTTCCTGGAAAAACTTTCCCATTAAACAATTACCGGAATATCCCGATCAGGAGCGATTGGAAGATGTTTATGAAGAACTACGGAATTATCCGCCCCTGACCACCTCCTGGGAAGTTGAAGCGTTGAAGCAGAAGCTGGCGGAAGCCTCGGAAGGTAAGCGATTCCTCTTTCAAGGCGGTGACTGTGCCGAAACGTTTGCTGATTGCAAAGCGCCTAAGATTGTTAATCAGCTCAAGATTTTATTACAAACCAGTTTCATCCTCATTCACGAAATGGGGATTCCCGTCATCCGCGTGGGGCGTTTAGCTGGTCAATATGCTAAACCGCGTTCCAAAAATTATGAGGTCGTGGACGGGGAGAAAATCCCGAATTATCGCGGAGATTTGATCAATAGTATTGAACCGGTCGAAGAAAAACGTATTCCCGATCCCAATCGATTGCTCCAGGGCTATCAAAAAGCGGCGATGACCGTGAACTTTCTCCGCGCGCTTTCCGATGAGGGTTTTGCGGATCTGCATCACCCCGAATACTGGGAACTCGATTTTATGAAGCAAAACCGGTACTATAAAGAGTATGAGGCCATGGTGAAGTCGATCAACAAGGCGGTACAGTTTGTTGAAAGTATTTCACCACAGAATTTCCCAACGCTTCAGAATATCAATATTTATACTTCCCACGAAGCGCTGAACCTGTATTATGATGCCGCTCAAACGCGAAAAGTACCGCGACGAACGGGCTGGTATAACCTCAGTGCGCACATGGTATGGCTGGGGAACCGAACCCGCGATCTGGATGGCGCCCATGCTGAATATTTCCGGGGCATTCGGAATCCCATCGGTATCAAAGTAGGTCCCCCGTATGAGATTGATGAAACCCTTCAGTTGATCGAAAAACTGAATCCCACGCGTGAAGCGGGTAAAGTGGTACTCATCACTCGTTTTGGAAAAGATCGGATATCCGATGAATTGCCCGAATTGATCCGAGCTGTTGAACGAGAAGGATTGCCTGTGGTTTGGAGTTGTGACCCGATGCACGGAAATACATTTTCAACTGATGACAAGCTGAAAACACGAAACTTCGACGATGTGTTGAGCGAGATCAAGCAGGCTTTTGCCATTCACCGCAACGAAGGCAGCTGCCTTGGTGGGGTTCATCTCGAGCTCACCGGTGATAATGTCACCGAATGCGTGGGCGGAGCCAAGGGCCTGAAAGAAGAAGGCCTGAAACGTAATTACGAAACTTACTGTGATCCGCGCCTCAACTACGAGCAAAGCCTGGAAATGGCTTTCCTTATTGCCCAGGAATGGAAAATGAGCTATAAAAAGTGATAAAACTACGAATTGGCACAGATTTAATACGGATTATTAAAGTTTAATTGAATCCAGGAAAAAATCTGTATACAAGACTCAACTTAAAAAGTCCTTCTCCCCGTGGGAGAAGGATTTAGGATGAGGGCGGGCACAAGCTCGAATCTTTACAAGTTTATAGAGGACTTTGCAAAACCGTGCTTTTGTCCAAATTCTGCATTTTCGTAATTTCAAAATCCTCACGTATTACTAATACGCTGCGGTTTTGAAATCACTCACCCCGAAAGCATTCGGGATTGACCAAAATCCCTGGTTTTGCAAAGCCCTCTTTATAAAAATATTCTTCAGCTTTAGATTTTATCGAACTTCCTCGCATTGCCTAAAAAAACGAAAGTTATTCTAATTCACTGGACGCAGAGCGACGTATCGAGTTTATAGTAGTTTGATGTAAATTATTGACGTTTTTTCATTCCCACCTGACGCTTTTTAACCCTCCAATGTCAATTTTTATCATTTCCCGAAAAATGGTGTAAAAAACGTCATATTAAACGTGGCTGTTTGTCAGATTGCAGGGGGGCTATGAACGCTTGGCATACCTCTTGTACGACATATAAGTGGAATTGATTGAAAAACCATTTAAAATGTCGAATAAAAAATTGGAGGTTGTTATGGCTCTTACAAACTATACACCAAATCGAGTTGAAGACAAAGATCTGTTCCCCAAACGATTTTCTGACGTATTGGATGAATTCTTTAATGATGTCGTTAGCAGAAGAAGAGACCGCTTTGTTCCCGGTATCGATGTTTCTGAAACGGATGATCAGTTTGAAGTAACGGTAGAACTTCCGGGTATGAAGAAGGAAGACATCAATATCAACCTGGAAAATAATCAACTTACTGTTAGCGGTGAACGGAAATTTGAAAACGAAGAGAAAAATAAAAAATACCACCGCGTAGAAAGTCAATATGGTGAGTTTACCCGGTCGTTTATGCTACCCGATAATATCGACGAAGACAGTATTGAAGCCCGCTATGAAGATGGATTGCTGAATATCACCATTGACAAAGATGAAGAAAAAGTCAGCAAAAAAATTGAAATTAAATAATTAGCGCGGAATGAAATAACACAGTCATTTCTTTCGCATAGAATTATAGAGCCGGGAATGAGCCCCCCATTCCCGGCTTTTTCTGTTATTGTATTGATTTTGATTAACTAAACATTTAAAAATAATTCTAACCCGGATATTTCACAGGAAATTATATTATAAAGAATTAAATTATTTATGAACATATAATTATAACGCCTTTTGCGGTTACGTGGACTATTATAGCTCTCAGTATTCAGCCCTCAGCTATCAGCTTATACCGGTAGTGAAAAGTGAAAAGTCAAAAGTGAAAGGTCAATTATTAACCTGTTCACCTTTCCCCACTTAACCCGAATTATTCACCAGTATCCAAATCTGGGCTATAGATAGTTTCTAGCAAATAAAATATTTTCAATAATTTAATGTGTTGTTTTTTTTCATCTACTCGTGATAATCCGGGTTAATTGATTTTATGGTAAGCCGACAGCTGAGCGCATAAAGCTAAGGATAATAATCACTATAAATACACAATACCTTACTTAAACCGGTTAATCCAACCGCACAACACGTTACTTATATCTATTTTTAGGTTTGAAAAATTAAATACCGGGTGTAGAACGCTGCGAAATTTTTCCCTCCGCTGCGTTGAAGTTAAAATGGCTTGCTCAACGTATATTTATACGATTCCGTCCCCATTTTACCCCTTGTCCCGAATGCCTTCGGGGTTGCCGAGAAAAAAAATTCTTGGTGAAATATCCGGGCTAATGTCGATGGCATGCACAATAAACCGCAAAAAGAGAAAGTTTTATTAAACAGTTACAGTATTTAATAAAATTTATTGATTGTAATTGATTCTGAATGTTTAAGAAACAGAGGAGTAAAGAATGAAGCAGTTAAATGCGAAGTTAAGTGTTGCAGCAGTTATTATATTGGTTTTTCTGGGGGTTGAGTTTACGAACGGGATAAAGCTTGATAAAGCGTCGGTGATTGATTTTCCCACCTTCAATACGGATGTGAAAAAAGCGAAAGATCAGCCCCTGAGATCTTTGAAGGACTTGAACGACGCCATTGTAAACGTGGCCAAAAAAACCAACCCCACGGTTGTTACTATTTTTACGACTCAAACCGTCAAAGTACGTCAGCAAAATCCATTTTCCCAGTTTTTTGGGGGACAGCCCGACCAAGAACAACAATATCAGCGCCGGGGATTGGGTTCTGGCGTAATCGTATCGGATGACGGTTATATTCTGACCAACAATCACGTGATTGCCCATGCCGATACCATTAAGGTTCGACTCTACAACGATAAAGAAGTACCTGCTAAAGTGATTGGAGCGGACAAACAAACCGATATTGGTGTCATTAAAATTGATGCCGATAATTTACCGGTTGCCAAACTGGGAAACAGTGACAGCCTGAGAGTAGGCGAGATGGTACTGGCGATTGGTAGTCCGCTGAGTCCAAACCTGGCACATACGGTAACCATGGGAATTGTGAGTGCCCGCGGGCGAACCGTGCGGGGATTGGCAAGATACCAGGATTATATACAGACTGATGCAGCTATTAACCCGGGTAACTCGGGTGGTGCCCTGATCAATCTGGATGGCAAAGTCGTGGGTATCAACTCCGCAATTGCTTCAGAATCAGGTGGAAACCAGGGAATCGGGTTTGCCATTCCCATCAATATGGCGCAAAACGTGATGAACTCCATCATTGAACATGGACATGTAATCCGTGCATATCTCGGTATTCGCATGGGCCCGGTGGATGAGACGATGGCCAAAGCACTCAATCTCGATCAGGCTCAGGGAGTTTTGGTTAATTCTGTTGAAGATGGGACCCCGGCTGCTAAAGCGGGCCTGAAGGAAGGGGATGTGATTGTTAAATTGAATGGCGACAAAGTTGCAAATATGACACGGTTTGCGAGCCGCATCGCATCCAACTCCCCGGGAACAAAAGTAAATCTGGAAGTGATTCGCAATGGTGAACGTAAAGATCTAACAGTAACGCTTACTGAACGCCCCGAAAATCTTACTGAAAACGGTGGTGGCGGCGCAACCGGATCACTGGAACAAAAGCTCGGTTTTGCCGTCCATACCATGGATTCGGACCTGGCTCAAAAATACGATATTGATTCCCGGGCCAAAGGCGTGGTTGTAACCGGTATTAGTCAGCGAAGCGAAGCGTATCAACGAGGTCTTCGCGAAGGTGATTTGATTATAACTATCGGAAATCGTCGCGTGACCAATAAAAAACAATTTGATGATTCGATGAATCAGTTGATCAGTAATGGAAGCGATGTGGCGTTGCTCCGTGTAATGCGTAATGGACAGGGCTTGTTCATTTCTTTCAAGCTTAAATAGAAAATATTCTTAATTTGGAGTAAAAGCCCCGGTATGGCGACATATCGGGGCTTTTTTTACGTCAATATGTCGAATTCAGGCTACTTTGTTGCCATTTCGTAAGTGTTTTTTAAGGGTGGCATCTTATTTGCTTTAATAAATAGTGAAGTTGATATCTGTATAGAACTGTTACAATGGCAGTGATCGATGTGCAAATATGAATCGATCAAAGAAATTATTTTGAATCACACGGATTAGGTGAATATGGATTATAAAGATTACTATGAAATATTAGGCGTCGGGCGGAGTGCTTCCCAGAAAGAAATAAAAAAAGCGTACCGGAAGCTGGCGGCTAAATATCATCCCGACAAAAATCCTGATGACCCCAGTGCCGAACAAAAGTTCAAGGAAGTGGGCGAAGCCTATGAAGTGTTGAGTGATCCTGAAAAGCGTAAGTTGTATGATAAAGTAGGACACGACTGGAAAAAATATCAGCGAGCCGGCGGTTCGGCAGATGATTTCAACTGGCAGCAATATGCCCGTCAGGGCGCCGGACAGGGGCAGCAATACCGGCAGAATATCAACATTGAAGACTTGTTCGGCGATTCTTTTGGCCGTGGACGGGGCGGCGGAGCCCATTCGTTCTCAAGTTTTTTTGAAACATTGTTTGGTGGAGGCGCCGGAGGATTTGCCGGCGGACAAACTCGTCAGCGTGCACGTACCCGGCAACCTGCTGGAAAGGATATAGAAGCCGAAATGGAAATTACGTTACATGAAGCGTTCAACGGAGGCTCGCGGCAGTTCTCTATAGATAATCAAAAGGTCAAAGTCCGGATTCCAAAAGGTATTCGCGATGGACAGCGTCTCAAGCTGAAGGGTAAAGGTCGTGCAGCCATGCGCGGCGGCCCGAAAGGCGATTTGTATCTGAAGATCAGAGTACGTAAAGACCCTCGCTATGAGCGCAAGGGCAATGATCTGTATTATGACCATACGGTAGATTTATACACGGCGATACTTGGTGGTGAAACGTATGTACCCACGCTGGATGGTGGTAAAATCAGGCTCAAAATTCCACCTGAAACCCAAAATGGTAAACTTTTCCGCCTGGGTGGGCTGGGGATGCCCGAATTCAAACATCCCGATAACCGTGGAGATTTGTATATACGTATTAAGGTGGAAATTCCCCACAATCTTTCATCCAAAGAAAAAGAACTCTTCTATCAACTCGCCAATGAGCGTAGTGTAAAGAGTTAATAAAATGCGTTTGGCGTTGGCTAGCTCCCCCTATTCCATGTCATTGTGAGCCCTTAATGCGGCCCAAAGCGGGGCGCACTATTTCAGATGTGACAGAAGTAAATCGGTCATCGGTAGTGAGGTGAGCCCAAAAGTTCTGTCAGGGACGGTCCACATCATAGCCCCGGGTTTCAACCCGGGGAAAAAGTGCAGCCTCATCTAAAAAGTCCTGTCAGGACGACCCAAAAAGCAACTATCAGTAATGCATTGTATTCAATATCGACATCGCGGAATCCACGGAAGATCATTGGTTAAGAGTTACCCCTTCCCTTTTCCACCGAAAAGGATAAGGGGCCAAGGGATGGGTTCCGACAAAACGGTTTCAATGAACAATGATCAGTGATCAATAAACAATGGTGAACGTGAAACGAGTGGGTCATTGAAAATGTCATTCCAACGAGCTTGTTAAGTCGGTAATCGGTAATAGGTGGTCTGTGGTCTGTTGTCGGTAGTCATTGCTCATTGCAAAGCTAAAAAAGGGAGTCTCCTACCGCTCGTGGAATGCTTCGATACCGTGAATGAAGGCAGCCCCTTCAGGATTGCATTACATGGTAGCCCCATGTAACGAGAAAGGATAAGTTAGCTCAGGGTGTTGTTGTCTGTATTCACTCCCGTTTTATGTCATCAGTAGCCAACTTACCGAAAGCCCCCCCGATTGACAGACGAAGCAATCTCAGCCATAAGCCTTGAACCACTGTTAAAGGTAGCGTAAGGGCAAAAGCTGAAATCGCCGCGTCTCTCCGCAAGCTCGGTTCCTGCGATGACATAGAGGATTACCGGCAATGCCCGAACTTGTCATCAGTGGCCCTTAAAGCGACCCAAAGCGGGGCACACCGTTTCAAAAGTGACAGTAAATATATCATCGGTAGTGATTTGAGTCTAAAAGTCCCGGACGGTCTACATCATATCCCCATCTAAAAAGTCCTATAAGGTCGACACCGATTGCGTCCGAAAACCTTCGAGGTTTTTGAAACCTCGAAGGTTTATCTTAATTTTTGTGAGGCGTTGTTCAAGATCCGCAAAGTCTTCGAAGACTTTGCGGATCTGCAAGAAATAAGGGTATCTGCCAGATTCAATCCCATTTGGGATTGGTTTGTTTTATTTTGTGAACTCTCATTACTTAGCCCGTAAACCCAACATCTCATCTCTGATAAAGTATATTGTTTAAAATCGTTTTAGTCATCAATCCAGGAGCGGGAGGGGACATCCCTTTTTGCGTAACTACGATTACCGATGGGCTCCACTCCACGCATTCCCGGAATGGGGTCCATCTAGATTGGGAAAGATAATGTGTAATTGGAAAATTAAATGAAAAGGCATTATTCAACTACCAACAAGAAAATCTGATGTGAGTTTTATACCCAGATGGACCGAACCCAGGAAAGCGGTTGGAGCCCATCGTCATCCCAAATCCCGGCTGTCCAAATAAAAGTTAACATAAATTGAAGCTCCTAAAGCAGCCAAAAAGAGCACCAGGGCACTCACATCCACCAGCATAGAATTGGGAGTCCAACCTGTAAAATACCGAATCAGGAATGTTATATACGAACGCGGCATATCGTGATATCCCAGGTGATGGCGAACCTGCCAGTGCCAGTCGGTACAAAAACAGTAGCCCCATCCATACCATATCCCCAGGATGAACCAGGAAAAGGCAGTCAGTGACAGGGTGATAAAATTAAGCCGCCGCGTTTTCTTCCATATCCATCCCAATAGGTTGAATAAAATCAGGGAGCTGTGGAATGCCAGGAAGAACGCATCCAGCAGGAGGTAAATAGAACGCGACATCAGAACAACTCATCCATAACTTGCTCATGAATATTCATCATCTCTTCGCCCCACAGCACAAACCGGATTGTTTTGACATGCCTGAGATCCTTCATTTTTTCTTTGACCGTGGATAACGCGACGTGGGATGCCTCTTCCGTCGGGTAGCCAAATGCTCCAGTGGAAATGGCGGGAAAAGCCACACATTCAATTTCATTTTCTTCTGCACGGTCCAGTGCGTTTTTATAGCAATTGGCTAACAGTTTGTCTTCGGGTTGATCACGTCCGTAGACAGGACCGAGACAATGGATGATATATTTATTGGGAAGATTGTGTCCCCCGGTAATCACCGCTTCGCCAGGTTGGATGGGCGCCAGCGGACGTGTTTCTTTCTCCAGTTCCGGTCCGGCCCCGCGGTGAATGGCTCCCGCTACGCCGCCCCCTATCCGGAGCTGAGCGTTGGCCGCATTCACCACGGCATCACAATCTTTTTGATTGGCAATATCTCCGCGTTTAAGCTCCAGTTTGACACCTGAAATCGTGGTCTCTTTCATAATATTCCATGTAATTTAGAGATGAATACCAAGAGAACTTTGCAAAACCGTGCTTTTGCCCAAATTCTTCCCGAAAGTTTTCGGGAGATTTCAAAATCCTCATCCCGACCTGTCGGGACTGCGGTTTTGAAATCACTCACCCCGAAAGCATCCGGGATTGACCAAAATCCCTGGTTTTGCAAAGCTCTCTACCAAGTTTACTTTTCTAAACATAAATGTTTTACAGTGATGTTCCGAATTTCAATAATCAATAATCAATGAACAATGAACAATGAACAATGAACAATGTGTCCTGTCGCCACCCCGAAATTGTTCGGGATGGTGATGATTGATGGTGAATCTTCAGATTCATTTCATGTAGCATTCGTTTCCAAAGTCTATAAAATTTTCAGCGAGTAGTCATCATCATAAAGCTTCTTATGTTAGTAGAAGCTAAATTTATAAACTGCGATCGAGTCTGGAGACTCTTAGTGAAGTCATCACCGGTCTGGAGACCGGCGATAGGATATAGGGCTGAAAGTTTGAATTTTGAATTTGTGATTTGGAATTTATCGCGCCAGTGATCCTGCCATTAATTCAAGGCAAAT
>Ga0209918_1001847_pt1 | contig 10752 bp, 7 predicted proteins | sample SalPonD_shore_MG_FD_185712 | JGI IMG/M metagenome (GOLD analysis project Ga0209918, IMG submission 185712) | Salt pond soil microbial communities from South San Francisco under conditions of wetland restoration - Salt Pond MetaG... | ecosystem: Environmental > Aquatic > Marine > Intertidal zone >...
CGTTGAAGCCTGGCAGTATTTGAATCATCGGAGAACATTTGGTAAACGGGCGGTTGAGCATGCATTGATTCGTGAAAAGTTTTATGAACTTGGAGCAAGCTATGTGGGAGATTTCTTGCTGGTCTGGCGGGCATTGCGAGCGATGGATGCCGCAGAATTCGGCAACGAGGATGAGCAGCAGCTGCTTCGGATGATCACGCCGATGTCGAAATGGTGGCTTGCCGAGCAAGCTGTGTATTCCGTGCGCGAATGCATGGAGTTGATGGGCGGAAATGGCTATATCGAGGATTTCATCATGCCGCGTATTTTACGTGACGTGAATGTGCTCCCGATTTGGGAAGGTTCTGGAAATATCATCGTGTTGGATATGCTGCGTGCCACACGAAAATCACGAGGACTGGAAATTGTTATCGAGTCGATAGAGCAAGCTGCAGGAAAATCGAAAGAATATGGAAAACAGATGACCGATATTTTAAAAAGGATTAAAACAGTCTGGAAATCAGTTGAAGATTCCGACGATCGAGACGAAATTGAGGCCACGGCCAAACCACTGTTTAAACAACTTATCCAGCTTTACCAGATGGCGCTGATTATTGAAGAGCAGGAAGATGAAAATTCCGGCCGATTTGCTATGGCCCTGGACTATTATTCTGATACTTTTGAAAACGAAATCCAAAAACGCAAACCTTTGCCGATAAGTAAAATAAAAGATCTAATCGGATGGGAATACTAGCAATTAGCTGGCATAACTAGCTACGCTTTTTGGAGAATTTTCACAATTATCAAAATCGAACGTAATTTTTAATCTCTGGGAACTTTTTTTACCTATATACATAGGTAAATAAAAAAAGTTGAAATTTTTCTGTAAGGATTTCCTCCGAAATAAGTCTTACCTTTAGAACGAAACAATAAAACCAAAAGAGGAAAACATTATGAGTTCACTCAACAAAGCAATGATCATCGGTCGTCTGGGGCAAGATCCGGACGTTCGCTATACCCAATCGAATACGGCAGTTGCTAATTTGTCAATCGCCACTTCCGAACGTTATAAGGATAATATGGGGGAATGGAAGGAGAACACCGAATGGCATCGTGTGGTAGCTTGGGGACGGCTGGCTGAAATTTGTCAGGAATATCTGAAAAAAGGTTCACAGGTATATGTTGAAGGACCTATTCAAACTCGTAAATGGGAAGATAAGGAAGGCAAAACACGGTACACGACTGAAATTAAAGCTTTAACCCTCACAATGCTGGATAGCAAGGGAAGCAATGGAGGAAGCAATGTTCCCTCACAGCCAGACAATTCGCAGCCGGTTTCCAGCAGTGTAGATCTGAACGAAGATTTTGATGATATCGATGACGATCTGCCATTCTAGGCTTAATATTACATATTTTAAAGCGGTAAGGTCATTGGCTTTGCCGCTTTTTCTATTCTTGCACCGTACCTTCTAAGTATATAGCTTTAGAAAAAACGCAGCTTAAAAACAGGTAATTGGACGATCCGAGTAGTTTATTTATTCTCAGCGACCTTTTTTCGCAGCTTAAAGGATTCTTATTTGTTGATCCTTCGCTGGATCTAACGGCAATTATTATCAAGCTAATTTTTATCATCCTTGGTTTAGGATTTTCAGCGCTTTTTTCTGGCTCGGAGGTCGCTTTTTTTTCACTCGTCAATCAGGGGGATCTACTTACTGATCGCGATCTCGATGGCTCTACCGATCAACTGGTGATGCGGTTACTCGAAAAGCCTCGTCGGTTGCTGGCTACCATCCTCATCGGAAATACCTTTGCTAATATTATTGCTTCGGTGCTTGCTGCTGTTATTACCGGGGATTTGGTTGCTTATTTAGGCCTATCAGAAGTTTTAGTCTATTTCATCGAGGTGATTGTACTTACCTTTATGATTCTGATCATCAGTGAGATTACTCCTAAGATTATCGCTATAAATAATCCTTTAAATGTAGCTCGGCGATTTGGACGGTTCATTTATGTTTTGAATTATATCCTTAAGCCATTGTCCAGCCTAATTGCAGACAGCACGCTTAGCCTGGAAGAACATATGCCGAAGCCTAACAGTAAAATGACCTCCGAAGATATTAGAACTATGGCAGAGGTCAGCGAAAAGGAAGGATCTATCAAAAGTGATGAGCGCGAGATTATCGAAAATGTGATCGAGTTCGGCAATACGACTGTACGCGAGATTATGACCTCCAGGGTTAATATTGTTGCTATTTCTGTTGAAAGTACCCTTGATGAAGTATTATCCCTGATACGTGAAAAGGGACTTTCACGTATGCCTATTTATGAGAATGATCTTGATAATATTTTGGGAGTTATTCATTCCAAGGATGTATTACCCTACATCAATTCAGATATTGAGCGCACCACTATCAATTGGCGAACGATAGCCCGAAAAGCACTATTCATCCCTTCCACAAAAAAGCTGGATGATCTGCTTCGCGATTTCCAGCAGGAGAAAACGCACATTGCTATCGTGGTTGATGAGTATGGTGGCACCGAGGGTTTGGTAACATTGGATGATATCCTAGAAGAGATTGTCGGTGATATTTCTGATGAGTATGATGAATTGGAGGAAAAGTTATATACCCGGTTTAAAAATGGCGTTTATATTTTTGATGCCAAGATTGATCTCGACGACATGGAAGAAGTTCTTGGTTGTGAACTAACCTCCGATGACGACGATTTTGAAACGTTAGGGGGATTGGTATATCATCTTACTGAACGCATTCCTAATGTCGGTGAACGGGTATATTATAGAAATTTGGAGCTTACAATCCATTCGGTAGAAAATAACAGGGTGAGGAAGCTGCGCGTTAAAGTGCAGGGTGATTATTCTCCTTCTTCTCCAAAACGACAACAAACGAAGAAATAATTTTAAAAAAAATATCATTTGATGAATAAGTCCCCGGATGTATTGGTGCAGTCAAATGTTGATTTGAAGCCATATAATACGTTACATATTTCAGCTCGGGCAGGCAGCTTTGCATCTGTGGAGTCGAAATCGGAACTGCGGACTTTGCTGCAATATACCGATGAGAAAAAGAACCTGGTATTAGGCGGTGGGAGCAATATTTTGTTTGCCGGTGATTTCGAGGGATTAGTGATTCACATGGCTATCACCGGCCGGGAAGTCGTCAAAGAAACTGAAGAGAATGTATGGCTAAAAATCGGGGCTGGCGAAAACTGGCACGAGACTGTGCGTTATTGCATCGATCAGGGGTGGGGGGGAATCGAAAATCTTTCGCTTATTCCAGGCACAGTGGGTGCGGCACCTATCCAAAATATTGGCGCTTATGGGGTAGAGCTGAAAGAAGTCTTCGAATGGCTGGAAGCGGTTAATATTGAAACGGCTGAAGTCGAGCGATTTGAAGCGGAAGACTGCCAATTCGGATACCGGGATAGCATCTTTAAAAATGAGTTTAAGGGGAAATACGTAATTACGGATGTGGTGCTGAAGCTTTCCAAACAGCCTGAAGTAAATACAACGTATGGTGCGATAAAATCTAAGCTGAAAGAAAGAGCCATTGATAATCCTACAATTCGAGATATCAGTGATATTGTAATTGACATTCGGAATAGTAAGTTGCCGGATCCTAAGACGTTGGGCAATGCCGGCAGTTTCTTTAAAAATCCGGTAGTGAATAAAGAACTATATCATCGTATTAAAGAATCACATCCCAATGTGCCCGGTTATCCGATGGAAAATCGTGAAGTAAAAGTGCCGGCGGGCTGGCTTATTGAGCAAACGGGATGGAAAGGTAAGGTTGTGGGCAACGTTGGCACTTTTAAGCAACAGGCACTGGTGATTGTGAATCTAGGAGGTGCAACCGGCCAGCAAATTTTGAATTTGGCTGCAAAAATCCGCGATTCAGTAAAGAAGGAATTTGGGATCAAACTTGTCCCTGAAGTAAATATCGTATAGCTAATGTCGTATTCTGATCGAGAGGATTTTTTTACTAAGCATCTGTTTGGAGCCGGGATCGCATGTCCCACAAAATTATATTACTATTCTAAAGGATACCCGCAGAGCAAGCGCGCTTTACCCTTTATTGAACATGCTGAATATAATAAGCGTTTGCTGGAAGCACTTTTGGAATCGCTGTATTCTGACGGTAAGTTTATTGAAGAACCTACAGTTAAAAAGGCAGCGGACCGGACTAATTATTTTTTGCAGCAAAAAAATGTAGTTATTTTCGATGCTGTCTTTGAACATCAGCAGATGATGGCCCGTTTGCCGGTTATTGTAAAAGAGGGAAAGGATCTTACAGTATATCATATTCGCACTAAAGCTTTTGATTCCCGAAAGCATCGGCTGGCAAATGCAAAAGGGCAGATTTATAGCAAGTGGCGGAAATATTTAATCGATTTTGCTTACCAGTTATATCTGATTAAGAAAAATTGGCCCAAGCTGCATATCCAACCCTTTTTGGTTATGCCGGAGAAAGCGGGATCAGCTCACACCGATAACTTGCCATTATTACTCAATCCATTGGAGGGACAAAAAAGCCTGACTTCAATATCGGATTCTAACCAGGAACTTTTGGCGAAACTGGATGTAACTGAATTAATATCTGAAGTTTGGCAAGATCCTACCTTTGCCCATAGGCACTTTCCCAGGAAGTCGTTTGAAGAATCGCTCCTTTATCTCAAAAAACTGTATTTTGATCAGTTGAAGGAGGATCCTGCAATAGGATTGAAGTGTAAGAGTTGTGAGTACCGGGTCGAAAAAGAAAGGGTAGAAGCAGGGACAAAAAGCGGTTTTATCGAATGCTGGAGACCCAAAATGGATAAGAAGGACCTGTTGGAATCTCATGTATTTGATCTTATAGGATCAGGAACCCCGCACTGGATGCAACATGAAATATATAATCAGAAAGATGTGCCGGTGGAGGAATTTTTTTTGCCCGATTCCATTCTTGAAGATGGAGGTAAGTTGACGCAGCAGATGCGCCAGGCTCTGCAGGTTTACAAGGCGCGGGGGGAAGAAGTTCCCAGAGAAATATTCCGATCTCAGCTTTTCCAGGAGTTGCAGCGTTGGGAATACCCGTTACACTTTCTGGATTTCGAGGCCGGAAACTATGCAGTGCCAGTTCGTAAAAATCGCTCTCCTTACGATCTGGTTATTTTCCAATTTTCTTGCCATACGCTGTATCGGGAGGGGAATTGGTCGCATTACCAATGGATTGACGACTCTAATAACGATTATGTGAGCTACGAACTGGTCCGCCAGTTAATGAAGGTACCTGAAATAGAACAGGGGACCATCGTGCAATACTCTGATTTCGAACGCAATGCACTTAAAAATATCCGGCGTGAGTTGTTGAACGAAGATGAAATGATCCCCGATTCGGATCTCCTCATTTCCTGGATTGAGTCGATCATCCACCGAAATGATTCTTATGTTGATGGAGCTCCTTATATGGCAGACCTGAGCCGGCAGGTTCGTAATTTCTATTACAATCACAAAATGGAAGACTCGCTGAGTATCAAGGATGTGCTCCGATCTATTATGAGTCTGAGCGATGTTCTTAAAGAAGAGTATTCCCGTCCCTATTCGAGTCAGAATTTCGATAAAATCCAGTGGTGGCAATATGATGGCAAAGAAGGTGCCCGAAATCCCTACGAAATATTAACCGAAACCGGGGATTCGCCTATTCACCGGGGGACGGAAGCGATGGTGGTTTACGGCAAACTTATCGCTCAACAGCTACCTCCTGAAAAGAGAAAAGCATATAAAAAGGCGCTGCTAAAATATTGCGAACTTGATACCTTAGCCATGCTGATGATTTATCAGCACTGGCATAAAAAAATGCATGAGAAGCTTAAAAATTCTTAGCAGGAATATTAAGAGTTTGATTAAGCCGAATTATTCATGAGTAGATATAATTTAGGCACCTAAAATGTAGATATTATTAAGCTTAATAGTATTTTATACATAGCTCAAATTTAGAGATTGAAAATGAACTGCGAACTTTATCCATGTGCGGCGTTAAAGATGAAAAGCATTTGCGCAACGTATCTCCATACGTTTTACGCATGCTTTTCACTTTGCCTTGCCTATGAATAAATTTCTTGATGAATAATCCGGGTTAGCTTTATATATTCAGTACAATTTTTAAAACGAACCTATTCTCTATGAAGACATCTTATATCCGAAATGGTGTATTAATTTTTCTTTTGGGATTATTTGCCAGCTATTGTGTGGTTCAGCGAAGTCCGGTAACCGGTTCTAAACGGGCGTATGGCTACAGTCTACAGTTGGGAAAAAGAAAAAGAGATTGGAAAAGAGGCCGATCAGCAGGTACAGCAGCAATATGGCGTTTATGATAATGAACAGGTATCAAATTATGTACAAGGCATTGGCCACGAAGTACTTTCGGTAAGTCACCTTCGCCGGGAAGATACGCCCCAAAATTACAAGGACACCGAGTTTCATTATCATGTACTCAACAGTCCGGTGGTAAACGCTTTCGCACTGCCGGGGGGCTATGTATATGTGACCCGTGGATTGCTGGGATATTTGGAAAATGAAGCTCAGCTTGCCGTGGTTCTGGGTCACGAGACTGGCCACGTTGCCGCCCGGCATGCTTCGCAACGAGCATTGGAGCAACAGGTTGGACAGATAGCACTGATCGGAGGAGCGGTAGCCGGTCAGGAATTGTTGGGCGTTCCGGGACAAAGTATTCTGAACATGGGAGGACAGGCAGCACAATATTTATTTTTGAAGTACAGCCGGGATGATGAACGTGAAGCAGACCGGCTGGGTGTCGAATATGCAGCAATGCAGCATTATAAAGCTCAGGATGCCACCGGTTTTTTTCAAGCTCTCAAACGATTGACCGAAAAGTCAGGACAAAGTATCCCTGATTGGCAATCGACCCACCCCGATCCTTCTGAGCGAGCGAATACCATTCCTGAATTGGCTCAAAAGTGGCGTGAAAAAGGATATAATCAGACTATTGAGCACACGGATAAATATATGCGTACAATCGATGGTATTGTGTATGGGGATAATCCGCGCGAAGGGTTTTCAAGAGATGGTCAGTTTTATCATCCCGATCTGAAGTTCCGGTTTGATTATCCGGATGGCTGGAAAGTGGTCAATCAGCCTAACTTGGTAGCAGTCGTGAATAGCGATCAGGATGCCGTTTCAATTATGCAGCTCGATAGTAAATCCAGCTCTCCGCAAACATCGGTAATCGAATATGTTAGCCAGGATGGTTTTACAGCTATATCGCAAGGTGCTACTCAAAATCACGGATTGAAAGGATACGAAGCGGTGGCTAACGCTACGGCCGACGATGGTACCAATTACCGATTTTATGTTTATGCCGTTTCTTATAACGACAATATTTATCGCTTTGTGTCTTACAGTGTGGCGGATAAATTTGCTGCCTATAAACCGTTATTTGTTAAGACAAGCAATTCTTTCCAAGCTTTGACTAATCAAAGTATCCTGGATATCAAACCGGTTCGTCTGCAGACTATGCAGGCTGATAGAACGGCACCGTTCTCATCGTTCCTGCCCGATAAGTTGCCGATGGATATCACAAAAGAAGAAATCGCCATTGTCAATCAGGTAAAATTAGACGAGACTATCAAACAAGGCAGCTGGATTAAGATTCCCAAACAGTGAGGTGATTAAAGTGCATTTGGGATAGTGTTTTGTTTCGCAAGATAACAGGCTAAAGGTATTGAGCAGGGGAGGCATGTCTCAAGCTGTCTATTTTTTCTAAGCTTCATTATGTTAGCTTCTAACTGATGGCTAAACAAATTTCTCCCTATGAAAAAAAGATTGTCTATTGTTCTTACTATAATATTTATAGTCGGGATTATTTCATCACCAATATTAGCTCAACAATCTCCATCAGTATCCTCCGGTTATGTTAAAAATTTCTTTGGAGCAGTCCATCTGAATCCGCAATACCATTCTTATGCAAATCTTATTGGTATTCGATGGGGACGGCAGGGTGCTCAGTGGGACAAAGTTGAGCCTACGCAGGGGCAGTTCGATTTTGAAGCCTATGATAAACTAATTAACAGTGCCAAAGCTCATAATATTGAAAATCTCACCGTGCTTGCCCATTCGGCTCCGTGGGCTTCCAGCGCACCAAAAGGCGTAGATAATCGAAATAAATATCCGCCTAAAAAAGAAATGGTTTCGGCATGGAAAGATTATGTAGAAACAGTTGTCAAGCGCCATCCTGAAGTGCAGTATTTCGAAGTTTGGAATGAGCCCAACATCGACTGGTTTCTGCGCACGGATAAAAACTACAAAATATATGTCGATCGCATTTTAAAACCGGCTGCCAGGGTCATCCATAAATATGGGCGAAAAGTAGTGGGACTTTCTTTTACTACCGAGTGGCCGCTGGATTCCTGGCCGCCTCATCATCGCCCACGCAAGCATAGCGAAAACGTACAGTCCAATATTGAGGCGATGAATCGGTGGTTAAATTATCACGACGCGTGGAAATCAGTGGATATCTTGTCTTTTCATTATACCCATGGGGATGTAGATCGGAAGGGGAATCCCAATGAGGATAACATGATGGCCTTTTACGATTACCTCTATAAGAACTGGATCAAAACCGGGAAACTGGAGGGCGCCTGGGATACCGAAGAAGGTTTTGCCGGAGTGGAAGCCGGGATGCAAGGCTTTGTCTCATTGGACTGGTGGGAACATCCTCCGCTGGGGCAATGGGTGGCGCGATATACCATCCCAGTACTGCATTGGGCGATCAGGCACGACTGGCAGATGCGAGATCAATACAAGGTGTTTTGGTATCATATGTCAGTTGGACATCATCCCCGAAACATGTTGAAACCAACAACCGGGGATACGCTTGCGCTCACGCAAACTTCCAAGGCGATGAAGACGATCATTCATGAATTGTCATCCGGCGACAGTCTGGGCGTTTATCCATCGCCTGTGAAAGTGGGATTTGGTATGCGGACGCAGGACACTACTGCAGTTAACTATTTCGCCCCGTATTATTTTAAAAATTATGTCTTTACCCAGGGCAGCAATTTGTTTATTGCATCATGGCTAAACCTGCCCGGCATAAAAGCCTTTGGTCAGCCAATTCAGGTTAAGATTGATGGATTGAAGCCTGGTAATAATATCCGTATTCAAAAAATTGATTATCTGACGGGCAAAAGCACCACGGTTTCTAATCATCAATGGCTGGATAAGGGGACTTTATTTGTAGAAGTCGCGCCAACCGATGATCCGGTTTTGTATTTAAGAATTCTGCGCGAATAATTGTTAATGGCTGAATAAAATATCCAGCCATTTGACCTCTTGTACGCCTGGTTTAAGATTACGAACCGGGGCTTCCACATGTTCGATAAAAGGTTGATTGGTCTGTAAGTGATAGGGTCGCGGACGGATATAATTAGCCAAACTGTGCTGTTGTAGCTTGATGGGCTCTTCCTTTATCAGGGTAAATAGCTTTTGCACATCAAAATTGTTGGAATGCGGCAATACATATATTGCAGATATGGAAGCCCCGTCTTTTGTGGTTTGAATCTTGATCGAGAGATAATTCTCCCGGATATCCTGGCCTAGATACCGGTTAACGGATAAATCCTGATATGTCAATAAATTATATCCGGAAGTGGTTTGAGAATGAGCATTTTCCAGTTTTTCCCACTTGTCAGATAGCCAGGGATTCGTCTTCAGCCAAACTGCCGACTTGCTGGCTTTTAAGTTTCTCCCGAATAAAATCAAATCGAAATGCCGGTTCGTTCGCGTGCTGTCTGGCGATTGCGCTAAGACATTCCCCTGAGATAAAAAGCCGAATACAACTGCTATAATAAAAAAATAAGTCCTCATATTGTTCGATTTATTGAATCGTGACTTTGATTTTTCCATGAGCTCCAGCAGGCAGATCAATACAACGGTCAGCTCTCTTAGGTTTTATTTTATAAACATGGCCGCCAACTGTTATTGACTGTATGATTGCATGCTGATCTGATATTGGCAAAGGGCAGAGGGGACGAGAATCGCTTTGAGAATCTGAATTGAAATATAAGGTAACCGGCTGATGCGTAACCCATAAGTTTAGATATAAATAATTCAACAGGGCATGTTCAAGGGCATGATAGGATGTTTTAGTACGCACGGCTTTATCCCCTCGATCAATCTTACCGGTTAGCGTTGCTGATAGCATCGTGCCGCCATATACCGAATCTACAAAAGCATTATTCCAGAAGCTTGCGCTTTTTTTATAGTAAGATAGAAACTTGTCATTATGGGTGAGATGGTACGTATAAAGACAAAACATATCCCCATAGGCTTGAACCCACCAAGGCGTCGTTTTTAAAAACTGACTGGAATCGTCAATCTGCATCTTATGCTTCCAGGCTCCGGATGAAAGGAATGCTTTTTGAAATAATTGGTGGGCCAAATCAAGTGCTTCCGTCCGATATTTCCGATTACTGGTAATCGCATAAAGATGCATCAGCATCCACGCCGTTTCAATATTGTGTCCGATGTTGATTTGCTGTTGTTTGGCGGATGAAGTTTTTGCACGCCAGGCAGGGCCGTATCCTTCCCGTATCCAACCGGTAGCAGGGTCCTGCAGATGATCCAGGGTAACCGAAACCAGTTTTTTACTTTCATTGAGATAGGTTGAGTCTTTTGTCGCATCGAATAGATACAACAGGTACCCCGATACCTGCGCCATCTGGGGAGTAAAAACTTTAGTGGAGTCGGTCAGGTGCCAA
>Ga0209918_1001850_pt1 | contig 10731 bp, 8 predicted proteins | sample SalPonD_shore_MG_FD_185712 | JGI IMG/M metagenome (GOLD analysis project Ga0209918, IMG submission 185712) | Salt pond soil microbial communities from South San Francisco under conditions of wetland restoration - Salt Pond MetaG... | ecosystem: Environmental > Aquatic > Marine > Intertidal zone >...
AGGATCATCAAGAGGAATTTTGTTCATGCTATTCAATTCTTTTATGATTATTGAATTCATTCCTAAGAAACGTAATATTATTTTTTCATAATCATTTAAATTCTTAATATCTAGATTTTTAGAATTACCCAAAATTTCATTAATTTCCTTAAGAACTTTAAGCCCTTCTTTTTCCCATTTACCATTCATAGTATGCAAGCTATAATGTAATAAATTATACCAAAAAGATTTTAATAATTATAAATTTGTCTTCTTTTCTATGATAAGACGACTATATTTTATAAGCTAATATTCATAAAAAAGTATTTCGACTCGTTTCAAAACCATTAATGTATATGTTTCAAAACTCTTAAAATGTAAGAAAAAAGAAAATAAAAATCTATTTATTACTTTTTTCATCAATAATTATTTTTTCGATTAATTTTTTGAATTCATTAAAATTTTCTTGGTTAGAATTAATAGATTTACTTTTCGGGACCTTAATTTTTTCTTTCTCTTTAAAATCTGCATTCTCAGGCATATCTTGTTTATTTTTATGTAATCTCTTTTGTGGTTTTTTTATATTTTTTTTATCTAGATTTGGTTGTATATCTTTATCGGTTTCGGAATCTATTTGATTAAAACGTCCTGGAATTTTTATTTGAATCGTATTTCTTTTGATTTTATCATATATGAGAGATTTTTTCATGCTTAAGGATGGTTTTGACATAGTTCTTTCTCTAAAAGGCACCCATAAAAGGAATGGTCGTTTCACAGAATCTGTTCTTATGATACATTGTCCTTTCTCGATAATCGATAAATAATATTCATATTGCTCATTTAGGTTCAGCAATTTACATTGAAGTAATTTTTCCATGTGATTTTTGAAAACGACTAATATCCCGCAATTTGCTAAGATCTCCTCGCTAACTTGTGGACGTGTGGCTATGGAGATTAAACATTCTCCTCTCCCTCTCTGTAAAAGAGCAATATCTTCTAAATAAGTGGAAATTTTACTTTGCTTAGTTAAATCTTTAGGAGCAAAGTATTGAGCGTCTTCTACAATCGTAATATGGTTGATTCCGTCATAACTATTGGTATTTTTCGTTAAATTAGCATCCCAGAGATATTTTAAAATCATATTTAAGAAAAACAGAGCATCCTCTTTTTCGCCACCTAATCGGATAATTGAACTCAAATCAATGAGAATATTTTTCTTAAAAAGTTGCTTTATATCAAATTCATAATTAGAAGAAAATATAACTTTTAGAGGCCCAACCGAAAATCTGCGAATGCGATTTTTAATGCTAATTAATGTTTGAGAAAGCATTGGAATATCGGCTTTCTGTCGTTCTAAATAATGATCGCACACTTTAAAAAAACCTTTCCAATTCTGAAATTTCTCATGTTTACAAACCGCTGCTAAAATTTCTACCAGAACTTTTTGCATCTGTGGGGAATATTCCGCACTTTCTTCCAGAAATTGACCACTCTTCAGAATATCAAAGATTCTTTCTGCGTGAATTTCCGGATTTGATCCTTCAGGGTTAAAAATATTGATAGAGAAATTTTCCCCAGGTCTTAGTATTAATAAATCTTTGATATAGTGCTTTAAAAAACAATACTCTCCTTTAAACTCTACCAATAGGAAAGGGATTTGATAATGTTTTTTAAAATTTATTAAAAAATTCTGAACAAAATTGCTTTTTCCTGTGCCTGTAGAACCGCATACAAACATATGTTTTTCTAAATCGTCTATTGAAAGAAAAAACCTATGCTTTTTGAAATTATTATCTATTACTCTTCCAATTTCAATATCTCCCTTTCGAGATTTTAGAAAGGAAGGTGTGTTTAAATCAATGATATCTTCATGTTTATAAATGATTGTTAAGATGAAAAGAGCAATGCTAAAAAATAATATAATCTGACTAAATATGATAAATATCGTCTTATCCCCTAATTCAGGTACTTTAGAGGGAAGATACGTCTGAAAATTTAATATAAAACATATTATCAAAAAACTGATGAATATTGGAATGACATATTTTAAGAAATAAAGATTAACCTCTTTCACTCTGGAAATATAAAACACGTTATTTAGAATTAGTAGAATAATAGTTAAACTAAAATAAAATCCACTCGAAATCATTTATATTTATTTCAAGATAATAATATTAAATTCCACTAAATTTTATCAATTATTATTATTAATTATAATTATTTAATGAAGCTAAGAAAATAACCCACTTTTGCAGAAATAAAAAGATACTTAAAAATTTCCATATTTAGCGTTTTAAATACGATACTTTTAGAAGGACCCTTAATCTTTTTTGATATAATTTATAATAAATAAAAATAAGAAATTTTAAATTATTACTCATTAGCAACTTTTCTACATGTTTCAGCAATCTTTCCCCTTTTTCTATATTGAAACTTTTTTATTCTTTGCCATCTATATCTGTCATTTTTCTTTAACCATCTAAACCAGGTTAAAAGTGTTTTATCTCCTTTAGACTGATTACAATTTTGGCAAGCATTTATAGTTGTAACTCCTCCCCTACTTTTAGGTTTGATATGTTCATTTTCTATTTTCCAAGAACTTCCACAGTATTGGCATATTGATTTTGTCATTTCTGATTCTCCTCCTGATTTATTTGAATTTAATCCTTATTCCTATCTTTAGTCAATAAATATATAATTCCTGCAATACCAAGTCCTATCAGAGTACCAAGTGCTAAACTTCCCCCTAAACCTAGTTCAAATTTAGGAAATTTAAATTTACAATTTGTACAATAATGAAAACCCGCTTTAACCTCAATACTTTCCATCTCTGAACCACATTTAGGACAATATTTTGGTGTATAGTTAATAAGCTCATCGGAAACGGAATTTAATCCTTGTTGAATTATAACATTCTTTAAATCTTTAAGAGATTCATATGTATCTCTTGGCACTTTAATCGCTTGATATTCTTTATTTTTATTCTTCATATATCATATAATGAGTGGAAATATTTAAGCCTTTTCCACATAGGTAGAATAAGGTGGAATTGCACCTTATATTTCTAAGCAAAAGAAATGATAATTTATTTTTCTTAAGGATAAATTTTATTGTTTTTGTTATATTTCTTCCACTAAATAGATTTTTTTAATAATGCATAAAGATATTGTCATAAAGGGGGCTCGTGAACATAATCTTAAGAATTTAAATGTAAAAATTCCAAGAAATAAGTTTATTGTTGTTACAGGAATTAGCGGGAGTGGAAAGAGTTCTTTAGTTATCAACACTTTATATGCTGAAGGACAGAGAAGATTTTTAGAATCCTTATCAAGTTATGCAAGACAATTTCTAGGTGAAATGGATAAACCCGAGGTAGATTCAATTGAAGGATTATCCCCTGCTATAGCAATTGAACAAAAACCACTATCAAAGAACCCAAGAAGCACCGTGGGAACAGTCACGGAAATCTATGATTATTATAGGTTATTGTATGCAAATGTAGGAATACCTCATTGTCCTAAGTGTGGAAAAGAAATCAAACCTCAAACTCCTCAACAAATTATAGATCAAGTTTATAATACGTTAAGTGAGGGAGAAAAATTTCTTCTTAAGGCACCAGTAATTCGGGACAGAAAAGGTGAATATAAGGATCTTCTGCAAGATTTAAAAAAACAAGGATATTATAGGGTTGAGATTGATGGAATTCAATATACATTGGATGAAGAGATTGATCTTGACAAAAATATCAAACATAATATTAATGTAATAGTTGATAGACTAGTTATGAAAAAGGGGATTAAAACCCGTTTAGCAGACTCTATTGAAACAGCACTTAATTTATCTGATGGTATTTTAATTCTGAATATAAGTAATAAAGGGGAACAAAGATATTCAGAACATTATGCATGCTTAGATTGCGGGATTTCTATCCCTCCCTTAAATCATAAAATGTTTTCCTTTAATATTCCTCACGGAAGTTGTAAGTATTGTAATGGACTTGGAACTGTAATGGAATTTGATTATAGATTAATCCTTGGGGAAGATTTAAACGTTCCTCTAACTAAAAGTAATATAAGGAATATACCAGGATTTGGTACATTAAAGGGATATTCTTGGCAAATGATAAATCAAGTTGCAAAATATTATGAATTTGATACAGATAAAACCCCTATAAAAAATATTGATCCCAAAAAAATTAGCAAATTACTATATGGATCCGGAGATGAAGCTATTCACTTTAATTTTAAAAAAGATGAATTCAATAGTAAATTCAATAAAAATGATACTCGTTCATCATATAAATTTGTAAAACCTTTTGAAGGAATTATTCCCATGCTCCATAGGAGATATATGGAAACAAATTCTACTAGTGCTCGAGAAATATATGAGCAATTTATGAACAGAATTAATTGTCCACAATGTAATGGGCAAAAACTAAAACCAGAGAGCAGAGCAGTGACTATTCAAGATCTAAATATTTCTGAATTAACAGAATTACCAGTCAAGGATGAACTTGAATTTTTTGAAAAATTAGAATTAGAAGAGACTCAAAAGAAAATTGCTAAAGAAATCTTAAAGGAAATAAAAGAACGGTTATCTTTTTTAGTAAATGTCGGACTTGATTACATAACACTAAACAGAAGGTCAGATACCTTATCTGTGGGGGAGGCTGAAAGAATAAGGCTTGCAACACAATTAGGATCAAGTTTAGTGGGGGTACTCTATGTCTTAGATGAACCTAGCGTGGGTCTACATCAACGTGATATTCATCGTTTAATTAATATGCTCAAAAAATTAAGAGATTTAGGAAATACCATTATAGTTGTAGAACATGATGAAGAAATTATCAGCAGTGCTGATCATATTATTGATTTAGGGCCCTTAGCAGGAGAAAAGGGAGGTAAAATCGTGGCTGAAGGAGATTTAGAATCAATTATAAATGATAAAAATTCTCTTACGGGAAAATACCTTTCTAGAGAAAAATCAATCAAAATTCCTAAAAATCGCCGAAAAATTAAAGATTTCATAGAAATTAAAGGTGTAAGAGAACATAATTTAAAAAATATTTCTGTAAAAATCCCATTAGGTATATTTACCTGTGTGACTGGAGTCTCTGGGGCAGGAAAAACAAGCCTTATTGTAGAATGCTTATATAGGGGTTTGAAAAATTTAGTAAATAAAAGAAGTTCTAAGGTATTGGCCGGAGATTTTGATGAAATCAGAGAATATGAAAAGATCGATAAAATTATCAATATTGACCAGAGTCCAATCGGAAAAACACCTCGCTCAGTTCCCGCAACCTATTCAAAAGCTTTCAATTATATTAGAAGAATTTTCGCTTCATTACCTGAAGCTAAGAGGAGAGGATATAAAAAAGGGCGATTTTCATTCAATACTAGCGAAGGACAATGTAAAAAATGTAATGGACGAGGATATATACAAAAAGAAATGTATTTTCTTCCTGATGTATATATTAAATGTGATTTATGTAATGGACGAAGATATGATGCGGAAACTCTCGATATTAAATATAAAGGAAAAAATATAGCAGATGTATTGGATATGACCTTCAGTCAAGCATTAGAATTTTTTGATAGCTTTCCAAATCTTAAGCGAACTATAAAAACAGTAGTGGATGTTGGTTTAGGATACTTAGAATTAGGTCAACCATCCACCACATTAAGTGGAGGAGAATCCCAAAGATTAAAAATTGCTAGACAGCTTAGAAAAAAAAGCACAGGTAATACTCTTTATATCCTCGATGAACCTACGACAGGGCTTCATTATCATGATATAAATTATCTATTAAAAGTTCTCCAGAGACTTGTAGATAAAGGAAATACTGTAGTGATTATTGAGCATAATATGGAGATTATTAAATCTGTGGATTATATAATTGATTTGGGTCCAGAAGGGGGGGAAGAAGGGGGAAAAGTGGTTGTAGAAGGACCTCCTGAGGAAATTATCAATAACAAAGATTCATATACTGCTCAATATCTCAAAAAATATTTAAAATAAAAAGGAATAATCTTGTGAAATTAAAATCCTTTCCAGAATTTTTTAACAGAATCTTCAAAAATTTCCTTAATTTCTTCTTCAAAAGACTCAAATATAGTGATATCATTATCCCATTCCTTTTTCTTGACTAATTCAGGATATTTTTCAAAAAATCTATTAGTAATTCTCTCTAATTGTTTGCTAATTATTTCTTTTTTTATTTTCTTATTGGCACTGCTTATAAACAGTATATCATGTTTTTTTAATAAAATAAATTGTCGATTGCTTAATTCGAAATTAGATAGTCCACCATCTGATACTTCTTCAGCGAAGGTATTTATAGCCGAGAGTAGGGCTCCGAAAAGTTGAGTCTCTACTTTTTCGTTGTAAACATGGGTAAATAATACTATTCCATCTTGGGTGATTATCCATAACTCATCCATAATCGTTACCATCTTTATCAACCCTACTTAATAGAATTCTATTTTATATAATCAATAATTTTATAATAATTCGAACCCAGCAATTATAGCAATGAACACGCAAATAAGACCAATGATGCCTTGTAATATCTGGAAATTTGAAAATGTCATTATAGGTTCCCAAATTATTATTTTTAATGTTTATAATTATAATAACTATCTTTATTATTATTAATAAATCTGTATTAATCCTTTGTTGTTAATTTACTTTTCAAAAAAATTCTAAACTTTTTTATGAAATAATAAAATTAACTAATTTTGTTTCCTTCTTCTAAATGAGGATTACAGCAGATTAATAAATCATAAAAATAAAATAAGAGCGTGATAAAGGATGTCAGATAACCAAAAGAAACCAATAAGAGCCCCTATAGCTTGTATTCTTGGCCATATTGATCATGGAAAAACGAGTTTACTTGATTATATTAGAGGTACAGTAGTACAACAGAGAGAAGCAGCTGGGATTACTCAACATATTGGGGCTTCATTCTTTCCAATTGAAGATATTAAAAACTTTTTAAAAAAATCAAAAGAAGAATTTGCAGAAAAGCAAATAAAGTTACCAGGATTATTAGTAGTGGATACTCCGGGACATGCAGCATTTTTAAATCTAAGGAAACGAGGTGGAGCCGTTGCAGATATTGCCATCCTTGTAATAGATGTAATTTCAGGCTCTCAACCAATAACCTGGGAAAGTGTTAGGATTTTAAGAGAAAGAGGCACTCCATTTGTGATAGCAGCAAATAAAATAGATAGAATACCTGGTTGGAAGCCTATTAAGGATGCTGACTTTTTAGACACTTACAAACAACAAAAAGATCATGTTCAAGAATATCTTGATAAAAGCATATATAGAATGATTGGAGACTTTTTAGAAGAGGGCTTCAAAGGTATTGATAGATATGATAAAATTAAAGATTTTACCGAGAAAATTGCAATTGTACCCACGAGTGCAGTCACTGGTGAAGGAATTTCTACATTATTACTCGTTCTTATGGGATTGGTACAACAATATTTAACTAAAAATCTTCAATTTTCTGAGGGATCCGCAGAGGGCGTAGTACTCGAAGTGAAAAAAGAACGTGGATATGGAAAAACATTAGATGTTTTGATCTATAATGGAATTTTAGGAAAAGGAGATGATTTTATAGTTGGAGGATTGGAAAAACCCGTAGTTTCGAGAGTCAGAGCTTTATTGCTTCCTAAGCCTCTAGATGAAATAAGAGATCCTCGACAGAGATTTGATTCTGTTGAAAAAATAAGCGCTGCGGCTGGTGTAAAGGTTTTAGCCCCAGACATCGAAGATGTAGTTTCGGGATCTCCATTTCGGAGCATAGGAGATCCTTCAAATAAGGATAAGATTTATGAAGAGATTGAGCAAGAAGTTGAGAGAATTAAAATAAAGACAGACAAGGCGGGAGTAGTATTAAAAGCCGATACTCTTGGCTCCTTAGAAGCATTAGAAAATCACTTTTCGAAACAAAATGTAAAAATAAGTGTGGCAGATGTAGGACCAATAAAAAAGACAGATGTAATTAATGCCTCTATTGTGAAAGAATTTGATCCGTATTCTGCTGCCATTTTAGGCTTTAATGTCCCAATATTACCTGAAGCTAAAGAAGAAGCTCAAAAGGAAAACATCAGAATTTTTACAAATAATGTGATTTATCGTTTATTGGATGATTATCTTGAATATGCAGAAACAAGAAGAGCGAAAGATACTGCTGAAGCATTAGATGAGCTAACTTTACCCGCTAAAATTAAAATGTTTCCAGAATATATCTTTCGGAACTCCAATCCAGCTGTTTTTGGAGTTAATGTGGAAGGAGGAACTTTAGAACCTAAAACATTATTAATCACAGATGAAGGTAAAAAGGTGGGAAAATTACATCAAATTCAAGATAAAGGACAAACTATTGATAAGGCAGAAAAAGATGACGAAGTAGCGATAAGTATAAGAGGAATTGAAGTTGGAAGAGACATAGAAAAAGATGAAACGATGTATGTTCGAGTACCTGAATCTCATGTAAGGCAATTAATGTCTAAATTCTTAAATGAATTAAGAACCGATCATAGAGAAGTATTAAGAGAATATATCATGCTTATGAGGGAGAAGAACCATCCTTGGTGGGGAATGTAATTTAATATTTTAGATTTTTAAAAATTAGGTTATTTCATAGCAAATTTTAAAGCTCTTATATAAAATTTTTAGAAAGATATAATAGTTATATGATATATAAAGAGTACTATATTTATAAGTTAAAAGAAAGATAAACAAGATTTAATAGAGTGCCAATACCATTAAAATAAATTAATTACTTGGAATTTTTTATGAGTGAATATGATATAATTTTTTCTAAAGTCTTAAAAGAAATTAAACCCACGGCTAATGAATTAGTTTTAATAAAAAAAATAACAGCGAAATTAAAAGAGCTACTTAGAGAAAAAGCTCATGAATTTGATATTCATTATACCTCGATAGAACCTCAAGGCTCAACCGGAATAAAGCAAACACAATTGAGGAATGACTTTGATATAGATTTATTCATTGGATTAGATTATGAATTATACAAATCTAAATATGCAAAGCTAAGTAAAACAAAAATAAAAAAGAAGGTTAAAGAGGAATTTTTATGGTATTGTAATAATTGGATAAAAACTTCATTAAGCTCTAAAGAATTTCAAAATCCACGATTATTATACGCAGAACATCCTTATATACAAGTAGATTATATAATAGAAGACGTAAAAATTGAAATAGATATCGTGTTATATTTCGATTTCGATTTAGAATTTATTAAAGATCATGGTCCAATTACAGCAGTAGATAGAACTCCTTGGCATGGAAAATTTGTCAGAGATCATTTAACCTCCAAACAAAAAGATGATGTAAGACTATTAAAACAATTTTTTAAAGCGTCTAATAGTTATGGAGATACAAGTCCGGTTGGTCGTATTGGGTTTATTGGATATAGTGCTGAATTACTTATCTATCATTATAAGGATCTCTTAAATGTTTTTCAAAATTTTAATATACTTCCCAAAATTCCCCTGGACTATTTTCAAAGGGATAAAAAAGAATTACGCAAAATTCCTCATTTTCAAAATGATTACCTTATTATTACTGATCCCATTGATAAAAAAAGAAATGTTGCGTCTGCCATATCGGAAAAAGCATATAAATATTGCAATTTTCGAATTAATCAATTTTTAAAAAGTCCAAATAAAAAATTTTTTGAAATACAAGAAATTCCAGAATTTAATCCACGAGAATCTCCTAAAATAGCACCGCACCTCTTTATTATCGAAATTAGCAATACTGATAAGAATATTCACTATACAGAGAATAGAGATAAATTATATTCTTTAGCCTCCTTTATAATAACCCATGGAGAGAAGGAATTGGATCATGAATCTAGATTCGGTGAAATCATTTTTGAAGTCTATTTTACCCCAAGAATTCAGGAATATAATCTTGTACTTTACTGCGAGAAACCAGAGATTTCACAATTTTATGAACGGAGAGGACCTCCACTAAAGCAGAAAAAACATGCTGAAAATTTCAAGAAAAAGCATGATAATTTTTATATTAAAAATGATTTTCTATGGGTTAAAACAAAACGAGATTATACGTCTTTTCTAAATTTTTTAAAAAAAATAATAGAAAACAGAATACCCGAGAATTTACGAATTAATAATATTTCAAACTCTTTAAATGTAAAATCCACTTCAGCTAAACAAGCTCTCTATGTTTTAAACTCTATGGTCTTGCCTTTTCATTAGGGTTTAATATCCATTCTAGAGCTTTTTGAAATATTATTTTAAAAACCTTAAAATCAATCGAATTCAATACTATTAATATCTCATTGAGTGTAATTTCTATATTTTTATAGCTGAAAGAATCATTCCAATTAATAATGAAGGAAATGCTCTTAAGAATCATTAGTATCCAAAATTCAAATAATATATGGGAACTAAGAGGTTCTTGAAAAAGCTTTTATTTTTTAAATTAATAAAACTTTTTTGACATTATTCACTATTTTTTTTAAATTGAAATATTATTTACATTGAATATATTGAGTTTAAAATTAAAAATATAATAGTGAATCACAATGGTTAAAGTAAAAAACCCCGAAACGATTGCACGTCTCATAACCGAGGGTTCCTATGAAAAAAAGCGCATTTTTTCAATTGTTGCGCATATAGATCATGGAAAAACAACTGCAACAGATTATTTGATGAGAAGAGCTGGGCTCATGCGGGAAGAAGATGCCGG
>Ga0209918_1001851_pt1 | contig 10728 bp, 9 predicted proteins | sample SalPonD_shore_MG_FD_185712 | JGI IMG/M metagenome (GOLD analysis project Ga0209918, IMG submission 185712) | Salt pond soil microbial communities from South San Francisco under conditions of wetland restoration - Salt Pond MetaG... | ecosystem: Environmental > Aquatic > Marine > Intertidal zone >...
GTCATAAATATATGTTCTTAATTGATCTATATGGATGGAATTACTCCATATTTTCTCGCTTTCAGGATTAAATTCGGGTATTTTTGGAATGTTTTCTTTTCCCTTAGCTTCTCCTTTACATTTAACACCACGAAATATCCCTCCTATATATTCTGTGAATATGAGCTCATTATTTTTATTAATGGCATCAAAACGTTGGATTATTTGAGTTCCCGCACGATGGGGAAGGATCGCAGCTATACTACCTTTTATCCTCAGCTGGTTTCCTGGTCTTAATAACTGATAAAGAATAATATGCTCAGAATAATGAATTATTCTATTAAATAACTTGAGTGGAAAGTCTTCTTTTTGAATGAATTCCTTAATATTTTCGATAATTGGCCACGTCACTGATACAACATACATTGGGTGAGCTACTATACCCTTTTCTCTCTCATCATCGAAATAATAGGGATTATTATCGCCAATAGCGGCAGCATAATTCTTCATGTTTCGCCAGTTTATTTTGACCGTGTATTCTTTAAAGGGAGCATTTATAAAACTAGAATCAATTTTCATGATTTTTTATAATTATTTTTTTAATTAATTATTTATTAGTTAACCGTTAGAATCAAATATAATCTAATTTGAAATGTGCTAAATCATAAAAAAAATAAAGCGAAATTTTTTACCCACCATCCTTATCATTGTGTGCTAATCATAATGATATTAAAGGTGAAAAGAGAAATTGGAAATGTTGGAATGATTCAAATAGAAAACTGGACTATATAAAATTTTTATATAAAAATTTCCCTTTGGTTTGTGACTATAATAATTTATTAAATTAAAAGAATTAAATATAGTCTTTATATAGAATAAAATAATAAAAATGAGTAAGGACCGTGTATTGTCCTAATTGTGGCGAAAAATTAAGCAGAGCAGCTCAGAATTACTGCATTCACTGTGGAACAGCCCTAAAATTAAATATTGAAAGAGTTCAACCTAAGAAGGCTGTATATCCTACTAAATCAGCAACTGCCCCCTCTCCAGAATATACTTCTAGATCGATTTATTCTACTCGAGCGTTAACTCCTTATCAGCAAGTTCCAATTAAAAAGAAAGGAACAATTGGAAAATATTCAATAAGGTGTTTCATACTCGCAATTGTTTCTTTTTTATTGGCATTACATTCCATTATTATTGGGCTATATCTCATTTTTATAATGAATTCATCTGTTTATTTAAAATATGATATCATATCTCTTTGGTATTATATTAATTATTTTTCTTATGATTTATGGTTTTATCCTGCACCTGAATTGGTTTTGGAAGACGGATTAAGACTTGTGGGTCATATATCTGGAGTAGTATTGATCCTATTCGGGATTGCTGGTTTTATTTTGGGACAGGTGGCAAGAAGAATAAGAAGGAAAGCACTATATAATGAATCAGATAATAAGCTTGTAAAAATTGGAGGGGTTTTAGCTATATTTGGCATTATTTTAAACATAGCAGGGGCACTAATTGGAGCATATCTATTTTATATTCCTTTTTATGTTTCAGGAAGAAATTTATATAGAATATATTTTTTCTAATCCACATAATCTGTTTTTTTATTTTCATATTTAATAAATATAAAACGCTTGAGAAAATATTGCGAGTTAGTCGTCAAGGTTTACATTTTTATCGTATTTTTAGTTTCGCAAAGATTCCATAAATTTCTTTCTATAAATAAATACCATTTATAAATTCACATTCTCCTTTATATTATATTAATAATCATGTAGAAAAATTTCATATACAATTAAATCCCCACAATTTATATTTTTGTTAATTATAAAGAGAAAAAAAATGTCAAGATTTAAGTTAAGGGATGGAACAAAAATATGGTATAGAATTAAAGGTAAGGGTCCTCTCTTAGTTTTAAATCACGGATATACCTCAAGTCATGCAAGTTTTGAGTATCTCATTTCCTACTTAAAGAATGATTTTACTTGCTTGAGCTGGGATAATAGAGGGCATGGTAAGTCTGATAAACCTATTAAAGAAACATATGAAGAAACAGCAAAAATATATTCACTCCCACAATTTGTTGAGGATTGTCATGAATTATTATTGGGGTTAGATATTTTAAATAGTCCAAAATCAGAGAAAATCTTTATGTATGGCGTAAGTATGGGGGGTTTGATTGCTCAGATGTATGCGATAAAGCATGAACATACACTAAAAGCCATAGGATTAGGAGCGACCACTTCAAGTTTTAATCTTCCCAAATCATTAAATCAAATGACAGGAAAAATTCCATTATCTAAAAAAGGATCTCAAATGAAGGTTAGTTTAACTCTGACAAAAAAAATGTTAGAGAAACATCCAGAGGTTTTTAAAAAAAAGATTAAAAAGAATTTCTTAATTTTAGATGATACACTTCTCGTGTTGCCCGAAAATGTTTTTAGTTCATTTAATCTGGAGAATTATTTACAAAAATTAACCATACCGATTATAATTTTACATGGAGAAAAAGATGAATTAATGAAAGTCGATAATGGGAAAAGATTATCACAATTAATTCCGAATAATGAATTCTATAGTTTTCCAGAGGTACATCATAATATTAATCAAGAAATTCCTCAAGTTATTGCGAGGCATTTAAAGAATTTTTTCTTAAAAAGAATTTAGCATAAATCTTGTGAATAATTGCATTTGATATTCAGTATTAGCTATATAATTTCGTTTATCTTGAATATTTTTAAAAATTTTCAATCTAAATCAAAAAAAAAATAAAGCAAAAAAGATTACCAAATTAAATGCGAGTGCTGACCGTATGTACTGGAAACAGTTTTCGGAGCCCTGTAGCGGAAGCGCTTACCAGACAATTTCATCCCACTTTTGAAGTTGAATCTGCTGGTACATATCCCGCCACCCATATCGCTCATAATGGGAAAGGGCTTCTTGAAAGGGAAGGCGCACGAGTGTATGTGAAACCTCATCCCGATAAAATCACCCAGAGAGCGATTGATGAGGCGGATTTGATTGTAGTATTCAAACAAAGGCATAAAGATTATATCCTTGAAAATTTCAAGGTCTCGGAAGATAAAATAATAAATTGGGATATTGATGATCCAATCGGTCCCACTATTGAGCCAGAAGAGGCTTTCGAAAAAATTAAGGCACAGGTTAAAGAATTATCTCTTCAAAATGAAAAGGAATAATAATATTAATTTATATAAAAAAAATGATTAAAGAAATCTGTTATATAAATAATAGAAATGCTAGTGTGCTGCAATATTTGCGGGTTTGAAACAGAAAAGGAGAGCGAGGGGTTCTATTACTGCCCGATTTGTGATAAATTTACCTATTTCTCGTAATTAAGGACTTAAAAAATACTCACAGTAATTTCTTATAAAATCCATTATTATTGAAAATATGGTTAAACAGTTTAGGGATGAACACTGCAAATGATTGATTACATTGTACCCCTCTTCAAAGATGCGAATATTTACTTTATTCAAGGGCAGAGAAAAGGAAGGGTTCCTTATTCGAATTCGGTTGTGCTGGGAGATTATTTAATCGATACTGGAGTCTCTGCCACACGGCTCAAAAAAATAAAAAGAACCTTTCAGATAAAAAAGCTACTTTTTAGCCATTGGCACGATGACCATATACGGGAGTGCAATATCTTCTCGGATATCCCTTTTTATTGCCATCCAGAAGCCAAACCAATAATCGAAGATATAGAAAAGTTGCTTGATTTATACGAAATTCGAAACACCCCTGCTGAGCCGCAATTTAAATTATATTTATCAGATATCATTGATGCCTATGGTATCAAAATTGAAGGAACGTTTGAACATAATGATATAATAACCATTGGAGATGATATCCAAGTAAAAATATTATATGCTCCGGGGCATTCTATTGGTCATTGTATATTTCACATTCCTGAATTAAAGTTCGCATTTTTAGGAGATATCGATCTCTCTAAGTTTGGTCCGTGGTATGGGGGTACGGATTCGGATGTAATAGAATTTATAGACTCCATTGATAAAGTCCTAAAGATGGACTTAGAAACTGTTGTGACTGGCCACAGCGGGCTTTATAAAGGAAAAAAACTAATAAGGCACGAATTAGAAAAATATAAATCGATTTTTACACGAAGAGAAGAAATGATAAAGGGATTTTTATCCGAAGCTAAGCCCAGAAACCCAGAAGACTTATTAGAAAAGAATATAATCTACAAGCGATATGACTTTCTCAAACCATTCTTGCTGGCAATGGAAAAAACCATGATTCAAAAGCATTTTGACAAGCTTTTGGTGGAAAATAAGATAGCAAAGAAGAATGATGGATTTATTCTAAAATAAACTCATATAAGAACGCTCTAATTTTATTAAATAAGACTATTATTTATTTAAGTCATTAAGTTAATGTGCTTTCAACTCCTATGATCTAATATGGAGTGGTTTACTGCTGATTTTCATCTCTCCCATAAAAATATCATTAAATACTGTAATCGTCCTTTTCAGGATGCAAAAGAAATGAATAATATTATCCTGAGTAATTTAGAGAGCTTGGTGAAGCCTGGGGATACATTATACTATTTAGGTGATTTAACCTTTAAGGAAGACGTTGCAAAAGAATTTTTTGAGCGTTTTAATAAATTGGAAATCCATTATATTATAGGAAATCATGATAATCATAAAGTATTAAAAGTGGTGAGGGAGAACTGTAAAAGTCTCGCATATTTAAAGGACATCAAGCTTCATGACCAATCTATTACCCTTTGTCATTATGCGATGCGAGTATGGAATAAAAGCCATTTAAATGCCTGGCAGTTATATGCCCATTCCCATGGAAGGCTCGAGCCCGTTGGAAAGCAATACGACGTGGGAGTTGACAATAACCAATTTAAACCCATCCTATTTGAAGACATTGCGATGATCATGAATCAATTACCCAATAACATCAACTATCTATATGAGGAAGAAGAACAAAAAAAGGTAAGATAATCAACATATCAATTTATTTTTTTTTGCTTAAAGTATAGAATGCTGAATATAATTAGTTAACTCCACTTCCGACATCTTCTTTACCACAGCTACATAGCCTTTAGGATGGGCAAACTCCGTTTTTTCAAGGCTTTCTAATTTCGATAAATTCACTTTACTTGGATGTCCATGGCGTCGTAAGCAAATCGTTTTTTTAGGCCGATCATAGGTAAATGCCGTAATCCATGTTCCATGATAATTGGGAAAATATTTAGTTTTATACAAATAAAATATTTTATCTAGGATAGAAGTATAGTTTGGTTTTCTTGTTAAATACAGGAAAATTGGGATCCCTTTTTGAATATCTTCTTCAATACCTCGGTTACTTACTAATTTCACTTCGAGCTTTGATTTAAAATCTCCTAATATTTGGTGATAATTGGTAATTCCAGCAAAAAATTGCCTTCCTATTGCTTTCATAGTATAGAAGAGCAATTTATTCTTTTTCTTACTTATTATCTCGCATTTTTGAAACCAATCCATGATAGCCTCTTCAATAAAGGAGTTTAATCGAAAATAGGTATCATAGGACATTCGATGATGGTTTAACACCGAATCCAAGCCAGAAGTATCGATCTTTACCATCGCTGGAATCCAGGAATAAACTTCTTTCGCCTGTTCCCAGATATCCCAATATTTTAATAATAAAGAGAATGCACAATCTTCGATGCCCTCTTGATGATGGTCAAATGCTTTAATGATTGGGTCATGAACCATTCCGATATCAACTTTCCAAATCGTCTTATCGTTTAGTTCTTCGTCAGATACTATTGATTTCCTATAAACTTCATTAATTTCATCATATTTAGATAATAGCACGCATACGGAGAGGAAATCATCAAGATGGGCACTACCCGAATGTGTAATAATTTTTACCATATAAGATAGTATCCTTCTTTCTTTAAAAAGGTATATTTGCGAAGAAAAAATAAAATGATATATTAGCTAAATATATGTCATAAAAATGCTACAAAAAGCCGAGCTCTCTCAAAATCTAGTGATTAGACGCTTTCTATAGATGGATTTATTCTCTATTTTAAAATATTAAAATAAATTTAAATAAAAATACATTCATAATTAATTTAATCAGATTTTTAGTTTTATATTACGATTTAATTTTGTTGAGGTACTACTTTGTTGAAGATACGACGTTCTAAAAAATTTAAACTAAAAAGGATTCTAAAGAAATCGTATGACATTTATGGAGACTTAATCTTCCTTCTTACCAAGGAGGGTAAATTTCTAGATTTTATCGGTAATCAGAAATATCTTGCTGCTCCCCCAGAAGAATTTTTAGGGAAAACAGTCGATTCAGTGTTTCCCAAAGATCTTGCAAAAAAATTGATGAGAAATATAAAAAGAGTATTTAAGACAAAAATAATCGAAAAAGAAGAAGTGACATTAAAGGTACAAGGCGAAATAAAACATTTTGAGCAGACCTATGTCTTATATAATAATGAAACGATTATTGTTTTTGCACGAGATAGGACTGATGTTAAACACATTGAATCTGAAAGGGAAGTGCAGAAAAAAAATCTAGAAAAAATATTAGATACCTTAGAAGACGGGGTCTATATTGTTGACCAAAATTATGATCTTTTTTATTGTAATCCTATAATTGAAAAAGCTTTTGGAAAGAATACAAATAAGAAATGTTATGATTATTTCTTAGATAGAGCTTCCCCTTGCTCTCATTGTTACTTTCATAAAATAAAGAGCGGTGAATCTGTAAAACGAACATATTATAATGCTAAGAATAAAAAAACCTACGATATTCTCTCAACCCCATTTCGAGATGTTCATAGAAATATTCTAAAATTATCAATTTTAAGAGATATTTCAGAAGAAGAAAAAGCTAAGAAAAATCTCCAAGATTCCGAGGAAAAATATAGAAGGTTAAGCAAAGAATTAGAACTAATTTTTAATCATATTCCAGAACCCATTTATTATAAAGACACGGAAAACAATTTTATAAAGGTTAACGATTATTATGCCAAAATGGTCGGGTATAAAAAGACTGAGCTAGAACATAAAAACGCTTTTAATATTTATCCCCAAAATCGTGCTCAACGCTATTGGAAAGATGATTTAGAAGTGATAAACAATAAACAACCGAAATTAGATATTGAAGAAGAATGGGATACTAAACTAGGGAAAAGATGGGTACTTTCCAGCAAAATTCCCATTATTAATGATGAAGGAAGGGTCTCAGGAATACTGGGGATAGCAAAAGATATTACCACACGAAAAATAGCTCAACAGAAATTAAAGGAATCTGAAGAACTTTTTAGAAGATTAGCCGAGCAATCTGTTTTGGGTATTTTAGTTATCCAAGATAATGAAATTAAATATCTTAATAATACTATTTGTGAAATAAGTGGGTATACCGAAGAGGAAATAAGAAATTGGACCTTTGATCAACTTCAAAGTGTTATTCATAGGGATGATCGCTCGATGGTCTTTGATCAACTTTCGAAAAAGCAGAGAGGAGAAAAAGATGTAAAAATAAATTATAAATTTAGATTGATAGGGAAAGATGGATCAATTATTTGGGTGGATAATTATTCTAAACCGATAATGTATAATGGAAAATTAGCTGATTTTATTACGTTTGTAGATATTAATGAAAGTATTAAAGTACAGCAGGAATTAATTAGATTAAATCAACTCCGCTCGGAACTATTAAGTAGAACCTCTCATGAGTTAAAGACTCCTTTGACTGTAATTAAAGGATACACGGAACTCTTAAAGACTGTGGAACGCTTAAATCTAAACACTGAGGCACTAAAAATGGTTAATATGATTAATAATTCGGTAATGGCTCTTCAAGATTTGATAGAAAAGATTCTTAATGCTTCAAAAGTAAAATCAAAAAAGTTAGAAATAAAAAAGGAAAGACACAATTTATCAACATTAATTCATACTTCAGTTAAGGATCTGGAGGGGTTGCTGAAGCTAAGAAAGCATAATCTCCAAATAATTATTGATGAAGATCTTATCATTGAATTCGATTGGAATGCTATCTCACAAGTGATAAAGAATATTATTAGCAATGCTATAAAGTTTACTCCCCCAAATGGAAAAATAGAATTAAAAACTCAAAAAACCGATAAAGAAATAATTATTCGTATAAAAGATAATGGAATTGGGTTTGAACCCCAAGAGAAAGAATTTTTATTTTCGGAATTTGGAAAAGTGGAGCGATTTGGAAAAGATTTTGACATTATTCCTGGAGGCTCTGGGTTAGGCTTATATATCTCGAAATATATTATTGAATTACACATGGGGAGAATTTGGATGCAATCTGAGGGAAGAGATAAAGGCTCTACGTTTTATTTCTCATTACCCCTCACTACGGCATAAATTTTTCATCATTGAAAAGAATATACATCAATAAAATCGGATGGATAATTTATAAAAATTATACAAAACATTCTTATTAATAATTCCTTTTATTAAGATGTAAAGAATTATAAATTGCTTATAATTCTGAATTTTAGGAAATCATCATTATTTAATAACAGATATTGCTATTATTATATTAATTATTTATAATATAAATAGGCAGTGAATAAAAATGAGCGCTGAGGAGAAAAAGATATCTATTCTTGGGTTGGATAATGCTGGGAAAAGTTCCATAGCTCTTTATTTAGACAGGAAATTTAGCCTCATTAGTAAATTAAGGCCGACAAAGTTAGCTAATATAAATACTCAATCAGTAGATATTCTGGGTCTTCATTTGAGTATTTGGGATTTAGGCGGTCAAAAGCAATATAGAAGTGAATATTTAAAAAATAAAGAAATGTATTTTTCCAACTTGAGTGGGTTTTTTTATGTAATCGATATTCAAGATGAAAAAAGGTATGAAATTTCTATTAGTTATTTATCCAATTTGGCGAAACTGATCAGAGAATACAACCCTGATTTGGAAGACTTAGTAATTTTATTGCATAAATATGATCCAGAAATCCAAGGCTCTGAAAAATACCTAAATAAAATAAAATCTCTTGAAGATAAAATAGAATCTTTATCATTAGATTTCACTATTACTTTTTATCCAACCTCTATTTATGATGGATCAAATCTTATGAAGGCTTTTTCCTTTTCTGTTATTCGAAAAACTGGCAAAGCAAAATTATTAGAAAACATTCTTAAGGAGTATACTAAAGAAACATGGAGTAGTGCTGCTATTTTGCTAAATGAAAGCTATTTATTTTTAGCGAGTAGAGCTACTGAGGAACAATATCTGAATTTTTGCACTGATATCGTTCCAGATTTATCTAAAGTGATGGATAGATTAAATAGATGGGATATAAAAACAGAAGATAGTATTATGAATGTGCTTATTAAAAATGGAAAGGCGAAAAAGAGGAAAAAGGGTATAATTTTCATGAAACGAATAGATATCGAGAATTATGGCTGCGTGTATTTAATGACTTTATGTCTCAATAAAAAAGTAAGAGATCGCGCCTATGAATATATCCCACAATTAGCTGAAAAGATAAAAACCATTATAGACTAATGGAAGATTTATAAAAGCTGTTCTATATATTTTCTAATGATTTTATTTTTTAAAGACTCTTAATTTTGAATAATAAGAATATATTAATAAGAGAATAGAAGAAACCTTTTAATTTATTAAGAAAAAAAAGTATATAATTATGATGGAACAAAATATTTGGGACAAGAGTGAATGGACTAAACGAGCCTATCAATTATTAAAGGGGATCAATGAACTTCCTAAAGATAATAAATTGATTATGGTTATTAGACATTCACACCGTTATGATTCAAAAAATATACGGGATCATCCGAAAGACTTGCTCACTCCGACAGGGCATAAGTTCGCAAAGTTTTTTGGAGAGCATCTTCCAAAAGATCGCCCAATTCGATTATATTATAGTATAATTGAACGGTGTAAGCAAACCGCTGAAAATATCTTTAATGGATATAATCACAATCCACAATCTGCAGAGATAATAGGACCTTTAAAGGAATTATATGATATTGGTATTTCTCCAGAGGAATTTTATAAGGAAGCAACTAAATATCCATTAGATCTATTGATGCATAGATGGGTGGCGGGCTTATATCCTTCTGAAATGATACCCCCCATACAAGAATATGCTAAAAAATCGGCACATATTATTTGGAATGAGATAGAAAATGGACCCGAAAAATGTATTGATATTCATGTTACCCACGATCTTATTTTATCTATTTTAAGATTAGGCTGGTTTGGATTGCCATTAGAACGATGGCCCTCCTATCTTAGTGGATTTGTTTTCACACTACAGGAAAATGAAATCTTATTATATGATTTTGATCATTTAAAAATAGTAGAAGTTCCTTTTTGGTGGAAAAACAAAATTATTTAATCCATATATTCTACATTATATAGGCAAAATCTCTATTGAAAAAGCCTAATTATCACTTTTATGACCCAAACGATTCTACATCATAATGATAGTGATAAAAAATAATAGAAAGCAATAATTCCTTTTTGAAATGATAGATTTTGCTTTAATTTTTCCGACAAATTGATTTAATTAAGATACGTAATGAAAGAAGTACGATGCATTGAATTCAGATTTTTTTTAAAAAACACTTTGAATTATATAATCTTTACATTCTATTTCGGTTTTTCTATTAAAAGTCGTAACTTTATTACATAAGTTATTAAAATCTATAAAAAACCGAAAAA
>Ga0209918_1001856_pt1 | contig 10714 bp, 9 predicted proteins | sample SalPonD_shore_MG_FD_185712 | JGI IMG/M metagenome (GOLD analysis project Ga0209918, IMG submission 185712) | Salt pond soil microbial communities from South San Francisco under conditions of wetland restoration - Salt Pond MetaG... | ecosystem: Environmental > Aquatic > Marine > Intertidal zone >...
ATTTTTACACTATCTTTTTTCAAACATTTTTCTCTCAAGTTTATTTAATTTATATTAATTTTTTTCCCAATAAGCTCTTAATTTGCCTCCTTTGGATAATAACTCAATTTCATTATAGGACGCATCCCATGGCTTCTCATTCTTAAATTCGCGATAAGCTCTATTAACGTTAAAAATTAATCTTTCAGGTTCGGTCCACTCTTTAAAAGAGCCTAGATCAATTCTTTTACATGCTTCTAAAGGTTCCAATCCCCCATCATAAAACCGTCTAGCTTCTGAATAGACAAACTCAAAATATTCACGTAATTTTTTTACTCCATCGACATCACAAAGAGGACCATGCCCAGGAACAATAATTTTAGGATTCATAGAAATAATTAGATCCAAGGCTTCTATCCATTTTTGGTGGGTACCTTCCCATCCTAAGGGGGTTGTTTTATGAAAAACAATATCACCAGAAAAGACGATTTTTTCTTCTGGAATATTGACGATTAAATCATTTGATGTGTGTGCTGGACCAACATAAATAATTTGACAAGTGAGATTATCTAATTCAAGATCTAATCTATCTTCGATTAAATGATTTGGGAGTGTGATTTCAACCTCAGAGTAATCAAATTCACTGATATCATCAATAAACCATTTCATATCAGATGGAAACCTATGTGGCTTATTTATACCCGTCTGAAGCAGTCCAGGCAAATTACGAGCTTTTTCTTTTTCCATTTCTTCTGCACAAAGACGGTGAGCTATAATCTCAGAGTCTTTAAAAAGTTGATTGCCCCATGTATGATCTCCGTTATGATGGGTGTTTACAACTCGGCGAATTGGTCCAGAATGTACCTCTTTAATAAGTTCAATCACCTTTCTCGTATGGTTTAAATCATAGCATGTATCGATAACAAGTCCTCCATCGAGATTAATGAACCCAGTGTTATTCCATCCAAATCCTTTATCCTCCTGCAAGCATGCATAAATATTATTAGCTAACGTTTTAAGTTCCATAATTCTCTCATTTAGATTTTTTTAATTTCATAAAATGATTTTATCCATAAATAATTTCATAATGTATATTATCACATTTAGAAAAAACACATTATTAGTATTATTTGCATTAACTATAAATTCTTAATCGTAATTTTATAAAGTAATATTTAATATAAAAATCAAAAAAGTAAATTAAATGAAAGAGAGTTTGTAAAAATGGTTAGAGTCATTGATTTAGTGGCTGATATCTTAAAGGAGACAGGCATTAATCATGTGTTCGGATTACCTGGAGGTTATTCACAATTTTTAATGGATGCCATACATAAAAAGGGGATAAATGTGATAACAGCGAGACATGAGGGCTCTGCTGCGGTCATGGCAGATTTATATGGGCGTTTAACAGGAAAACCCGGGATTTTAATTGGTCAAGGAATATGGATTGGTTCAAATGGTGCATTTGGAATAATGGAAGGTTTTTTTGCCGGTTCACCTATTGTCATTATTACCGATGTTTCTGATTGGGATAATATGAGTCTTAAAGCAACCTATCAATGTGGTTCAGGAGATTATGGAAATGTCGATCTAAGGAATATATTCCGTTCGATGACAAAATTTATGACATATGCTACCTCTCCTAAAGATGTAGTATATGGGGTCCAATTAGCGATAAAACATGCATTATCTGGCAGACCTGGACCTACATGTGTGCTTACCAATAAAAGCTCTATTGGTGGGATGATCGAGGATCCTTCAGAGTTAGATCCTCCCATTTATTCGATTAAAGGTCATCTTAATACAGAACCTCCCTGTATTTCTAAATCGGATGCAGAACAGGTTGCAGATGCATTAATTAATGCTGAGAGTCCATTACTTATTTGTGGGAGGGGAATTCACGTCTCTGGGGCTCATAATGAAGTTAAAGAATTAGCAGAATTATTAGGAATGCCCGTTGCAACAAGTTATATGGGAAAAAGTAGTCTTCCAGAAACTCATGATTTAGCACTAGGAGTTATGGGAGGCCGTGGTCAAAAATTAGCAACGGAAATGATCGGAAAAGCGGATACAATTTTAGCTGTTGGAACAGCATTAGCTCCAGAAAACACAAATAACTGTAGTAAAGATTTTATTAATGTAGATACACAAAAGTTAATCCATATTGATATCGATCCTCATAGAGTTGGGTGGACCTATCCCGTTGACATCGGTATCACCTCGGATGCTAAACTAGCCTTGAGAAAAATTATTGATGCCCTCAGAGAAAAAAATCCTTCCATTGATGTTAATAGTTGAGTTGAAAAATTAAAAGCTATAAAGGAAGAACCAGAAAAGGAATTTTTTACAAGTAAGTATTATATTTCTGATGCGGTTCCATTAGAACCAGAAAGAGTTGTTAATGAACTTAATAAGGCAATTGGAGAAGATGATTTATTACTTTTAGATGCTGGAAATAATCGGATTTGGTTTTGTTCATTGTATAAATCAAAAAAAGCGCGTCAAATCGTGGCTCCAGGAGGAGCTGCTGGGATGGCATGGTCTCCTAATGCAGCAATAGCCGCACAATTGATCTATGAAAAGGGTAAAGTAGTAAGTATCGTAGGAGATGGAGGAATGTTGATGTCATTATATGCACTTGAAACTGCTAAGGCTTATGATCTACCAATAATATACGTGGTTTTAAATAACTCCAGTTTGGGAAATGTACGAGACTTCTTTTCAAGAAAGTCTAGAGTATTAGCGGAGTATCCCGAAACAAATTTCGCAGAAATAGCAAAAGCAATTGGAATAGAAGGTATACGAGTTAAAACTATTGAAGATCTCAAAGCAAGTTTGGAAAAGGGTTTTAAAAGCAATAAACCTTTCTTAATCGACGTTATTGTAAAAAGAGCTTCGCATTTAAGGGTACGAACTTCATTATAATCTTTTTATTTTTTTATAATATTTAAAACTAATTTTTAAAGAAATTTTGCTCTAAAAGCTTTTTGAGGCGATAAAATACTAATAAATTAAAATCCTATTAATTCAATTATTTATTTAATTTTAAACTAATCTTATAATATTATATCTTTAACTGCTTTTTTCATTAAAAAATTTAAATTCCTCAATATTAGAGCATAATAAAAAAAGATTTTTTCTATAGAAAATAATTCCGGTAAAAAAATTCAAAAAAAAAATATTTAGAATTAAAATAGGGAAAATTTTTATTTACCCTTGAATTTTGGCTCTCTATTTTCAAAAAGTGCTCTAATACCCTCTTGGAAATCCTCACTCTCAAGTTGAGTTTTAATATAGGTATTAAATTCTCTTCGAGCTTTTCTAGCATTAGAATCCATTCTTTTATACTGTCCGTATTTTATTGATTTTAAGGATAATGGGGCGTTTTTTTTTAATATGTTTGCGTATTTGATGGCTTCTTCCATTAAATTCTCTTTTGGAACAACCTTATTTACCATGCCCACTTCATAGGCTCTTTGTGCACTCATCGGTTCACCTGTCATATAAAATTCGAGCCCTACTTTGAATGGCATGTACGGGGTATATTCAAGGATTGTTCCTACTATACCAACCTTTGGTTCATAAAAAACAAATTCAGTATTCTCGGCAGCAACTGTTATATCAGAACCATGGATTGCTATCCCAAAGCCAGTGCCAATAACTTGTCCATGCACCGCTCCAACAATCGGCTTAAAGATCGATGTACCATTTGCTGGAAATGCCAAAGGAAGATATTCCAAAAGACCTTTTTGGGTTATATCTGCACCATAGCAGAAATCATCACCATTCGCACTGAGAATAGCCACTCTAACATCAGGATCCTCCTCAAAGCGTTTCCAAGATTCACCCAACCCGATACATAACGCTTTATTTAATCGATTTTCTCGCTCAGGACGATTCAATGTTATATATGCTATATTATCTTTCACCTCATAAAGAACTAAATCATCATTACTCATTTTTTCTCGCCTTTAAAAGGATGAACTTATTTTATAGTTTTATAAGAAAATGAAATATTTATACTTTTTACAATTTCACCTTCTAACTTGGAATTATTATTAACTTTTTTATTTTTGTATCTCTTGCCGTAAAATCTTGATTAAAATGTTTAAGCTTTTTATTTCTTTACACCATTTTAAAAATCTGATTCGACCCTGGCCGTATGAAATTATAAGAAATCTATAATTATTTACTTAATGTTCTAAGAGTTTGTAATCTTTCTATAAAATAGCATCTTAATCTTCATGTCAAATAAATAAATTAATAAAAAAAGAATAAGAATCATTAACTAATTATTCTGATACCATCTTAATCGAGCTTAGGGATCTCCACGCTTTCCAAAATATAAGCCATAATATTATAAAAAGAAATAAAGTCGTCGCCGATGTATATGCTCCTACAAATAGATCCACAATAAAGAGGAACGGGATTCCCGCTATCGCAAATCCAATTATATATACATAACCCCATAAACGATTTTTTAAGCCTATCCCTACACAGGGAATAACCGTCGTAAAGATTATTGATAAATAAGTGAAGATTTTTAGCAATTCATTAGAACTCCTCGTTTGTGCTTGATAAATAATAATCATGTTTATCCACGAAACTATAAACCCTAGTATCCCAAAAAGTAGTGTTCCTATGTCAGGTTTGAGCTCCTCTTCTTCTTTACTTTCTGGCTTTTGTTCATTCATTAGTATCAAAATTATAAATAAAAAATTTTACTAAAGATTCGATTTAATACTTTTAATAATTTTAAAAATTTAATTTCTTTTTTAATATTTAACTTCTTCTTTATTTTAAATTTATTTCAAGAAATGTTTAATTAAATAAATTTTGAATTAATGTAATTCAATATTTACGAAATTTGGTAATATAATTATGACTGAAGAAGAAATTATACGTAAGACAACGAGTTTATGTCCGGAGTGCCTTCAACAGATTCCTGCCGAACTCTACGTGGATTCAGAAACTGGCTGGGTAATGATGAGAAAAACGTGTAAAAATCATGGAGAGTTTAAAGATAAGATTTCCATTAACCCAGAAGAATATAAATGGGCTGCAGAATTTACTGAGGAAATTGGTTCCAAAAAAGATAATTCGAGTAAGCCCGAATTCGTCTCATCTGGTATTAAACCCACCAAAAATGGATGCCCGTATGATTGTGGTATTTGCGAAAATCATAAAACTGCGCCATGTATCTGCCTCATTGATGTGACAAATCGGTGTAATTTGACCTGTCCTATATGTTTTGCGAACGCATCAGCGAAAGGATATGTTGTCGAACCAACTTTTGATGAAATAGTACAAATAATGAGACATTTTAGATCTATGAAACCTTATGCTCCTCCAATGCTTCAAGTAGCAGGGGGTGAGCCAACTGTACGAGAAGACCTGCCAGAGTTATTAAAAAAAGCCAAGGAATTAGGTTTTATTGAGACCATGGTCTCTACTAACGGAGTACGAATGGGAAAATCATTAGAATATACTAGAACACTCCATGATGCGGATGTTGATGCCATCTATTTACAATTCGATGCCACCGATGATCCTGAAACATGGAAGAAAATTAGAGGCGTGAATTTATGGCCCCTAAAAAAGAAAGTAATTGAGCATTGTCGTGAAGTTGGTCAATATGGTGTAATGCTTGTTCCAACCGTAGCAAAAGGAGTAAATGATCATCAAGTCGGCAATATCCTTGATTATGCGAAAGAAAACGCCGATGTGGTTTCGGGAGTAGTATTCCAACCTGTATCCCTCTGTGGGCGAATTAGCTTTGAAGAGCTCATGGATTTACGATATACCACCTCAGACTTAAAGGTTGCTATTAACGAGCATATGGATGGAAGGTTTGGGAAATTTTATCCGCTTGCAACAACTGGTAAATTTACTAAGCTATTAGCTTGGTTTGATGATAAACCTGAATGGGCCATGCTTTCACATAAAGATTGCGGCTTTGCAAGCATTGTAATTGTGAATGAGAATGACGAATGGGAAGGCATTGATAAATATTTTGATGTCGAAGGATTAATTAAATGGACAAATAAAGTCTATGATATGGTCTATAATAAAGAAACTCCAAAACCAACAGGGCTTTTCAAAGGGCTTAATTTATCAAAGTTTGGAATTCTTGCGGAGACTCTTGGTAAGGTTGTTGATGAACTTTCCGATGTAGGATATCGGCAAATAATGAAAGCTTATTATTTTGCTGGATTGACCAGATATATTAAAAATCCAGAAAAAATCCTTACTAACAAAACTTACCAATCTTTCGCCAAGCTCGTGTTCAATCCAAGTTTAGACAGTGCTGGAACATTTTTACACACGAAAAACCTAATGATCGGCGCTATGCACTTCCAGGATGCTTATAACTTCGATCTGGAGCGGGTTCAGCGCTGCTTGGTACACTATGGGATTATAGACCCTGATGACAAGAGCAAGGTATTAGAAATTCCCTTTTGTGCTTATAATACCATCCATCGTGAAAATTACGAGCGCAGACTTGCTCTAAAAGACGAAGAAGCAGAGAAGCCAGAAGTGATTCAAAGCAAAATTCAATCGGTTTTGGATTCTGTGGAAGACTAATTTTTTTCTAATATTTTTTTGAAAACTTAACCTAATAATCTCTTTATTTTCTCCTTTTTATATTAGTGTTGTTCGTATCATAAATAATGTATTATAATTCGATCTCTTTGAAAAAGATCAGAAAATTACCAAAAAATAGAAATTAATGGGAATTTTCTAAAAAGAATACTATATCTCCATCAACTACGCAATAACAATGGGGAGCTAATTTTCTGTGGAAAAGTTTACAAACTTGACTTTCTAAATCATAATGTTGACAATTCTTACACACACGTTCTTTCCCTTTGGTTATCAACCAACTCACTTTTTTCAAGTTATGGTTTAAAAAAGAAGAACTAATCAACATATTTAAAGGAAAAGAGTATGGGAATTTTTTAAAAATCTTTCAAATATAACAAGAGCACCTCGAGCAATAGCCAGAAAAGATTATAAATCAATATTTCTCTTTTCCGCAATAGCAGAAGCAAGTGTTTCAAATATTAATTTATTATTTATCCCTGATTTTGAAGAGGTTTCGAAAAAATAATCTAATTGATAATCTCTTTTATAAAAATTTCCAAACTCTCGGGGAACTGCTCTCCTATATTCTAAATCTCTTTTTTCCCCAACTAGAATAAAAACAGGGTTATCGGCATTTTGTTTAGCGAGCTTATACCATTTTCCGATATTTTTAAAAGTTGCATAACGTGTTATATCATAGCAGAGCAATACTCCAGTTGCTCCTTGACAATAGTTAGCTAAGAGAAAATGGAAACGTTCCTCTCCGGCCAGATCCCAAATCTGCAATTTAATGATGCTATTATTTATTGGAACATTATACATTTTGAAATCTGTTCCAATAGTTACTTGCATTGGTATAAATTCATTTGTTATTAATCTCTGTAGCATTGTCGACTTCCCAACGCCTCCATCACCCACTAACACAACTTTAAAAAGTAAAGACCGATACATGGGTATAAATTAACAGACAATCAATATATTCTTATATAATAATTAAAATATGGTTAATAGGGTTAAAAAATTTATTCAATTTTAATAATGTTATTTCTATCTAAAATTTTTTCATTTTACTTTGGTAGCGATTTCAATTCATTTATTTAAGAAAATGTAGTTATGGGCGATTTTTCTTTTGTCTTTCCCAGCTAAAATATGAATATGCCTTACGGGCTTAAAAGATTCTTGAGAGTAATTATCGAGAGGGATATATATGATTTGCCTATGCTTTACGCCAGCAAGAGAATAAAAGTGTTTTCGGGGAGGTTTTTTAGCAATATATACAATATATTTTTCTCGAGAATAAAGAATTCCTGCTTTAAGAAGACGCTCTGCCTTAGTTTCCACATCTTTATAATTATAATCCATATAAGCGCTAAATACTTGTTCAATAAATATAGGAGGGAAAATACTTAGCAGACCTCCTATTTCTACATGAGAGATTCCAGGCCCAATGAGATATTCTCCCGGATTGGTGGAATAAAATACTAAGTTACTCTCTTTATCGTGTTCTGCCCACCAAGTCAACTTGTAGGGATATTTTTCCACCTCTCCGTCATCTTCCTCAAAAATAATAATTATTGTGTCTACTTTACCTTTAATTTTTTGCTCATTCTTTACATAGATTTTTTTATTAATACCCCAATCTCGAATTGTTTCTTTAATTGCTATGCCGTCTTTGATGCTTGATTTAAATTCCTCAATCTTTACCCGCCGTTCCTTTAAATTTTTGATGGCTTTTTGACGAATATATGCAAAATAATTCTCTTCAATAATGTCTTCCGGTGGATAAGATACGGTTCGATTTTTTCCTTCCTCCCAGTTGTCTCGCCATTCTCCAGGGTATTTTTCTTTAGGCCTCTTTTCTAACGGTACATCCTTAGATTCTTTGTAATATGAGGGATGATGCCTCTGCAATTTAATATAACGGCCATTTGGATCGTATCCTCCTTCCATAGAAAGCTTAATAGTTTCATATTTTTCACTCTCATCATCAAAGGGATATTTAGTTGCCTCTTCCATCACTTTCCATGCAAAATCATCATCTACAAGATTTTTTGAAGAGATGAGTAAATGAAATAAATTCGGTATGAGTCTCTTTTCTGTTAAAGTAATACTCCGAGTATATTGGAAAAGATTCTTCAATTTTTGAAGGTTAATATATTCTTTAAATTCCTTTTCATACTCATCCTTCGCCGAAAGATATATCTGTTTAATATGAGTATTTTTATCAAATTCATCAATAAAGGAATCTAATTCTTCTATAGTTTGAATATTATCCAAAAATGTTTTAAAAAATTGTTGATTAAAAAGTTCCCACTGATATGTATGATAGGGTAATTCTTTGAGAAGAAATCGAGCATCATTTCCATTTACATTGTATATTTTAATATACTTATGGGGTTGTAGATCAATATCAACTTTTTTTAGCAATGAAGGATGCTCTAAATAATATTTAATGTATTCCCAATGCGCCATTCCCACAATAAATAAGATTCTATGATATACTGGCATCATTTTTAAAAGTTTTGAAGCCATATACATTTCTCTAAAAATATCCTTTTCGAGATTTTCATAATTTGCATCTAACTGCTCCTCATTAGTTATTAATTCTTGGAAATCTAGTTTATTTCGCAATTTATTTTTTTCTTTATAAAGAGTCTTTCGAAAATGAACTGAAATTTCATTATAAAATGATTGTAAATCTATAGAAGTTAAGGAATAATCATCCGGAAGAGAGATATTTTCAGGTTGATATTCTTTAACTGATAAATCAATAAATTCAATTGGAACATTCTGTTCTTTTCCTATTCGAATTGCATGAATGATAGAATCACTGGGATCAATAGGGATGTAATTCAGCTTATTAGGATTCAGAGTATCTGCATATGCAATTAAAGATAGAAAAGGGAGCCTTTCTATACCTTCAAATACTTCTTTTCTTACGGTAGCTGGTAACTCAACAGCTATTAAATCAGGATATACATTAAAAAATGCCTTCTGAACCAGTTTTGCAAATTCAATCCTACTATGAAATGTTGGAATTATAAATAAATTTTTCCATTTGATAAATGGAAGATTATTCTCTATCATACTCTTTTATTTTTAATCAAAAATTATTAGGGTTCTCAGAGGGAAAAAAAGTTCCCCGAATAAATTTATCAGTTTTGCTCTTTTGTTTTTCATTCTCTTCTCTCATCTTCTCAAGATACTTTTCATAGTCACCTGGGCAATATTTAAAAGCTTTTTCATCCAATACATGCAAAATTGCGTCTTTGAACTCCGGTTTGTTTAATTTCGTAGCATCCTCCCCTTTTAATTGCCTTTGCTTGATATAATAGCGTAAACATTTTATCCCATCTCGAGAAACAATTGGTTCATCATGGATATGAGCATTTTGTAAAAAATCAACGCAATATTCTAAAATTTCTTCAGAGGCAAAAGGTAAATTATATTTTAATATTTGTAATTCATCGGCGCGATTGGGAAAATCTACATAGATATTAATCATTCTACTTAAAATGTATTCTGGGACCTCATATGTTGAAGCATCCGCATTCATAGTCACGCAGAGTCGAAATTCTGGATGGGCATAAATGCGGATTCCTGCTATAATGCTTTCGACATAACGTCTTTTATCCATAAGAGGTGCTAATGAAGCCCAACTCTTTTCGCTCATCCTATTTGCCTCATCTAAAAGGCATACACCCCCTTTTATCATCGCAGATACTAATGAACTCGCTACATATTTAATAGATTTATCCGATGAGATTACTGGACTAATAAGAAGATCCTCGGGTCTGGTATCCATAGTACATTGGAAGATATAGACATCTTTATTAAGCCTCTTTCCACTTGCATAGCAAAGGGTTGTTTTACCGATACCAGGTTTGCCAAGGATACGGGGTGTGAGAGGAAGATCCTCTTTATCGACTACTAACCAAGCAGCTTTTACTTGATTGATTAAGTCTTCATTTCCAACCCATTCCATATCAACTTCAGCGGGTTTAGTGAGTTGTAATTCTACTCCCGAAATCTCTACTAGTTTTTCCGGCATTATTATTATATTTATAAGAAATTAAGGTAAAAAGTTTTTGTATAAAAATTTTTTATAATTCTCTTTATTCTTTTTATCGGTTTTAAATTGTCTATTTTT
>Ga0209918_1001859_pt1 | contig 10698 bp, 2 predicted proteins | sample SalPonD_shore_MG_FD_185712 | JGI IMG/M metagenome (GOLD analysis project Ga0209918, IMG submission 185712) | Salt pond soil microbial communities from South San Francisco under conditions of wetland restoration - Salt Pond MetaG... | ecosystem: Environmental > Aquatic > Marine > Intertidal zone >...
CAAGCATATAATTACGATAAGTTTGCGCTATGAGTTCGGCTTTTTGCCGCTGACTCTCTTTATGCAGCAGTTCATTTTCTTTTTGTTTTTTATTAACCTGATAACGGGTTTCTAGCTTCAAAAAGGTCTGTTCTTTATCTTTATTTAACAGGCTATCATCGTACGCTTTAAATCGTTTATAAGCATTATAGGCTTCTTGATATTGCCCCAAACGAGCAAACGTTTTAGCTTTCGCTTGGTAGGCCTCCCGAATCAGTTCCACCATACTACCTGATTTGGCCTTGGTTATAGTATTATTCAGAATGCCAATTGCTTTATGATATTGTTTCCTTTGATTATATAGATTGGCTTTAGTTAGCAATATTTGACTACCAACTTGATCACTGTCAAGCTTTCTATTCAGTGCTTCTGCCTTTTGGAGATGAGCATCGGCCTCGCTCAGGTATCCCCTTGCTACTAAAAGTTGGGCTATATTTTGCTGGAGCTGAGCCGTTGACATCCGATCGCCAACATCACTGAAAATATCTACTGCTTTTCTATAATAAATAAGCGAACTGTCTATTTTGCCTGTGTTGTTGTATATATCACCAATTCCGTGGTAATCCCTCGCGATCATTTGGTTCATTCCCAGCCGTTGATGTATTTTCAGCGATTGATGAAAATAGTCGATCGCCCGGGAGTAATTTTCAATCCTGCCATTAACATCCCCAATATTATGTAATGTCACCCCAATATTTACAGAATCGCCCATCTGCTCTCTAATTTTCAGAGCCTTATGATAATAGGTGAGGGTAGAGTCATACAATCCTATATCTGAATAATCATTGCCTACATTTATATAATCGTTAGCCAGTAGATCATGATCATCAAGTGATTCCGTGATAGAAAGCGACCGGCGGTCGTAATTAAGAGCTTTTCGCGGGTTGCCTTGCCGGTTTTCCAATGATCCCAAAACGTTCAAAGCGTTCGCTCGGTCAAGTAGAAGTACAGAATTTTGTGTATTCTGATTGGTTTCTTCCAGTACTTCCTGAAGCGTTTTCCTGGCATCTTTGTTTTTACCTATTATCATATATGTAAAAGCCAGGTTCAGTTGACCTTTGCGCAGATTCTTTTGGGAATCCATTTGCTTAAATATGGCAATAGATTGCTTAAAAGAGGCGATGGATTTATCCAGCTTCCCTAGAATCCCATAATTGATAGCTTGTTGGCCCATAACTCGGGCAATTAAGCTGCTATCATCGAGTGAAACCGCAATATTATGGGCCTGATCGATATATTTCTGACCTTCCGCTGGCTTCTTTCTCCTATAATATTTAGCCAAATCCATGGCCCGTTCAAAGCGCACCGTATCGGCTTTTGCTAACTGTAAGGCATTTTTTAAAGAATCTAGCTTGTCCTGCCCATAAGCTGGTTGAGGCAATATACCCATTAGGATATAAAGCGTTAAAAGGGTACATAATGATATAATTATCCCATTTTTCTTATAAACCATTGATTGCCAATCTCAATATTAGATATTATAAATATTCACTCGGATTACGCCCAAAGCGGTTTTTAAAGATTTTACTAAAGTGCGCAACAGTATTATAGCCTACTGCATTAGCTGCTTCGGCCACGGTCATTTTATAATTACGCTCCAACATATTTCTTGCTTTGCGCAGCTTGACCTCCCGGACAAATTCTGCCGGTGTAAATCCAGTTAATGCTTTAAGATCACGGTACAGTTGCCTCCTGCTAGTATTCGCACTTTGGCTGAGTTCCCTAATTGTGATAGTTTCGTTTTTGATTCGGCTTTCAACGTATTGCTTTAAATCGTTAACCAAAGAGTTGCCGGTCCCGGCGATAAGCCCATCGTTGAAATTGTTCAGATATTTTTCTCTTTCTCTTTTTTGTTCCAGCAGATTTTGGACGCGTGCCTTCAATTCCGTCTCACTAAACGGTTTTACCAGATAATCGCTGATGCCAATTTTATAACCATAAATACGAGCCTCCTCTTCTGCTTTAGCTGAAATCAGGATGATAGGAGTAAACTGATACTGGGGCTGTTGGCGAACCATCCGAACGAATTCGAAACCATCCATCTGGGGCATCATAATATCAGAAATGATCAAGTCGGGTTCGATGATTGAAAGTTGTTTTCGTCCCTCCTTGCCATTAGAAGCGGTTTCTATACTCATATTTTTTTCATTTAGCAAGCTGACAATATAGTCTCTCATGTCCCGATTATCCTCAACAACCAAAATCGTGGCCGAAAACGACCCCTTGGGTTTAAGCCCTGTTTCTGATTGTTTATCGATATTTCGGGAAGTAATAAGACCATCACCATCAGTCAAGCCTTTTTCAAGCAATTCTGCTTTGTTAAGCTGCTCAACCTGTTTGGGAAACCGAAGCTTAACAACGGTTCCCTGCTCCTCCTCACTCTCAATCCGCATATCACCGCCATGCATCTCCATATATCTATCAACAATTGAGAGTTTTATGCCAAGGCCATCATGCTGTTTTTTTCTCGGCGATTGTTTCCCAGAGCGGTAAAAAAGATTATCCAGTTCTTTTTCGGAAATTCCTTTTCCAGTATCACTAATACCTATGCAGAGATATTGGTTATGTTCTTCCAGCTCAATGTGGACCGTTCCTTTTGTGGGGGTAAATTTGATAGCATTGGCGATAAGAATAATAATAAGCTTCTCAAATTTATCTGGATCTAGCGTATGGATTATTTCTTGATCTGGCAAAGTGGCTTTCAGGCAGATATTCTTTTGTTGAGCCTTACTTTCGAAAAAAGCTATGTGTCGCTTTAACAAAGCGCCTACTTCCACTTCTTCCAATTTCAAATTGGCCTGATGCACTATCAGTTGATTGATATCCGTCAACTGGTCAACAAGCTGGCCCAGACGCTGTAATTTTTTTCGAATGACTTTTAGTTGCTTTTCTGAGGAAGGGTTATTGATTTCGATCTTTTTGATGGGTTCTTGAAGAAGAGAAAGATTAGAGCGTAGTTCGTGACTGATGGTCTGGAGAAGCTGATCTTTAAGATGCCGGATCCGTCTTATTTCTCGTACTTCTTCCTCAATTTCCACCTTCGGTTGAGAAATGTTCTCTTTGGAATCCATTGTAAAACAGATCTCACGTTAAAATTAAGCTTAACAAGTACCCATTAAAAACCTTAATGCATCTAACTCCTTTTCTCACCAATTTCGCAGCGAATTACTGTATGTTGATCTCAAATAAGGGAAATGAAGCAGATTAAGATCTTTATTAACAGCGTTTCATAATACCAAATTACAACTATTTGTGAGAACTGCGGGCTAAATGCCTATAACACCTATCTCTTGTGCAAAACTATAAAAGAAATGTCACATTTGTAGTATAAATTTGGCACATCTTTTTATAGGCGATTGACTTATCTTGATGACCTAAGCCAATGGGAGCGTTTTGATTGCTTTTAATAGCTCCGTGAATTCTTCGCACAGAAATATTTAAGTATTAGAACTAATGACATCCTTTTGTCTTAATAATTTATACTACAAAAACATATCGCGGCTTTTTTCTAATAAATATTTAATTCAGCTTAAATGTTGTAAAAACAACCATTTATAATGATTAGAATTCAGTATTTATCAGAATATGTTAGAGGTTTCTTATAAACGTTAGAAAATTTTTCATTAGACCTTTCTAAAGGTAAAAGGGTTGAATCGCCATTATCTTATGACATTATAAATAAAAAAGCGTTGGATTTCCGGGGTCCTAATTAATAAAATTTATGCATTGCTTTTTACAAGGGTTCAGCCGTTGGGCGAAAAGCATTTCTCCGGGTGACTAAAAAAGGTACTGCGTATGGTGTTGAGCAGTAGCGGGTTTTTCGATTTAATGGGTTAATACATAGCCTCAGACAAAGGTAGCTTATAATGGGTCAAATGCGTTGGTTAAATATATCTAATAGGTGGCGTGCTGGTAAGTCATGGGAAACATTTATTATAGTCCTATTTTTATTTTTCACATTTAAGGCTTATGGCCAGTCAGCTTTGCAAATTGATTCTTTTGGAAGCGATATTGGCGGGACATTGCTCACAACCTCGTTTTCAAATCCGGTTTCAAGCCAGTACCAGTTTTTCGTTCGTCACGATTTGAACGAGACCTTGATAGGGGAACTGCAACTGGGACTCGGCTTTCTGTCGAATCCGCTGCAGCGCAGCCGCCTTTATTCGTTGGACTATCAGCTATTATTTCCTTTTGGGTTATTTTCTGGACAGGGTGCCGATTTTGATGACGCATTTACTCCGTACCTGTATGCCGGATTAGGCGTAGCCAGGTATCAGCGGCTAAATGTCCAGGTACAAAACGATCCATTATTGCGTAAATCTGCTGGAAAAATACCAAACACCACTATCTGGAATAATGGAACCGGCTGGGTGGCACGCATACCAATAGGAGTAGGCGCCGATTATCGACTGGATGATATGACTGCACTAAAGTTAAATGTCGGATATCACTTGTTGGCCGGACAAGCCGTGATGGCCAGTGGTTCGAAGGTGGAAGGATTTTTAGCGGCTACGGTAGGATTAAGATTCCGTCCGTTTGATCGTGACCGGGATCATGATCGACTCCCCAACGCCAATGAGATTTACCACGCTCAAACGTCACCCGATAATCCCGACACCGATGGTGACGGCCTTGAGGACGGCGAAGAACTCTACTTCACAAAAACCGATCCCTTAAATAAAGACACCGACGGGGACGGCCTTACCGACGGTGAGGAAGTTCAGGTTTATCATACCAATCCCCTGCTGGCAGATACCGATGGCGGTTTGATGAGCGATGGGGCCGAAGTCAAGCGATCTTCTAACCCGCATGATCGAAGTGACGATTACCCGGTTGCAGCTATTCCCTCGACCAAAATACCGGCAAATAAGGTGCTGGCCTATCGAACATTTGCGCTCTTCCATTATGGAACACTCAAATACCAATGGCGCCATGCCAATGAAAGATCACTGCTAAAGGCGATCCAACTCATGCGTCTGGATAGCAATTTAAAACTAAAAATCGCCGGCTATGCGGATGAGCGAGGCGATAGCGTAATGAACTGCTCGCTTTCTGATGCCCGCAGCTGGAATATCCAGAAATTTTTCCTGGAACAGCACATCAATCCTAACCGAATTTACAGCATAGGAAACGGAGAAGTTGATAATGATAATGATACGACTTCTTACGCTGCCAATCGCCGTACCGAAATTAGGTTAGCGTATCGCATCCCGCAAACCAAAGAAGCGGTTGGGGATGAAGATCTGCCCGCGATACAGATTGATGAAACGAATTTGATCCCTCAAGACGCAATACAGTTTTCTGCCTACAGCGACCAGCTCACAGATAGTGCCAAACGCTGGTTAAAAGCATTGGCAGAATATCTCTCAGGTAATAAATATAAGGTACAAATTATCGGCACAACCGACGGTTCGGGCAGCAAGTCTGTCAACGAAATGCTGAGAGAGGCAAGGGCGGCATCAGTGGCACGGTTTCTGGTAAATACCGGCGTGTCCATTGACCGACTACGAATAGACCACAACAAAATTACAGACGAAGCATATAGGGGCGTATTAATTCGCAGAGTAAAGCAGAATTAATAGGCTGGGTAACTAATTTTTGCAATAAAAACCTACGATGGCAAATAACATATCAAAACATAAGCTGAGGCTTCTGGGAATTTTCTGTGCCTTGTTTCTGCTGAATGCAGGCGCCGCCTGGGCCCAGACGAAAGGACTTATTTATAAACCGGCTTCAGGAAGTGGTCGATTAATATTAGATCCCAATGGAGATGGATATGCATCTAAAACAACTTCTGGTTTTGGATCAGATGATGTGGGAAATAGTGAAATTACATTTTATCCCATACCTCAATTAATAAAAGAGCCTTCCGGCGATCTTTTAACGGGGCCTAAAGGCAAACATACCGATATTGTTGATACGGGGAGCAAACAGGCGGTATTAGTGGCCAACGATGGGACCAATCTCATATTTCGGTTTAGGTTGGGTGGTCAATCCAAGGCATCCAAAGGATACAGTATATTATTAAGCGACGGCACGGGAGTAAGTGGTAGCATAAATCCCGGGTTTAATAAGGAGATTGCACTCCAAACGAATAAAAGGATAGCAATCTATACATTAAACGGGGACAATGTAGGGACTCCAACAACGCTTGATGTTAGTGCTCACTCACAAAAAGTAATAGCTGCAACAACCGTCGATGGAGATAACGATTATTTTTATGATTTCTATGTGCCTATTTCTGCACTGGGACTCTCTGGGAATGTTCACATTGCGGCGGGAACCGTAACAAGCGCAAAAAAAAGTATTATTCAAGGACCGGTTTCCGATTTTGCCGGTGTGGATGATAGTCAGTATGGAAAAAACACCTACCGCATTCTTAAAGATATTTTAGATGGGACGCCATCCATTAGTCTTGCTACTTTGGGTAAAAGTAATTTTGGGCCGTTAACAACCTCTACTCCTACCGTTTCGGCTCCAATATATTCGTCAGATACGTCTATTCATGGCACATCACGCGAAGAGCAAGGTACATCGATAGAGATCTATAAAGATGGTAATTCGATTGGGACAACTACCGTCAATTCTTCTTATGCCTGGACATTATCCGGAATAACCAGTGGTACGTTAACCTCAGGAAGTAAGATTACAGCTAAAGCCCAGGCCAGCGGGGAAGGATGGTCCGATTCTTCTGATCCTGTTTTAGTAGATCAAAATGCCTCTGATATTCCAACAATTACAGGGACTTCAAATGGTGATAAAGGATTAATAGGCACTTCATCTGAGATTGGAGCCACAATAACAGTATATGATGTATCAGGTACTAATCTCGGGACTACTACGGTAGCAAGTGATGGTAGTTGGAATTTTGATTTTGGCAAAGCGGGCCATTCATTAACAGAAGGTGGTTATCAGGCGACTGCAACAAATACTGCAGAGGGCGAAGCCGAGTCTCCTAAGTCACCTATATTTTACTTTCAGGGTAAAAATGGACCTAATCAAACCCAGACAGCTGCCCCCACGATAACGACAGATCCCATTTACACAACTACTAGTACCATCTCAGGAACAACGGTAAGTAGTTCAAACATAAGCGTTCGGTTATATATTAATGGAATTCAGGTAGCAAACACGACTACATCCAATGGTTCATGGAGTTTCAGTACTTCCTCCCTCCTTTTAGCAGAGGGTGATACGGTAGTAGCCCGGGCAAAGGATCCTACTGACGACTATGAATCCGTAAATTCCAATGTCAAGGTTGTCCAACTCAATCCTGCGACAGTAGCAACGTCCGAAACCCCAGAAATTACAGGAGACTATACGGCGAATGATACTTCTGTCGAAGGAATATCAAATGAGCCTGCCGGTACGACTATTCGCCTATATTTTAACGGGTCTGCGACAGCAGTATCCCAAACAGCAACCGTTTCAATTTTTGGAAGATGGAAAGTTACCGGATTAACCCTTCAAAGTGGGGACCAAGTTCGGGCAACGGCCCAGGCTGATGGGGAAAAAGAAAGTGCAAAAAGTTCGGCTATAGCTGTTCAGCAAGGTCAAACTTCTCCCCCCACATTAAGTGGTTCCATTACCGAGGGCGATAGCCAGATATCGGTTGGAAATGTCATAGGTACAACCCGTATCTATGCCGACGGCGTTCAAATTGCCACCGGGACTGCCTCTCCCATTTCTGTTGATCCCGCATTGATTGAAGCCGGTACACAGATTTATGCTACGAATAAAAAGTCTGGATATACTGAAAGCGACCCTTCGAATGTTATTATTGTAAGTGCAAAACCCGTGCGCTATATCTCCGTTTCATCTATTTCACCTGATCCTGCTCCTTATGGAGGTGGAAAAGATGTTGATGTTACTTTCCGAGTATTAGCTGATGATTTTACCGCCGCTACTAATATCCCAATGACAATTACCCTTACCAATGGGAATGGGTCGATCTCTAGTATTTCCAACTCTGGTCAGACCGATAGCAATGGTGAAATTACTGCCACTTATACCACGGCTGCAACCGATGATGGTGGAACAATAAGTATAAAAGCGGTGGATAATGATGGACAGGCCGAATCTTATACGGCTTCTTTTAATGTTGAGAATCCACCTTTTGGCATAAGCAGTGCCGAAGCGATAAGCGGAAAAGCTACAGTAACCATTACTTTTAGTAAAGGTGTTTATACTAACACTGATGGTACCGGGGCACTGACCGCTTCAGATTTTATTTATACCGATAACAGCAGAGGAGATGCCGGATCGATAAGCTCTGTCTCCCACAAGGTCGGTTCAAAAACCGCCAAGCTAACGCTTAACACCGGAGTATCCGCAGCCGATTTGGGAAGCGATGTGATTGCTCCTAAATCCAATCAGATTTATGATGCCAATGGGAATGCGGCTACCGAATCGGCTACCTTGCAGGACACGCAAAGTCCGGCTGATCCAACGGTTACTAGTGGAGCTCAAATTACCGGAGCTAATCAGTCCGGCTACAGTGTCGATGTAACCTTGGTAGATGACCATGAAGCGGGGACGCTCGATGTACAGCTTACGGATGGATCTTCCAATACCGTGACAAAATCGGTAAACGTCGCAGCTCAATCTGATGGGGATACAAATACCGACGTTATTACGGTCTCCAGTATTGATGCATCAAGCCTCGATGATGGAAGTGGCAACATCACTATCAAGGCTCGGATAACCGATTATGCCAATAATACAAACAGTTCCGATTATACTGCCGCCAGCACTATAGGTAAAGATACAACTTCCCCGAGCATCACGGCCTTTGCGGTCAGCAATCCAAGCGGGCAGGATGTGCAGGTGAGCCTCACGACCGATGAGCAGTTGGGCGGGGCCGACGCCGATATTGAAGTGGCCTTAACGGGGGCGGAAACCAGCACGTTGACGGGCAATGATTTTAGCGAGACCGATAACGGAGATGGCACCTGGACGTATACGGCCACCTATTCGGGCTCGACTGACGGCAGCTATACGGGGACGTTGAAGACGGCCAAAGATCCCGCGGGCAACGATGGGGCCGGCGGGGAAACCGACAGCGTAACGATCGATACGAGTCCTCCGAACAGCGTAACATTAGTCTCCCCAACGGCCGTGCAAACGCGGGCCAACGGTGGGTCGAATAATGTTCAGAGCCTGGATGTGAGTTACAGCTACAGCGAGACGCATCCCGACGCTGCGACCATCACCCTTGATGATGGAAGCGGCAACACGGCCACTTATAATATCGATGACAGCGGCTATGCCGGAGATGGAACTGCCAAAACGGTAACGTTGGATTTGAACGCCCCGGCTGCAACGAGTGGAAGCGGCTTTGTAGATGGCAATACCTACAGTATTCAGGTCACGGCTACCGATGTTTCCTCCAACAGCGCCAACGACAGCGGATCCGACTTGTTGACTATTGATAATACTGCTCCCAGCCTGTCCTCTGCTACCGTTGATGGAAGCACCTTAGTACTTACCTACGATGAAAATTTAGATGAAAGTTCCACTCCGGCCACCAGTGCTTTCAGTGTAGTGGGAACATCTGCCGGTACTCAGCAACCCTCAGGAGTAAGTGTGAGCGGGACAACAGTTACGCTGACCCTTGGAACTCCTATTGTTTTTGGTGAAACGGTAACGGTAGACTATACGGTTCCCGGCGGTGGAAAGCTTCAGGATGATGGTTCTGAAAATGATGCAGCCGCTCTAAGCAGCGAGTCGGTCACCAATAATACAGCTGATGCTATCAACCCAACGGCTTCCATTACCAATCCTTCTGATGGAGATGTCACCGCTTCTCAAAGTTCAATTTTAGGTAGCTCTACCGATAATGATAAAGTTGCAAGTGTCAGCCTGACTATTACTAATAGCAGTGGGAACACATGGGATGGGTCAAGCTTTACGACTACCGCAACTTCGGTATCGGCCAGTGCGGCCGACGGCACCTTTGATTCGGCCAGCGAGGACTGGAGCTATGATGCTTCCGGGATTACGGCCGAAAACACCTATACCATAACGGCGACCGCCACAGATGCCACCGGAAATACGAAAAGCAGTATGGCAGTCAGCTACACTATAGATACTACCCCGAATGTGACCACGTGGCCGACGGCCTCGGCGATAACCTACGGGCAAGCCCTGAGCAGTTCGACCTTAAGCGGGGGAACTGCGGACCAGTCGGGCAGCTTTGCGTTCACCAATCCGAGCACCCAGCCTGCTTCGGCCGGCACCTATTCTGCCAGTGTGACCTTTAGCCCGGACGATGGAAATTACAGCAGCGTGACCCACCAGGTGGATGTGACGGTCGGCAAGAAAGGACTGACGGTCACGGGTGCTACGGCGGAAGATAAAACCTATGACGGGACGAGCGATGCGACCATCAGCGGAGCCCGTTTAAGTAGTGGGGTTCTTAGCGGTGATGATGTGAATTTAACGAATGCTGCGTCCGGGACCTTTGATCAGGCGACGGTAGGCACGGGGATCCCGGTCTCGACCAGCATGAGTTTAGGGGGCACGGATGCGGGTAATTACCGTCTGAGCCAGCCGACCTTAAGTGCTGATATCACGGCGAAGGAATTGACGGTGAGCGGAGCGACCGCAGAAAACAAAACTTATGACGGGACGACCGATGCGACAATCAGCGGTGCGACG
>Ga0209918_1001861_pt1 | contig 10676 bp, 9 predicted proteins | sample SalPonD_shore_MG_FD_185712 | JGI IMG/M metagenome (GOLD analysis project Ga0209918, IMG submission 185712) | Salt pond soil microbial communities from South San Francisco under conditions of wetland restoration - Salt Pond MetaG... | ecosystem: Environmental > Aquatic > Marine > Intertidal zone >...
ATCAATCTTAATCAACCCTTCAAACACGTTTTATGGCAGTTACCAAAGACGATGTAAAATATGTTGCCGATTTGGCACGGCTTCAATTCAACGAGCCGGAAACAGAAAGCCTGGCCCGTGATATGAATCAAATTCTCGGGTATATGGAAACTTTAAATGAGCTCGACACTTCAGACGTGGAACCGCTGGAACACGTCATCGATCTTGAATGCCGGTTTCGTGAAGACAAAGCTGAAGAACCGCTCGATCATGATGACGCCCTGAAGAACGCTCCCGACGCTGATACCGATTACTTCCGCGTTCCAAAAGTAATTGAATGATATGAGCAAGAAAGCCGGCACCCAACAGCTTAAGTCCGATTTTATCTCCGAACTATCCCGCTCAAAGCGACATATCGTAGCTTTGCTCATTTTGTTTATCCTGCCCATCATTTTATACAATGCTACGGTTTTGGGCGGAAAACGCTACATGGGGCACGATACGCTACAATGGCGGGCCGGGGCTGAATCGATTATTCAATACCGACAGAAAACCGGGGTAGAGCCTTTGTGGGCTACAAATATGTTCTCCGGAATGCCGGCTTATGTAGTATCCGTTGAAAAAGCGGTAAAAAATATAGACACCCTTTTATTTGGTATTAGCAGATCCATCTTCCCGGCCATGCATTACTGGATTTTGCTGCTGGGGCTTTATGTATTTTTTCTGATACAGGATATACGGCCCCTTGCCGCCTCCCTGGGTTCGGTCATCATAGGGTTTACTACGTATATTCCAATCATTATCGGGGCGGGACACAACACGAAATTTGCCGCATTTGTCTTTGTCCCCTGGCTCTTTGTAGGCTACTGGATGCTAACACGCTCCAAATGGAGGCTGCTCAGCTTCTTTGTTTTCACCTTTGCGGCTACCCTCGAATTTCGAGCGGGTCACCCGCAAATGACCTACTATTTCTTTTACCTGCTGGGATTCTGGTGGATTTACGACGGCATCCGTGCTTATCAAACCAACGAATTAAAAAAATGGGGGATCAACACTGGATTTTTGGCCTTGGCTGGGGTAGTGGCAATTATCAGCAATTTGCAACCCTATTGGAGCATGATGGAATACACTCCATTCAGCACCCGTGGAGGTTCAGCTATTGCTCAAAACGGCGGAGGCGGATTAAACCTGGAATACGCTTTTAGCTGGTCGCAGGGATGGGGAGAACTACTCACCTTGATCATCCCCGGACTTTTCGGGGGAGCATCATCCCAGGGAACCTATTGGGGGCCCAAACCCGGCACCAGTGGACCTCATTATTTGGGAGCCATTGCATTCGTTCTCGTGCTTTTTGGAATCATTTTGTACAAGAAACGAAGAAAATATCTATTCCTGGGCGTCGGAGTTCTCACGATGTTGTTTTCCCTGGGTTATCACTTCCGCCTCTTGAACGAGCTGATGTTCCGGTATGTCCCCTATTTCAATAAATTCCGTACGCCCGAAATGTGGCTCATAGTTACCGTTTTCTGTTTCGGAGTTTTAGCCGTCTATGGGTTGAATGAAATTTTTGCTTTGACGGAAAACAGTCTCAAAAAAAGGAGTAAACAAGATCTGAAGCCGCTTTATATGCCCCTGGGTATTGCCGTAGGGCTTGGATTAATTTTTGCTTTGGGAAGCGGCTCTCTTCTTTCATTTGAGAAACCCGGTGAAATGCAGCAAATCGCTCAACAGGTAGCTCAACAAAACAACGTTTCCCCCAGCAATCCGCAGGTTCAGCAACGGGTGCGCCAATATATTAATACGCGCATCAAACCGGAACGTAAAGCAAAAGCCAAATCCGATTCCATACGCTATTTTGTGCTGGTTTTACTGGCCAGCGGACTGATTCTCGGCTTTTATAAGCAAAAAATCGGACCGGGTTATTTCCTTCTGGGCCTCATTATTCTGGCTTCCTATGATATGCTGAGCGTTGACAACCGCTATATGAATGAAGGAGCCCTGGCACCTGAGCGTATTGACCTGGCCGATCAAATCAAGCAGCAAGAGCGCCCGCAGGATCAATTTATTGTCAAACAAAATGCCAACCACGAAGCTTATCCCTGGCGCGTATTCCCGTTGGATCAAAACCCATTTAACAATGCTATTCCCTGCTATTTTTATCCCAGTATTGGGGGATATACCGGCGCCAAAATCAGCTATTACCAGGATATGGTGGATGAACTGCTTTTCACCGGGAATTACGGTATTAACACGCAAGTCCTGGATATGCTGAATGTAAAATATATAACGGCCCATCGTTCTCTCCCTATTCCCGGACTTAAATCAGTCTTCAATCAACAAGGCGGGCAGGTTTATGAAAATACAACCGTATTGCCCAAAGCTTTCTTCGTAGATACGGTACAGACCGTTACGACTCCACATGATGCCGTTGACCTGATGAAGCCGCAGCAGGGATTTGATGCTTCTCACAAAGCTATTGTTGAATCCGATCAGCCCTTGCAAGTACAGTCAGATTCTACGGCCGGCGTGAGGGTATCGAACTATGGTCCACGTAATATTAGTTTAAGTTCCCAGTCCTCGAAAAAAGGATTTATGGTGCTGAGTGAGATTTATTATCCCCCGGGATGGACCGCCACCGTTGATGGTGAACCGACGGAAATTTATAAGACGAATTATATTCTTCGTGGAATCGAAGTCCCGGCCGGGAAGCACGAAATTAAATTCTCCTTCAATCCCAGATCCTATGTTTGGGGAGCCCGACTGGCATGGGTGGGCAGTATATTCCAGTGGATCCTGGGTTTGATTGCGATCGGTTTCTATTATAAAGAGCGAAAAGGTCAGCAAGCGGATGAAACAACGTAAGGTTTTAATTGCAACGTACTACTGGCCACCAAGTGGGGGTGCGGGCGTTCAGCGATTTCTGAAATTTTGCAAATATCTCCCCCAATTTGGGATTCAGCCCACCGTACTCACCGTTGAAAATCCGACATATCCCATTTTAGATAAATCGCTGGGTAAGGAAATTCCTTCCGGTGTAGAAATCGTTAAAACACGGACCTATGAACCTTTTTCCATCTATTCGGCAATCACCGGCAAGGATAAGTCCGAAGCAACCAAACCTACCATCACCCTAAAATCGAAAGGCTGGAAATCGCAGCTTTCCCGTTGGATTCGCGCTAATGTGTTTATCCCGGATGCCCGTGTGGGCTGGACCTTCACGGCTAAATCAAAAGCGCTGGAACTCATTCAACAACAGTCCTTCGATGCCATCATAACAACCGGGCCGCCCCACTCCACTCATTTTATCGGGAAACATGTTAAAAAGAAAGCCGGGATTCGCTGGATAGCTGATTTTCGGGATCCCTGGTCAGAAATTCATTATAATCAGGTTTTACCAAGAACTTCAATGGCAGAGGCCCTGGATCGTTCTTTAGAAAAATCAGTACTCAAAATTGCGGATGTTGTCATCGTAGTTTCACCATCCATGCGAGAGATGCTTAGGAAAACTGTCGCCCGAACTTATCATCTCATCCCCAATGGATTCGATCCCTCAGATTTTGATCAAAATATACCCAATCCTCCCCAAAATGATATTTTTACCATACGGTTTGTAGGCAGTGTTCGTGAGGCCGCCATACCCAATGCCTTGTACGAAGCGATGGCTCAACTGCCGGATACATTGAATTACCGGCTGGAATATATCGGGAACGTCCATCCCGAAGTAAAAAAGATAATAAAACAACTGGGTTTACAGGATCACGTTTCCTTCACGCCATATGTGCCACACGAAGAGGCCGTCCGAGCGATGCAGAATGCGGATCTGCTCTTGTTATCTATCTCCAAAACAAGAAATGCCGAATTGATATTAACCGGTAAGCTTTTTGATTATATGGGAGCCCGGCGCCCTATATTATTTATTGGCCCTACCCAGGGAGATGCAGCTTCAATTATTAAAGAATTGGGGATCGGGAGCTGCTTTGAGCATGGTGATGTAGCTGGATTGAAAAATTATTTGTCTAATGTAATTCAAATAAAAGGATCTTTAAAAATTCAATCTTTAAGTAATAAGCTGGAGGAACATCCATATTCTCGAATAATACTTGCCAGAAAATTAACGGAATTGCTTTAATAAAAATATAGTTTAAAAAGAATAAAGAGTGCTTTGAAAAACCAACCAGGGATTTTATTCGCTCCTCTCGGGATGAATGAATCTGAAATCGGTGTTTATTAACTATAAGTGAGGTTTCCAAATTCACACTAGTATGTGAATATTGACAATAATTCTCGTTTTATAATAACCCCTAAAAATATCTTACAAAATATGCTTATAGGTATTTGAATAGATTTTAAAAATTAAAGATTACATCTATTATTAAAATTAACAAATATGTTAAATTATAAAAATTATAGGTCAGTAGATCTAAGATATAAAAGGACACTAAATTTTTTAAAAGGGGGGCTAAATGCACCGGGTCCAATATTAGATTTGGGAGAACCTAATCCATTCACTAAAATTATGCTTAACAATGGATATGAGGTCCTAAATACATATATCGATTTGGATGAAGAACCCGAGAAGCTTCAAGATAAAAAGGTAAAAGCTGTTACTGCATTTGAAATTTTAGAACACTTAGTAAATCCACTAGGAGTCTTGAAAAATTTACAAGCTGAAAAACTATTTACTACAGTTCCATTAAATTTGTGGTTTGCTGAAGCATACAAAAATGAACAAGATCCTTGGGATTGTCACTTCCATGAATTTGAGGATTGGCAGTTTGACTGGTTACTAGATAAGGCGGGTTGGAAAATAATTAGGAGTGAAAAATGGAACAGTCCTGTATTGAAAATAGGTATACGACCTCTTTTGAGATTAATTACACCAAGATATTATGCAGTAGAAGCAATACGCAAATAATTATTTGCTGAATTTTTTCTTAAATTTCCACAAATATAGATTAAAAGTATCGGTTACTTTCCTATGATTTTTACTTTTATTGTGTTTTTTATTTAACTCATTTACTGCTTTAGACAAATCACCTTCTCCGTTTATAGTTTCCCAAAAATATTCAAAATCTTTTGATATGTTATTTAGATGTATTTGTAATTTATTATTTTTGTCTTTCAAAAATAAATATATATTGGAATTTATTGTTTCGTAATAGTCCTGACATTCTTTCAGCCCCATTTCATCTCTGACTAATATATCTTCAGCGTATGCTCTTATAATTGAAGGTTTCCCTTTCCACCTCTTATTGAAACTTTTGATTGTATCTTCTTTATTTCTTATTAAGTGAACATAAAAGGCGTCATCCCCATACCGTATATCTAGTCGACCTAACATCCACACCAAACGATTATCAACTTCAATATGGTGATCAGGATATGTTAATCGATCCACTCCTATTTTTGACCAATTAGATTCATGACCACATGTGTAGTTAGTCATATGCTTACAGGCTTTAACAAAGGTAGATGTACCCGAGCGCCCAGTTGATAAAACAAATATACGCATGATATTTATTTTTTCGGTAATAAATTATGAATGATATGTAAATATCGAATTCGAAATAGTAATATTAATGATTCTTTCAGTTTATAATTTCAGAAACAAGTTGGTTCCAATTTAAGGACATAAATTAAAAATAATCAAAATGATTTCAATCTAATATGAATCTCATTATAAATGAAAAGAATTATAAATTTCCATTAGATCAGTTTTAAAATTATTCCAACTAAACTCATTTAACACAAATTTTTTTCCTCTTTTACCCATTACACTTCTCAATTTAGGCCTGTTATATAAGAACAATATCTTTTCCACTAAGTCGGATGTATTATCGGCGGTGAAACTTACTCCACTTCCTACTCGTTTAACTAAATTCTCTTGAGATGGACAATCACTCACAATCAATGGTTTTTCCATAATCATATATTGGAAAAGTTTATTAGCATATGTTGTATCATGGTGTAAATTCCTTTTCAAGGGGGAAATACAAATATCAGCACTTTGTAAATATGAAGGAAACAGAGAATAATCTTGCCATCCCTCAAATTTAATATAATTCTCAAGTTTAGAATTTTTAACCATTTTTTTCAGCAATAAATCATCACTGCTATCCCCAACAATTACAAGCTGCATTTCTGGAATTTGCTTCGATAAAATTTCAACTGCTTGTATAGCCGTATCTAAACCTCTTCTAATAGCTGTACTTCCTAAATATAACAAATTAAATCTATTTTTAAATCTATTAACTATGTCATCATCAATTTTAAATTTGCAAAATATTTCTGGTGTAATACTATTTGGTATGACAAATATATTATCTTTATTAAGATTATAATCCTTTATCGCAACTTTTTTAGCTTCAGGGGTAACTAAAATTATACGATCTGCCCGTTTCATCAACTGTCCTTGAACTTTTTGCCATTTCTTTAAAGAAATTAACAAGTTACCAGGAAATGTATTTACATGCTGATATAGTTCCATTATTGCCGGTCGATTTTCATGTAGATCCAATACAATTGGTAATTTCTTAAATTTTTGATTTACATCGAAAACAGCTTTTGCAATAACCATATCATGAACATGCAATGCATCCAGATGATAATTAAGTAAAAAATGTTTGATTTTAGGTTTTACCAGCCAATGATATACTGGTATTGTATATGCCAAAGCGGACATTTTGTTCATAAAAGCTGATTTTTTATATCTAAAAACCTTGATACCACTGACATTTTCATTAGATTTAGTAATTTGCTTTGACAATGAAAATAGATATACTTCATGCCCGCCCTTTATTAGTTGGTGAGCTTCATTTTCCACACGATAATCAGGCGGAAATGATGTATCCAATATCATACCAATTCTCATATTATAAATATCTTTTATTAAATCATTTATAATTAATAATTAAATAGTTCGGCCCCTTGGGTATTATTATTAAACAAAGTTTATCAAACACTATTATATCTTATGTGGGTATCATCTTAGGGTTTATTACCACTATTTGGCTATATCCCAATATTCTTGATCCCGAACAATATGGGTTAATAAGAGTTATTATCAGCCTTTCATTATTATCAACTCAGTTTACCACGCTCGGAATAAAAAATACAATCGTTAGATATTTCCCTTATTTCAAGGACCAAGATAATAATCACAACGGTATACTAGGTATCGCTCTTTTGGTACCTCTATTCGGATTTATAATATATTCCGGTTTATTTGTGCTTTTTAAAAATTATCTGATACAGTTTTATAGTGACAAAAGTAACCTTTTCCAGGATTATTACTTTTATATTATTCCTTTAATCTTACTTATTTCTTTTTTTGAAACCCTTTCTAATTATGCCAGGGCGCTTTACCATACCGTATTTACACAATTTTCCAAAGAAATATTCATCAGGAGTTTAACGATTGCAATTTTAGTCTTGTATTTTTTCCAATGGATCAATTTTAGCCAATTTATAATATTTTTTATTATTTCATATGCGCTACAACTTCTCAGTGTAATTGGATACCTTTATTTAGTTGGTGAGTTTCATTTGTCACTAAATTGGTCCCTCATTTCAGGAGAATTATTTCACGAAATGATGATCTACAGTTTCTTTTCCTTTATGGGTGGAATTACAACCATGATTGTTGGAAATATTGACATCATAATGCTTGGGGCCCTAACCAATTTAAATAATGCTGCAATTTATTTCATTGCATTTAGTGTAGGAACGATCATTGAGATACCTAAACGCTCAATTCATAAAGTATCTATGCCATTGGTTGCGGATTATTTCAAAACTAATCGTTTAAAAGAAATTGAAAATTTATATAAAAGAATTTCTATTAATCAGATAGTGATAGGCCTTCTTTTATTAATAGGTATTTGGGCAAACCTACCTAATCTTTTTAAAATATTACCCAAAAATTACTATTCAGGCGCACTAGTGATAGTAACTATTGCACTTGCTAAATTATTTGATATGGCCACAGGTATAAATGGTGGAATTATTGTCACCTCCAAGTATTTTAAATTCGACCTGATTTCTAACATTTTTTTAATAATCATTTCTATCATTACAAACTATTACCTAATACCAATTTATGGTATTTTTGGAGCTGCTTTAGCAACAGCTATTTCACTCATACTTTATAATATTATGCGTTTTATATTTGTATGGATAAAATTAAAGATGCAGCCATTCACAATTAAAATTATTCCATTAGTTATTATTAGCACCATCATACTAATTCCGAATTTTTATTTTAACATATCATCTAATCCATATATAGATACATTATTAAGATCAATTTTAATAACAATATCATATAGTACAGTTATTATTTATTTTAACATATCAAAAGACATCAATAATATTTATAAAACATATTTACAAAAATTATTTAAGCTCATTTTCTCAAGCCGGTAATCATGAAAATAGAAAATTGATTAACAAAAATTTTAATCAAGATTAACCCAACAATGAACTTATCTATCTATTTATCAGTCAAATTAAGAACTTCAATTTCACTAAATAAAATTATTGATTGAAAATCAATTTTACTATGTAAGCTAAAAATGATATCCCTGCATGAAAAATAGCATCAATAAATTAAATAAGAACCGTAAGGAAGATTATTATAAGGACCCCAGGGAAGAGAATTTTATCCAGCAAGTCAACGAAAACCTGCTGGAACTGGAACATTCCCTGTACCGGGATGTAGAAATAAAATATCCCTTTATCTTCATATTCGGGCTTCCCCGTTCCGGGACCACCCTGATGAGCCAGGTGCTGGCCCATTGCCTGGATACTGGTTTTATCAACAACTTTATGGCCCGGTTCTGGTTGACACCTGTGTGTGGAATTCGCCTGGCGAACAGCATGTTGAAAGGTGAAAAGTTCAGGGCATTTCAATCGGATTACGGAGCCACCAACGATTTGTTGGATATTCATGAATTTGGTTATTTCTGGCGGAAATGGATGAAAAAGGACACCTTCGAAGCAATCCGGGATGCTAAAAAGCTGGAATCAACCATTGACTGGCAGGATTTGAAACGCGTATTGACCAATATGCAGCATGAGTTTGGCAAATCTATGGTATTCAAAAACATCCTGGGATCTTATCATCTGCCGAAAATGAAAGAGACACTGGGCAAGGTGCTGTTTGTATATATTGAACGTGATCCGCTGGATGTAGCCGTTTCCATACTGAAAGCCCGTAAAAAATATTACCACGATCTGAATACGTGGTGGAGTTATGCCCCGCCGGAAGTGCTGGAACTAACCGAAAAGGATTACTGGCATCAGATTGCCGGACAAATTCATTATCTTAAAAAATTCTACTACCAAGAAATGGATAAGATGGATGAATCATTCGTGATACGGGTGAAGTATGATGATTTATGCCAAAATCCGGCTTCTGTATTAGACGAAGTTCGAAAACGATGTAAATCACTTTACCAATCAGATCCGGGGCTTGCGCAGAATCCACCTACTCAATTTCCCGTCCGAACTCATGACGATCAACCTGAAATTAAAGCCAAGTTTAAAAAGATATTAAAAGAATTTGAATAACATGCAGCAAGCTGAAGAAAGAAGCGAAACCAAGATCGTAGCTATTCATCAACCCAATTACGTCCCATGGCTGGGATATTTTTATAAAATGGCAAACTGCGACGTTTTTGTTTACCTGGATACCGTGCAGTTCCCGCGTGGACAAAGTTTTGCCGCCCGGAACCGGGTAAAAACGCATAATGGCACGGCGTGGTTGACGGTTCCGACTTCCATCCCCTCCGGGCAAAAAGGCAAGGCCACCTATCGGGAAGTTTCCTTTGCCGGGGAAAAGTGGAAACGAAAGCATCTCAAAACGATAGAGATGAATTACAAAAAAGCCCCCTGGTTTGATGAAATATTCGAAATATATAGCAACCGTATTGAAAACAGCACTTCATTCGTAGATCTGAACATTGATTTAATTGAAGATTTTGCCCAATACCTGGAGATTGATACCGAAAGGGTTAAACTTTCGGAGCTTTTGGATCATTTTGGTGAGAAAACCCAATTGATAATAGATATCTGTAATGAGCTGGACGCCAATGTATATTTATCCGGAACAGGGGGAGGCAAAGATTATAATGAAGAATCGTTGCTGAACAAACACGGCATCGATCTCCGGTACAGCGATTTCGAGCACCCTGAATACCCGCAGTTATGGGATGGGTTTGAATCCCATTTATCTATTCTGGACTTGCTTTTGAATTGCGGACCGGAAAGCCGGGAAGTTCTTGGACTTTAATCAGTAAACCCTGACAGGGTTCTTGCTTGTATTGATTTCTAAACTGCTATTGCGATACCGGATAGAACAAGTTTAAGTGCCTTTAACAACCCTGTCAGGGTTCGTTTCGACACTACCATTTCAACCGAATCACTTCAAACGCTTCGGCATACTCGGCTTTGACCTGCACCCCACGCACATTAGCCAGTCCCTCGATAAAGGAGCGTTTAAAATAGTTACGGCCCTTCTGAATTTGCGATTCATAAGCCTGTAACGCATTCCATTTGGCTTCCAGGTGGCGTGGCTCCAGGGTCACAAATGCTTGTGCTGAAAAGGTAATGTGATTCCAGGGGAGTTCATAGCCCCAGACGGTGATATCCTTGAAGGCCCGGAGCCCTTCATTGTACACTACCTGGTGATCCTGGTG
>Ga0209918_1001864_pt1 | contig 10671 bp, 9 predicted proteins | sample SalPonD_shore_MG_FD_185712 | JGI IMG/M metagenome (GOLD analysis project Ga0209918, IMG submission 185712) | Salt pond soil microbial communities from South San Francisco under conditions of wetland restoration - Salt Pond MetaG... | ecosystem: Environmental > Aquatic > Marine > Intertidal zone >...
CTGTCTTAAAACGAATCTTTATCTTCACCATCAGTACTTTTGGGTTTCTTGTTGAAAAAATATTTAAACGTCCGTTTGCATTCCAATTTTTTGACATAAATGCTAAAGAGCTAAAAAACGAGGAATGGGAAATCGAGGCGGTTATTTCTGGAAGGGAGCAATAATTTACCAAACCTTGTGAGATAATTCATATATAAAAAGTTTTTAATGCTTCATTTGGATTTTTTTTTTGTTTAATAATTTAGACTAATTTTAGAAACCGTATTTGAATTAGCAAGCTATTTATTCCTAAAAATTATATGCCTATCTTTTTAGCAAATAATATAGAAGTGCTTTAATAGTATATAATCTATTTTCTGCGAGATCATAAATAATAGAATGCGGTCCATCAATTGCCTCATCATCAGCTACAACATTTCTCCTAATAGGAAGGCAATGCATAAAAATTGAATCTCCTCTCGTTATATCTAAAAATGAAGCTTTTATCCTCCATGAGTCTCTGTATGGTAATCTTAATTCCTTTTCTTTTTTAGGATTTCCATAAAATTCTTTCGCGCCCCAACTCTTAATATATACTACATCGGCATCTTCATAAGCTTCCTCTATATCATGAGATATGGTTAAAGCTCCCCCTGAACTCCCAACATTTGATTTTGCTGCATTTATTATTTCTGGGTCTAAATCATATTTTTCTGGATGAACTAAATTTACATTCATCCCATATCTTGTGCTCATCAATAGAATAGAGTTCGGAACACTGAATGGGAGTGGTTTGGGATGGTAACACCAGCTTATTACCATCTTTTTCCCTTTGGTATCTCTCTTTTTTTCCTGAATCGTAAAAATATCGGTTAACGCTTGAAGGGGATGATACATATCATCCTCAAAATTAATTATTGGTACATCTGACCACTTAGCAAATTCTCTTAAAATAGTATTTGCTTTTTTATATACCCAATTAACCGAATTTGGAAAAATTCTAATTCCAATTGCATCATAATAACGAGAAAGTACAACCGAAGTATCTTTTATTGACTCTGATTTATATCCTATCCATGAATCTTTTATACTATTAAATGTGGGATGCATACCTAGTTGATAAGCCGCCACTTGCGTAGAATTTCTGGTGCGCGTTGAAGGATTATAGAAAAACATCAATAGAGACTTTCCATCTAACGCATTTCTGTATTTACTTGAATTCTTTTTCATATCACCTGCTAGGCTAAGCAGATTATCTAATTCTTCCTTTTCCCAATCTTGGGTGGTAATGAAATCTTTCATTCTCTATTCAACTTCTTCGAATAATTATCTATTAAAATTAAATAATAATAATAATAAAAATAGAAAATAGTATTCCTTCCATAAAAATTTAATTTTTTTAAATGGTTGGTATGAGATTATTCTTTCTTTAAATAGGAGCCTAGATCCATAATCTCATCGCCCCTTTTTACTTTAATCTTGCTTTTAATTCCTTTTGCTTTCCTTTCTAAATAAATTATTATGTCACGGGGAATCTGTCTTGCAACTCCACCACGCTGTTGAATTAACATTATAAGTAAATCGAGTTTTTGCATGACTTCTTGTCCTACTAACTCATTCATAATATATTGATAAATGTGAGGTTCATTTTCTTTTAAACGATTTAGATATTGATAGGCATCGGGAGATAATACTGATCTCAACACAAATTCAAGTTTATCTCCAACAGACACTTCATATTTCTTCATATTTTCCTGCCGTTGCTTGGCATCCATAAGCTCACGCATTTTTTTCATGCGAATCTTATCGAGTTCGTGATCATCTGCGTTTCCAGTATCAGTCATGAAATTTTTCACTCTTTTATTGAAGTTATCACTAAATTTTTTTATACTTTCTCCATTTGAAAATAATTTTTTCTCGAATAATAATTTTTTGAAAGCTCTTCCATTCGAAATTTAATGAGACAATCCGATTTATAGAAAAATAAATTTGATAAAAATTTTATTAGACTATGTAAAATAAGAGAAAATTAAATTATGTAGATCTAAATACGCTCTTTTTATCTAGAAAAGATAAAGTAAAAAAAAAATTGTCAAATTAAAAGAAGTTTCTTTTAAATTTAGAGATTTACTGTGGTTATTAATTAAAAAAAAAATGATATGAAGATTTTTTAAAACTATATTTTTTATTCTGGTGCCTGCATGCCAATAAATTCCATAGCCTCTGTTGCATTATACGCTAAATTAATAGAATAATTGAATCCCTCAATCTTTCCAAATATTAACATTCGCTTCGATGCTAGATCTAATGCTTCTCTTAATTTCCCTGGTTTCACCGCATTAAAAGCAGTAACGCGAAAACCTTCAAGAGTCGCCTCCACTGCGGCTCTAATAACTGGTTTTGCTATTGATTTATCATCTGGAACTTTCTTCATTGCCTCAATATATGCTTTTCCAACTTCTTCAGATAAATGCTGAGGATAGGTTGATATAATTTTAGTATAAACCATTGGTCATTCCACCTCTATTTAATTAAATTTGGTATACATTCTCCTTTTTAATTAGATTTCAACAAGTTAAAATTAAGCCATTAATGTTTAAATAGTTTTTCTATCGTAAAATTGTAAGCAGAAATTTTATTGATATTTGTTATTAGATTATTTTTAATTTTCTCTAATAATCATTTTAGATGATCATAGTTAAAAAGTTGAGCTTCACGGAACAATTATGAAGATCTTGAAAGTAAATAACATATTAGCGGTAAGATTTACAAATTTTGAGAAATTAGAGGACAGAAAAAATGGTCCCCTCTGCCGGTCTCGATCCGGCGACCTCTCGGTCTCAGCTGACGTATGGTCATTAGAATGATCCTCTATACGCGAATTAATCTACAGCCGAGTACTATCGGTTGAAAAAGTTCAATACAACTTTTCATCTACCGCTGAGTTAAGAGGGGGTATCTCTTACATGCTAAGCCCATTTTATCTTTTCGCGCATCTTATATGCGATAATGCATTTTGGGATACGAATCAAATGTGACCTAGCACTCGTCGCTTATCAAAAATAAGCGAGTTATTAATAGTAATAATAATTATGATAAAAATTTTATTATAATTTGTTAAGAGAATCTATTAAATAGAATTATTCTTAATTACGATTTTTTTAGAAAAAAAAAAGAGCCTTTTATAAAATCCTAAATTTTTAAAAAAATACTATAATTTTTTTCTTTTTTCCTGATGTAATTCATCAGATTTCATTTTTATTTCTTTATATTTTTCCTTAGTTATTGGAAACTTACGCATTGAAAGGATGGCAATTACCAAAGCAATTGCCGGAAATATAAACATTAAGCTTCGGAGCCCGAAGATTGTAAGGTCGGTTGTATATCTTGGAACATATTCTTCCCATCCAATAGAAGTAAATATAAAATTAATGGAGAGGAAAACTAAGATAGTTGATAATTTCGTAATTAATGCATTAACTCCATAATAGCCACCTTCCCGTCTTGTTCCCGTAGTCAATTCATCCTCATCTATTATTGCTGCTAATAGTAAATCGACATATAATAACGATCCTGAAAGCCCTAAACCAGCAAAGAAAAACACAAAAAACGCAAGAATTTTACCAGCTACAAACATAAAAGGACTCAATACCACGATAAAAGATGTCATTGAATACATGAATGCTTTTCTTATCCCATATTTCATAGCAACCTTATACCAAACAGGCATAAAAATCATCGCAGAAATAAAGGTGATGCCTAATAAAATTCCCAATAAAAATGACTCTCCTTCTCCAATTTTTAGTACATGAATCCCAAACAATGGCGTTAAGGTGGGAAGTAAACCTATTATGTACCAATGTGCTAAATTTGCTATTATAAACCATCTAAAGCTTTTATTACCAAGTGAAAACTTTAAGGACTTTATAAAGGGAGGTGCTGTTTTATACTCCTCGGAAAATTCTTCTCTTTGTCGTATTCCAAATAAGATACAAATGATTGCCCCTATTGCGATTATAATACTCATTACCAAACCGGCTATTCGATAATTCATATAGTATTTGGGATCATCCATTTTAGGAATAAATAAAGTAGGTCCTATGAATGCAAAGATCAACCCAATCACAGTCATAATCTGTTTAATTGTATTTGCTTTGGCTCTATTTTCAGGATCCAGAAACATTTCAGGAAACAATGCGGCGTAATTAAGATCATACATAGTATAAAAAAACTCGAACAAAATAATAATGATAAGGAAATATAAAAAAGAAACAAGCTCTGAATCAAGGGGAGGAGTCCATAGTAAAAAGCTTACCACGCATAATGGGATAATAGCTATCACGATATAGGGGATTCTTCTGCCCCATCGTGATTTAGTTTTATCAGATAACACTCCTAACATAGGATCATTTAAAGCATTCCAAATTGACCATATTATAAATCCAATACTTATCAAACTTACACTTAATCCAACAACGGCATAATAAAATGTGAATAAAAAAAAGGTAAATGTTTCTATTGCTATCGTATCAGAAAATTGCCCAATACCATACCCTAACGCTTTTTTTACTGAATATTCTCCATTATCCTTTTTTTCCATTAGATCTACCTTAATTTCTAATTATTCATTAAATAATAATTAGCTAAAAATGTATATAAAGATTTTCAATAGTCTATAAAACTATGAACTAAGTGTACTCCTATAAATCTTTATATATGGTAAATAACAAATTAAATATTAGATAAAAAAGACTTATTTTGGAATTGATTATATATGACTGAAAATTTTCTACAAGAAATTAAACAACTCGTTATTAATGGTAAGTATAAAGCCATAGGGAAGCAAATAAGAAAAGCTAAAAGAAAAGGAATAAAAGAACAAGACATTGTTGAAGTATTATCAGATGGATTAATGGATGTAAGTGATAAGTATAAAACTAAAGGGATGTACCTTGATAATATTGTTGTAGCAGCAGCTACCTTTGAAGTGGGTATTCAATCGCTAGGAATTTCTGAAAAGGAAAGAGAACCCGAAGATAAGATTGTTATTGGTGTGATGGGTGGGCCTTGGACAATTGGCTCGTCTATTATAGCTGCTAACTTGAAAGCACATGGATTTGAGGTGATTGATGCGGGATCTGATGTGTCTCCAGAGGATATTATTGAAACTGCGATCAAATCTGATGCTAAAATAATCGCATCAGCTATTTATTTAATGCAATCGAAGGATGAAGTGGAAAAATTGGAGAATGAATTATGGAAAAGGGGAATTCGACATAAAGTAAGAACTATCCTTAGCGGTCCTGCTGCTTCAAAGAAGTTGACTGAAGACCTCAATATTGATGCGTATGCCAGAGATCTTAATGAAGTAATATCCAAAGTTAAAGAATTCTCTCAAGAACTTAAAACAGAAATGACTTCATATGATCGTGTGATGACTTCGCTTCAGCATAAAGAACCAGATAGAGTTCCCGTAGTACCATTTGCTCAAACATTTTCAGCAAAATTTTCTGGAATTCCCTTTTCGGAATATGTAAGTAAAGCAGAAGCCTTTCTTAAAGGTCAATTAATTCCATATAAAGCATTTGGTTGGGATGCTCTTTGTTTTTCTTCAGATGTCGGAATTTATGCTGAAGCACTGGGCGCTAAAATCGAATTTCCATACGATGATGTTCCAAGAATCGTAGAACCCGTATTAAGGCATGGTAAGATGTATGAGGATTTTAAAAGTTTAGACATGCCTGATCCTATGAATTGCGGAAGATTAACGGAATCAATTAAGGCCATTGAACTTGCAAAAAAGGAAATAGGCAATGAAGTTCCCATAATTGGATGGACAGAAGGTCCTTTTCAAGGAGTGGCTTTATTGAGTGGTGGAGATCCTATGCAAATTTTCTATATTTTCGACCATCCAGACGAATTTAAAGAAATTCTTGATTGGTATGCTGATTTTGAAATAGAAATTGCTCGCGCAATGTATGAAGCAGGGGCTGATATCATTGGAGCTGGAGAAACTGCCGCATATTTTATGTCTCCTGAATTTTTTAAAGAATATGCTTTTGATGCCGAGAAAAAAGCATGCAGCAAAATATCTAAAATGGGTATGCCCGTTCTTATTCACTGTTGCGGGCATGTACCGCAATGTATTCATTTTGTTGCTGAGACAAATCCTGGAGGCGCAATACAATTTGATTATCAAGTCGGTCTTAAATGGGCAAAAGAACTAATAGGTGATAAAGTCACAATTATGGGAAATCTAAATTATAATAAACTTCTTAATGCAAGTCCTCAAAAAGTCTATGAAGCATGTGCAAACTGTATTAATGTAGCTAAAGAAAATGGAGGATATTGGTTAGCATTTGGATGTGAAATTCCTCGAGATATGCCCGTTGAAAACATGAAATCCATGATAAGAGCTGCTAAAACCGTTGGAAAATACTAATACACAAAATATTTTGTTTTAATTTTAATCTATAACCTATATTTCGCTTTTAAATTATTATATGCTTCCCCAATTACTTGCCACACTTTTTGTGGATCTCTGGAAGAAATAGACATTCCTTCTGCCCCTCTATAACACCAAGAGAAAATAGAATCAACATTATACTTATCAAAAATTTCTATTGCCTTTTTTAATTCGGTTTCTTTTCTTCTCGGTACAAGAAAGGCAAGACACCATAATTGAGATTCAAGATCATACTTTCTGGCTAAATCTACGGTTTTCTTGGTATATTTCTCTACATACTCTAAAGATTCTTTGTATAATAGCCAGTAGGGATCAGAACTAAATACATCAATAACATCTTTCACTGAAGAACAAAAATGGTCCCAATCCTTGATTCCTGTCTCTAATGGAGGAGGTATCAAGCAGACAATATTTTTTTTAGTGGAATCAATGTTCTTTACTGCTAAAGAGATCTCTTTGATAAAATCTATGATTGATTCCTCCTTAAATTTCTCAATCTCCTCGTTTTTCTCTAAAGGCATAGTTTTATTTGCTTTTTTTTTAAATAGGTTTTGACAGTAGTCGCACCTGCAATAAAATTCTTCCGATTTTCCGGAACTAAAATAAAAATGCGGTTCATCCCAAAAAAATCCGTCTATAAACTCTTTTTTGGCAAATACTCTGATACCCTTTCGAACATATTTTCGAAATACAGGGGAGTTAAAACATGCTGCGGGGGCTTTTTTTCCGGCTTTAGATAATACTTGCCTATGATTATCATTATTATGAAGGAAAAACGAAGGGGCTTCACCTCCAAATACACCTCCCCACGCCCATAAGTTAATATATACTTTCATATCTAAACTTTTAGCTATTTCGCATATTTTATATAAATTATCCTTCCAGATCTTAAAATTATATTCAGAAATAGCAAAAACAATTGAATTGCATCCATGATCTAATATTTCTTTTAAATCTTCTCTTGCTCGGTCAGGGAAAAGATTTCCATAATAAGCGACCCCTAATTCTTTCACCATTTTTTAAATTCACAACTTTCTAAATTATACAAATGTAGTTTTTATAAAATATTACGATTTATAATAAATCTTCTTCTTATCTGTATAAAAAAACTATTTGAAATATATTATATTCTATATTATAACACGTATAATTAGGAATATATTTACGATAAAAATTTTAGTTTTTGCTTAAACAAAATTTTATAATTATTAAATATATTATTTTATAAACTTTCAACATAAAAAATTATAAATTCTAAAGGTAATCGTGTTTTTATATGAGAGAAGAAACGGACTATGCAGAAACTATTGAAGCCTATAAAGATGATGATTATGTCATACTAGAGCCGTGGGGTAAAAGTATTGACCATCTAAGATTAACCATCATCGGGAAGGAAGATACTCCTTATGAGGATGGCAGATTTGTATTCGAAATCAAATTTCCAGATAATTATCCCTTTTCTCCGCCCTACGTTTACGCGGTCACACTTATGTGGCATCTAAACATAGATTCGAGCATTCCGCCTGGTAAATTAAATATTTGCTTGGACCTTATTAATCCCGACAAAGTAGGCAAAGTAGATCCAGTCACAGGCGCCAGTGGATGGACTCCCGCTAAAACATTAACCAATATTATAAATGCGCTAAAGGAAATGATGCATGTGGAGCCTCCCTTTTTCAATCCTGGAGATCCTTTAAATCACCAAGCGGGGGAACAATATTTCAAATCATTAAAAAAGTTCAACAAACAGGCCGAAAAATGGACGGAGAAATACGCAATGGACTAATATCTCTAAAAATTTTTTCTTAATTAATATTTTGAATAACATTTTTAATTTAATAAGAGTTAAAAAATTATAATAGTCATAAAAAGAAATTCCAACAAAATAAGATTTGAATAAGAATGGTTTATTTTGAGCTTGATCGAATAGGATTTGATTGTGGTCTTGAAAAGGAAGACTGTCCAAAATATCCTGATGGATGTAAAGAATGTATAAAAAATAAGCTAAAAGAATTGGGTTTTAAATTTAATCAAAATATTCGCATTCAAGAACTTGATTCCCAAGAAGAGCGGCTTAATATCTCTCAAAATCTCATTTGGCAGAAATTTTTAGATGTATTAAATATTAAGCATATAATTTTAATGTCTAAAAAGTCGGGAGCTGCAATTCTTGATTATCCAATTACTGGAGTCGGGATTGATGTGGATCTTTTAACGGGTTTTATTCAGGCAAATGTTTCATTTTCAGAAAAGGAAGTTAAGGGAAAGCCAATTGGAGAAGATCATTTTTATGAATTTAAATACAAGGATTTCAATATTTTGTTGAAAAATGGGGATCTTATTCGCGTGAGCTTGGTTCTTGAAAATAATCCTTCTGAAAGCTTGAAAGCTCTCCTTAATGAATTCATAGAAGAATATGAATTTAAATTTCAAAGCAACTTATTAGATTTTGAAGAGACTGGAAAACTCAAATTCAACGATACCATCGATTCTATTATTGAAAAATTTAATATTCATTTAGTATTTCCTATGACCCTATCTCATACAATTCCACCAAATATCACGGAAAAGATCAATCAAAGCTATGTAAAGAAAGCAAGCATAAAGATAATAAATGAATTATTGACAAATAAACCATTTTTTTTCATTAATAATATCCTTTACAAAGTTAGGGAGATTGTTAATATTGATTTGAAGGTTGTATTGTATGAGATTTATAATCTTATAGATGTGGGAGTGATAATTCCAAAAAAATTGGAAAGTATTAAAGAAGATATGAAATCGATTCTTGAAAAACGCGAAGAAAATTTAGCTGAAAAAGAAACTCTTATCTCCCGTTTATCCCCTGAAGATAAATTTAAAGGATTAGAAGACAAAATAAAGGAAATTAATCCAGAGGAGGCAAAAGATCTGATGAACTCTTTTATTGATAATGGAAAAATAGCCGAGGAAGCGTTTATCCATCAAGATGCATTAAATTCTTACGAAAAAGCTCAATATATAGCAAAATATTTTAATTTTGAGGAAACTTTAAGTAAAATTTCATTTATGATATTAGAGATTAAGAAAAAAATAATGGATATGGAGCTTGAATATTATGTAGATTTAGCTAAAAAGGCCGAGAAAGAAAACAATTACATTACTAGTATTAATTATTACAAAATGGCAATAAACGTTCTCGAAGAACGTCTAAGTACAGTACAAGTTGATCCAGAACAGATTAAGAAAAGAATAATCAAGATAGAAAAAAAAATAGAAAAGCTAAAGCAGAAAATGTAATATTTCAAACCAATTTATATCTATTTTATAAATTTTTAAAAGTGGTTCATATATAAAAATTTTTAATGAACCTTATTTGTCTTTTTAAATTATTTCAACTATTCAGAATTTTCCAGTTAAGGATATTACATGAACGATAACTTATCATACGAACTTTTTCAAAAAAAGAAAGTATTTGTGTTTGATTTAGATGGCACCATAGTCAATTTAAAGGTTAACTGGAAGGAATTAAAAAAGCTATTAGAAGCAAAGTATTCGAAAAAATATAATAAAGATATTAAAGTTGATAGTATTTCAGGGTCCTTAAGTTATGTTGTAAATATGGGAGATATAGATACATTAATAGAATTATTTGAATTTATACGTGAGTTTGAACTTAAACACATAGAAAAAAATGAGATTGTACAAGAAACCATTTATTTTATTAATAATAAAAGAGAATTTGGAGTCTCAAAGGATGCAAAAATTGCAATTCTCTCCTTAAATTCTCGAACAACCATAATAATATCAATAAAACAAGCAAATATTAGAGATAAAATCGATTATATCATTGGGAGAGAAGATGTAAGAAGGTGGAAACCTCATCCAGAAGGGCTCATAAAAATTCAAAATCACTTTAATGTAAAAAGGGAGGAAATGATATACATAGGAGATATGAAAAAAGATCTTATAACTGGGAAGAATGCTGGAATCCAAGCAGCCATAATTGATGATTTCATAACATTTATAAATAAGCATGCCGAAGATTCTATCAAAAAGACAATTGAAAAATAAAATTAGAGAAACAGAATAATAGATAAATATAATATAGGTATAATTACATATATTTAACAATCACATTATATTTTTTAATTTCTGAATTTTGCTTAGCCTTTCCGAGTGGAGTCAATATTAAGATTTCATTACTTTGAATATTTAAGTCTGCCTTTAATTTATGGTTTGGATCC
>Ga0209918_1001865_pt1 | contig 10668 bp, 13 predicted proteins | sample SalPonD_shore_MG_FD_185712 | JGI IMG/M metagenome (GOLD analysis project Ga0209918, IMG submission 185712) | Salt pond soil microbial communities from South San Francisco under conditions of wetland restoration - Salt Pond MetaG... | ecosystem: Environmental > Aquatic > Marine > Intertidal zone...
GTTGCTAAGTTTCCCAAGAGCTAAGCGTTGGGACATCATGGATGCAGCGGCTTATTTTGTTGAGTTGTTTGAAAAAGGTAAACGTTATGCTTCTAGCCGTCAAGATGATATTCCAAGTCGAGAAGAAGTTGAAAAAGAGATGCGAGAACTAGGTTATAGTAGTGCTGAGAAGAATCCTCTTATTATTAGAGATATATAATAAAAACATTGTGCAATAAATAAACAAAGCTGTTATGGCAGAGAAATTTGTAAATATCGGGCCGTTTGGACCTTTTATATATGACGACATAATTGATAAAGGTGTTGAAACAGATGGAGATGTAAAAGCTTCAGGAGTTCAGACTACAGGTCTAACTACTAACATAAGGCTTATTCTTAGTGATGCTAATCAGAAAGTTGCTGAAGTTAATAACCTAACTCAATTTATTTCTGGTAGTAATCAGATAAATGTAGCAGATGACGGTGATGGAACTATTACTATTACTGCTAAGAATTTAATTGAGATTAATGATATTGTTGGTGGAGATTCACCTTATGATATATCTATAACAGCTTATCGAAGTATGGTAATAGTTAATGCTTCAGCTAATGCTGTTACAGTTAATTTACCTCCTGCTGCTAATTGGGCTGGACAGACTATTATAGTTAAGAAAACAGATAATGTAAATAACGTAACAATACAGGCTGATGGAACAGAGACTATTGACGACAACAATACAGATCAGCTAGTTGGTCAATATAGCTCTGCTACTTATGTAAGTGATGGAACAAATGTTTGGAAAGTAGGAGCAATATAAATTTCCACAAATTTCCACTTGATTTTCCTAATTATTTTTCACTATCTTGAACATATAATCAAAACACAGACGAAGTTATGCCAATATCAGTAAGTGGAAATAGCACATCCGATACTAAGAAAGGTAAGAAAATCTTTCGTAAAGACTTAGGGTATGACTATCCTGATGGTTTAAATCTTAGACCTAATTCAGATCTTCATAAAAAACTAAGACAGAAGCTCTTGAATCGTGCTCAGGCTTCTCACAATGTAATGAGTAAGTATAAAGATCGTTGGCGAGATATTGACAAAGTTCTAAGAGTATATATTCCACCTGAGAAAAGGCAGGGAAGTAAAAGTAATGAGACTAAGAAGAAACGTAACTCTGATGGATATGCAGATCTTGTTATTCCTGAGAGTTATGCAACTATGGAAACTATCTTAACTTATTACATGAGTTCTTTTTTACAAGATCCTATTATTGAGTATGAGGGAACTTCTCCTGAAGATGTAGTTGGAGCTAAGCTCTTAACACATTTAATAAGTCACCAAGTAAAGAAGTCTCGAATGGGTCTAAACTTACACACTCAATTTCGTGATGATACTGCTTATGGCTTTGGTGTTGTAGCTCCTATGTGGCGTAGATATTATGGTAAAAAGCCACGAGTTGAACAGTATGGCATACATCGTCCTGATGGAGTTATTGAGATAACTAGAGAAGAAAGAGTAATTGATAAAGACGTACTTCTGTACGAAGGAAATGAGCTTCAAAATATTAATCCTTATCTTTATTTACCTGATGTTAGCGTTCCTATCCATGAGCCGGAGAAGGGCGAATACCAGGGGTGGGTAGAAGAGACAACAATAGGAGATCTTCAGAGACGTGAAGCTGATAAACGTGGAATGTATTTTAATATTAAGTATTTAAAAGAGATTGATGGAAGATCTCAATATACAATAGCTGGAAAGAAGCAGAATACTCGTGACTCTTATAATAGTGCTAACACAGTTGCTCGGAATGCAGACATCATCTGGATGTATGTAGACTTAATTCCTAAAGATTGGGAGCTAGGCCCTGAAGAATCTCCTCATAAATATCTCTTTGGATTAGGTGGAGATGAAGTTATTGTAGCTCTTGAGCGTGTTGACTATATGCACGGAAGAACTCCAGTTTGTGTTTGTGCTAGTAACTTTGATGGATATTCTGCTACTCCAGTTTCTAAACTAAGTGTTGTACATGATATTCAAAAGCTGATTAATTTTATGTATACCAGTCACGTACATAATATTAGAAAGGCTTTGAATGATATGTTCTTAATTGATCCAAGTATTGTTAATTACTATGACTTGATAGATCCTGAGCCAGGTAAAGTTATTAGAACTAGACGAGCTGCTTGGGGAAATCAGATGCTTGATCATGCCTTTAAACAGCTTAATGTTACAGATATAACTCAGCAACATGTTCAGGAAGCAGGCTTCTTAGGTAATTTAATGAGACGTGTTTCTGCAACAGGTGAAACACTTCAAGGAGGTATTGGAGGAGGTGGTCGAACTACTCGTATTAGTGCTAGAGAAGCTGGAGGAGCAATTGGAGCTTCTCTCAGCAGGTTTCAGAAGAATGCTCAGATTATTGATATGCAGAGTATGCAACCTCTTGCTGAAATACTTGCTTCTCATACACAAGAGTTTATGGAGGAATCTACTTACGTCAAGGTAATGGGTGACTGGCCAGAGAAGTATGGAGAAGATATAAGAGATCAAGATCAACGACTTCATATTAATCCTCTTGATTTATTAGTAGATTATGACATCCAGCCTACTAATGGGCAGATTCCTGGCTCTGAAGACCCTAAAGTATGGACTGAATTATTTCAGATTGCTTCTCAGAATCCTGTAATTTCTCAGAGTATGGACTGGCTTAAAATGTTTAAGCATATTGGACGTAACTTAGGGGCTAAGAATGTAGACGACTTTATTGTAGAAGTACAGCCTGATGAACAAGTTAGACGAGCACAGCTTCAAGGTAATCTAATTAATCAACAGCAAGCACAGGGGTAAGATATGAATAAAGGCGGGAAAAGAAGTAGTATTGATGAAACACCTCTTAGAAGTGATCCTAATGATTTTGATAGATTCATAGGCTCTACTATTTGGTTTGATATGCAGAATTTAGTTAAAGAACGTATTGATTACTTAGTAGAGCAGTTAACTCAATGTAAAGAGACTGAAGAACTTATTGGACTTCAACATGAAATAAAAGCTTGGAAAGAAATGATTGGATTACCAGCTTATTTAAAGCAGTGTTCACATCAAGATAAACCTGTTGATCAAAAGGAACTTAACTTTAACAAATAAAGATATATAAGAAGATGGGAAAATTTAAAGGACCACAAGAAATGGCTCAAGCTGAAGAAGAGGCTAAACAAAAAGCTGAAGAGCAGGAAGAAATTGAAGAACCTGAACAGCCTGAACAGCCTGAAGAACCAGAGGAGCCAGAAGAACCTGAGCAACCTGAACAGCCTGAAGAGGGTGAAGAATCTGAGGAAAATGAAGAATCTAGTAAGTTTGAAGAAATTTTAAAAGGTCATTCTTCTGAACAACCTGAAGAAGCAGAAGATGGAGAAGAACCTGAGCAACCTGAAGAGCCAGAAGAGGAGTCTGGAAGTTATGAGCCAATGAACTTGGACGACCTCTCTAATGATGAGTTTGAAGAAATTACTACGAACCCTGAGAAATTTAAAGAGTTTATAAAAAGTGTACGAGCAGATGCTGTTGCAGAAGCTAAGAACAATGAGAAACAAAATCGTGCTCAAGCAATTGCAGAAGCTAAGGAAGAGATCTTACGAAACATCCCTGAAATTGTTAGTAAGACTGCTGAACGTACACAGAATGTTAAAAGTCTTCGAGATAACTTTTTTAATGAAAATCCAGCTCTTAAAAATAAACTTAGTTATGTTAAAGATATGACTGAAGTTGTATCTACTAGTAATCCTGATTGGACTGCTAAACAAGTTCTTGATGAAGTTGCTAGTAGAGCTAAGAGAGATTTGGATTTATCTGAAAAAGCTGAAGAGCGGGAAAACAAACGCAAGGACCCTAAGTTCGCGGGAGCTGGAGGTCGGCGAAGTCCAGATGGTGGAGCTGATAGTAGAAGTAAACAGCAAAAACTAATGGACAATACATTTGGTTAATCTTAAATTAAAATAAAGTATAAAATTATGGCACCTTTAGAAAATGCTTTTGGTAAGCACAGAGATCAGTTTACCAAGCAGGATAGATTTGATTCTATTGCTGCAAGTGCTGTTATGGGCGTTAGTGACAATGTACTTCACGTCACTGGCTTTGCCGGAGCAGTTACTGTTACTCTCCCGCATGTTGCACAAGCAGCTGGACAGTTCTATGCAATTAAAATCTTAGACGACTCCTCAGTTAATGCTATTACCATTTCAGATCAAGGCGACTCTCGCAGTTGGACTGATTTAAGTAATTCTGATGCTGCTGGTGGTTCAGTTCTCTTATTCAGTGATGGAGAGCAATGGTTTGTTGTTGCAGCAACTAACGTAAGTTAACATTTTATTAACCCGCTAAATTATTTAACATTATGGCATTTTTAGGAATGAAAGGAACGGGCGAATTCGCACCAGACGAAAGCCCTGAAACATGGAGAAAAGGTATCTTGTATGAGTACCCTAATGGAGTTGCCCCTTTAACGGCAATCCTTAGTATGATGGAAGATGAAGGTCTTGAAAGTTATGATTTTCATTGGTGGACTAAGAGCTTGCCTCAGGAGTTTGCTAATGTTACAGGTATTTATACTGATGTAGCACTAGGTAATGCTTATACTACAGCAGCTCTTAATACTGGAGACTATCTGTATCTAAAGCTATCTGAATCAGATGCAGGGAAGTTTCGCTCTGGTTTGATGGTACACTTTGTTGATAAATCTGATACATCTAAAGCCGGTTTTGGTAAGGTTACTCAGGTTGTTAAAAATGGGGCTTCTAGTTATCTAGCTATTGAACTTAAGCAGGATATTGCAGATAGTGGAGCTACTGGTATTGATTATGTTCGTATTATCGGTACTGTGAATCCTCAAGGTGGAGCACGTCCTCAAAGTCAACTGACTAAACCTGTAAAGTATAGTAATAAAACTCAGATCTTCCGAGATCCTTTGAGTCTAACTCGTACTGCAATGCAGACTAGGTTACGTACTGCTCAACAGAGGGCAGAAGCTCGTCGTGAAGCACTTGAACTTCATGCTATCCGAATGGAGAAATCTTTCTATGATGGTATCATGTCTGAAACTATTGGAGACAATGGTCAGCCTGAGACCACTACTAGAGGAATTATCCCTTGGATTCGTAGTGAGGCAAGTGAGAACGTAGATAACTACCAAACTACTGGTAAAGTAACTGCTGGAGACAGTTGGATTGCTTCTGGTAAGGAGTGGTTAAATACGATGCTTGAAATTATCTTCCGTTATGGAGATACTGAAAAGCTTGCTATTTGCGGCTCTGGAGCATTGAAAGGTATTAATGACCTTGCAGAAGCTCTTGGAACTGTTCAGCTTAAGACACAGCAAATGGACTATGGCTTGCAAGTTACTACATGGTATCATTCTGCAGGTACTTTGCATTTGATGACTTCTCCCCTGTTTACTCAGGAGGTTATTCGTCGAAACTCAATGATGATTATTGAGCCTCGTAAAATTAAGTTTCGTTATCTTCAGGATACTATCTTTAAAGGTGATGTTGCTTATGATAATGAAGAAGCTACTGACACCGGCATCGATGGTGCTGAAGAAGAGTTTCTGACAGAGGCTGGACTTGAATTTCACTTTCCTAACCATTGTGGTTTCTTGGAAGGTGTTGGTCAAGATAACACTAACTAAATCTAACTAGTCGCAAAGTTCGCTAGGGTTGGTGATTAGATAACATAATCACTAAACCCAGCGTCTTTGTGCAATAAATAAACAAAGATTATGGCTAGTAAGAAGCTAAAAGAAAGCTCGTTTAAAGGTAAAGAAATGGGTGGAGATAAGAATCGAGGAGTTTCTAAACCTAGTATGAGTGGTCCTAACAATGCTGCTCCTGCTAACGCTAAGAACTCTGCAAGCCCGAGTGGAAATAAGAACCTGCTTAAAAAGATTAGAGGCTCTAATGCCTTTAAGTCAGGTAACTCAAGTAATCCTTAAATTTAAAGGTTAAAGACAATGACTCTCCTTGAAGTTCGTAAGATGTTTGTAAGGCTAAGTGGGCGGTATGATCTTGTAAAGGATACTGAATCCTATGAAGATAATGGTGCTGACTTTATGCTTAATGCAGGCATTAGAATGCTTGATAGTATGTTTACTCATTCAAAGAGCTATGGAGTTATTAGAGTTCCATTAAAGCCCGACAAGGCTGTCTATGAAACTAATAACGTTCTTAGTGTTGAGGGCGTACAAGTCAGCTCGGACTCAGGGAGAGTTTCTTTAACTCATGTTACAGAACAAGATATTGAAGAAAGAGGTGATATAGGATCTGGATCTCCTAAGTATTATTGTATGCATACAGGAATGAGGAATCCAGTTTTAGGTAATTTAAAAGATGAGTTTACTGGTGAAAGTTTTAAGATACTCCCTAAACCTAGTTCAGCTCTTACTGCTTATGTGTATGGAAGATTAACTATTCCATTAGAGAATGATGGTGATATTAACTTTTGGTCAGTTAGCTATCCTGAAACATTGATAACAGCAGGAATGTTTTTTATTGAAAGATTTCACAGAAATAGTCAAGGTATGGCAGATCATATGCAAGCTATAAGACAAGATCTTCATGAACTTGACGCTAATGCTATTGAGTCTCAGTTAGGTAGTATCACACAAATGAGAGACTCATGGAAATTTAGAGGAGAAGGAAATGCCTGGTAGTAAACAAAGTGAGCAAAAGGTAGTAGTTCGAACAAGTTCAAAAGATCTTAAGAAAGCTGCAGCTAAGAAACGTAAAGAATTAGAAGGCGTTAATAGAAAGACTCAGTTAATTATATCTGTTTCAGGTGAGGATATCCAGCCTGGAGAAATTTTTGGTAAAGTTTTAATCCCTTATGACGGTCAGCTTAAAGATTTTGTTATAAGCTGTAATAGTTTACCTGAAGGAGCTTCTATTAAGATAGTTTCTCACTTAGGTGTTCATAGCAGGACTGATACCTTTGAATTAAAGAAAGGGCTTACTGAACTAAAGGAAAGTATTGAAGTTAAAAAAGGAACTGTCTTAAAAACTTCTTTAGAATTTTCAGCTGAAGAAGTTTCTGAAGTTTTCTTATCTGCAATTTTACAACTCTAAAATAAATAGCAATTATGGCTAATCGAATAAATATAAAAGGTGAAGTTGAGTTTAGTCCTGAGGGAAGACCTCTGATTAAGACATCTGAACTTGAGATGAATTTTAATCCAGATAGCAAGAATTATGCTCAAGGAATTCAGAACATTGGAACTACGGAAGAAGCTCTAAACATTGGTGATGTTACTAATGTTGGCCTTATCGTTTTAATTAACAGGGGTGAAACAAACTATATTGAATACGGACTTACTGGAAGTTATACTGGAAAACTAAAACCGGGTCAGTTCTGTATTTTTGCTCCTTCCGGAACTATTTACTGTAAAGCTAATGTAGCTGCAGAAGACTTAGAATACTGGGTTTTTCCTGAAGATACATAAACACTAACTTAAATTAATTTATTATGTCTGCTAGAACACGAGCTAAATTCCATTGCGATAAAGTTGAAGATAACGAAAACAGTGAGATGGTTCATCTATCTGCTGTTTATGGTAGTACTGAAAAGGATAACGAAGAAAACAATCAGTTTTCAGAAGCTACACCTTATGGTGAGCTGGAAATGATGATTGATAATGATAATGTGAAAGGCTTTTTTGAAGAAGGTGAAGAGTATTATGTTGATTTTTCAAAAGCTCCTAAAACATGAGAGAATTTAGTACTTCCATATCGAATGCTTTAGCTAATGGTCTTAAACCTGATGAGGCTTTTAGGGATACTATGTTTTTTAAAGATCTCTATAACTTAATACCTTCTAAGACACGCTTAAGAGCTTATCAGCCTATTGTTGATGTGCTGCCTCTGTTACAAGAGAAAAGGAATGAGATATATCCCTTTCCTCAATGGTTTAGATTAGAACATGATAACATAGTTATATCTAAGAAAGCTCTCTATAAGTTAGAGGAATATAACATACCTCCTTTTGATCTTAGTCCGATATCTACTACTAGCCCTCTTAATTTCTCAGAATCATTCAGGCATGCTGATTATGGCAATAACTGGATGATGCTTAACAGAGATGGTTGTATCTATAAATATAATGATGAAGTTGATTTCACTACTAAGTTGAAAGCTTCTGCTATCACTCATCATCAGAACAGGACAGTTATTGGCGGACCTCTTAATGGTCTTTGGGCTGATGAGTTTTTAGAGGAGTTAGAAAGGTTAGTTGACTTATCGGAGTTAGAAAAGTCTGGATTTAACTTAGAACTTAAGAAAAACTATATATTCTGGAGTGGTTATGATTCTAATTATTTTCCATTTAGTTTACTGTTTCCAGAATTAGTTTTTAGTGATTTTACTAATCAGCAACCTTTTACAGAACTTCTGTATAGTAATTCATTTGGCTACATGGAAATGCCTTTTAAAGGTGATGTGCTTGACATGATTAGCTCTAATGGACAAGTCTTTGTATTTGGTTCAGATGGTATTTGTTCAGTTGCTATAAGTCCTAAAGCTAGTGGAGCTACGTTTCATATAACTGGAAGTCAGCCTTTTGGTATTAAGCAGAGAGGTGCAGTAGGCGGAGACGAAAACTCATTAGTCTTTATAGATGTCTTTGATCAGCTTTGGTATGTAACCAACAGAGGTTTAGAGAAATTAAATTACTCTGAATATATGAAACAGCTTGGAGAAAATATATGGATAACTAAAGATCCTGAACAAGAGCTTTTTTATATTGGAGATCTAGATAAATCTTTTGCGCTATCTAATGGACGTTTAACTAGAATATATCAAACAGTACATCAGACGTCAGGAGCTTTTCCTTTTAGAGCTGGAGTTATGACAGAGACTGGAGATAAGAAAGCTAGTTTTAAATCAGATAAATTGGACTTAGGTAATACTGATAACAAAACTTTAACAGGTGTAGCAGTTGGCTTAGATACTAAAACAGAGGGAACTGCAATAGCTACAGCCACTATTGATGGGCGTGAGTTTAGTATTGAACCTATATCTCTAAATCCTGATGGATATGCGGCTACTAGAATTTACGGAAAGCAACATATTGTAGAAGTTATTTTAAACAACTTTGAAGGTATAAACATTGACCACATTGAACTTAAATGGCAGATTGATGATAGACGACAAAGAAGGGGAACATTTACTACTCAAAATTCTTCCGGAGCAGGTTAGCAGTAATTGGGATAACTTTGCTCCTCTTATAGAGCAGAGTCTGCCTCCTACTGTTACGCAACGAAGACAAAGAATGGCTAATGTTTTGCACGCTATTCTTAAGGAAGATTTAGTTGCATGGATTTATTACGACAAAGATCGAAATGAAAGATATTTAGCAACAACTCAATTACGTACAGACGAAGTTTCTTTGGTAACTGATCTTCTTATATATAGCTTTACTTCTTTAGGTCAGATAGATCAAAGACATATTATTAATGGATTTAAAACCTTTAGTAAGTATGCAAGGGCTAATGATTGTAGAGCTATTATAGCGTATAGTGCTAATGATAAACTTGTAGAATTACTTAAGCATTTAGGTGCGTCAGCTAACTATAAATTAATACAGGTGGAGGTTTAGATTATGGCAGGTGGAGGAGGAAGTACAGGAGCTGTTAAGTATCCTGATTATATGGAAGAGATTCACCAAGACTGGCTAGGTTATAGTAGTACTCCTACTGCAGTTACTACAGATTTTATTTCTGTTCTTGACACTGCTTTAGCTACTAATCCGCTTGACAGTCTTAGTTATGATGATCCTTCTACTGATGTAGCAGATATTCAGTCAGAGTATGATACATTTAATACTAAAGTAGACGCCCTTGACGAAACTTCAGATTGGCCTACTATAGTAGATACCGCAGTTGCTAAAGTTGACACAGCTGGAGTTCTCACAGATATTGATCTTGCAGCTCTTATTAGTGCTGCTCAGACAGAGGCAGGTAATGACTTACAAGCTGCTATTGAGAAAGCTCTTACTATGGTTGATGATGTGATAGTAGAGGAAGCTATTACTAAATTTATTAGAGTTAGAGAAAAAGAAAGAGCTAGACTTAAAACTCAATATAAGGCAGGGATGTCTAATATAAGTGCAGAAAGAAGTTCTAGTTATGCTCTTGGCTTAGCTCTTATGGAGATTGATTTTGAACGTGAAGTTGGTCAGTACGAATCTCAATTAAGTTTGCAACTTTATCAGCAAGGTATTCAGTTTTATGCTAAGGCTTTAGCAACTGAGTTAGATGTACAGATGAAAGCTAGAACACTTAATAAACAGACTAGAGATAATCTTATGTTGAATGGAATATCTCAAATGCTTCAGTTTAAGCAGTTTGTTGTTGAGATGAAGAAACAGCTGACTACGGTTTTAACTGAGCTTAAGAGAATAGGCTTTGTTATGAATTCTGAATATGTAGGAAACACAGCTGATCTTAACTGGAAACATAGTAGTTGGGATATGCAAACTTATTCAAGTGCTATAGCTATTCTGGGCGGACTTGGAGGTTCTCAGTTTGTGCCAAAAGGGCCTTCTAAAGTAGGCTCTGCACTTGGAGGTGCTTTACAAGGAGCTGGTACAGGAGCAGCAGTTGGTTCTGTAGTACCTGGATTAGGAACTGCAGTTGGTGCAGG
>Ga0209918_1001866_pt1 | contig 10660 bp, 12 predicted proteins | sample SalPonD_shore_MG_FD_185712 | JGI IMG/M metagenome (GOLD analysis project Ga0209918, IMG submission 185712) | Salt pond soil microbial communities from South San Francisco under conditions of wetland restoration - Salt Pond MetaG... | ecosystem: Environmental > Aquatic > Marine > Intertidal zone...
TTGTATGTGCTTTTCGACGGCGAAAACCATTACAACAGCTGCCACCCTGGCTACAGGATGCGAATTTTTAACAGAACAGGCGGGCTTTGCTACGAGAGCGAAGACCTGTACGCCGAAACACCTAGCATCAATGGCCGCGTTTACGCGGTCCGCTGGCGGCGCTTGTTGGGCAGGAGGCATAGCAAATGAACGCATTTTCCGGGTGTCTCATATTTTCCGTTCCGCGAGAGCTCATCAGTTTGGGCAAGGCGAGACACCATCTGCGGCGCTGTCTGATGCCGCGCATAAATGGAACAGTAGGCATAACACCTGATGACAGGTGTCGCCGCGCAGCGGCGATCACCTGCTGCGATATCAAGAGATTGAGTTGACAGGAACCAGGAGAATCGCGTGGAATCCGCTAAACTATGACGCCAACGCAAGGCGGTATGTTGGCTAACGCTGCAATTAGGCTTCGTTTATTTTGGAGACGATCATATGAAAGCATCTGAGATAGTAGCTAGGCTTCAACACCTGATCGCTGTTCATGGCGACCTCGAAGTTAGGATCTGGAATAGTATGGAAGATGAATTTGACTCTGTGCACGAAATCGAACCTAGACGGTTTATGCCTATGCAGCGCGCCACTCCGGAAGAGCGCAAAACGATATTTTTTGGCATCGACCCATATGCTATCGGCGACTGGGCTGCTCAGCTTCGGTATGACGGAGACGAAACCTAACACCTAGTATCAATGGCCGCGTTTACGCGGTCCGCTGCCTGCGCTTGTTGGGCAGGAGGCATAGCAAATGAACGCATTTTCCGGGTGTCTCATATTTTCCGAAAAGTCGAGACAGCAGAATTTCTAAGTCACTGTTTTTAATAGCTTCGCATTTTTTGACTGTCTCATTTTTTCCGAGAAAGTGAGACAGCAACATCCCTAGACTTTCGAGCATGAGCCAATCCTCCGACATGCTCGCCAAATACATCGCCGCCGAACAGGCCGTGCTCAGCGGCCAGTCCTACGGCTGGGGCGATCGCAACCTCACGCTCGCCAATCTCGCCGAGATCCGCAGCGGGCGGCGCGAATGGCAGGCCAAGGTCGATGCCGAAGCGGCAGCCTCGGCCGGGCGGGGTGGCCCGCGGCATTCGCTCGCGAACTTCTCCGGGGGCATCGAGTGAACATGCTCGACCGCGCCATCGCTCCCTTGTTCCCTGGCTGGGCCGCGGCCCGCGCCAAAGCCCGGTACCGCTTCTCGGTGCTGGCCTCGGCGTATGACGCCGCCAGGCCGTCGCGGTTGCGCAAGTTTCACCGCGACTATGGCAGCGGCGACTCGGTCACGCGCGGCAGCTCAGTGCCGCTGCGCACGCAGGCCCGGCACCTAGAGCGCAACAACGACATCGCCCGCGGCGCGCTGGGCGTCCTGGTGCGCAACATCGTTGGGCCCAACGGCATCGGCGTCGAGCCGCAGCCGCGCCGCACGGATGGCACGTTGCACGAAGAGTTCGCGCAGTCCGTCATGGATCTGTGGCGCAAATGGTGCGAGCGGCCCGAGGTTACCAAGGAACACGATTACGCCAGCGCGCAGCGCCTGATGGCTCGCACCTGGATTCGCGACGGCGAGCTGCTCAAGCAGTATTTGCTGGGCAACGTCAAGTTCTATCAATTCTCGACGGGCGTGCCCTATGCGTTCGAGCTGATCGAAGCCGACCAGCTGCCTATCTATTACGACGATCCGGCGCGAGGCATCACCCAGGGCGTAGAGAAAAATGCCTGGGGGCAGGCGCTTGCCTACCACGTCCTCAAGCACCACCCGGGCGATATCACCGTCTCGCTCACCAACAACAACCTCAAGCGCGTGCCGTCAAATTCGATGGCGCATATCAAGCTGGTCGACCGCATCCGCCAGACACGCGGCGTGAGCGTGTTTGCCTCCGTCATCGCGCGGCTTGAAGACATCAAGGACTACGAAGACAGCGAGCGCATCGCCGCCAAGGTGGCCGCGTCGATGGCCGCTGTGATCAAGAAAGGCACGCCGGAAGACTATGCCGGTGCCGGCGGCGAAATGGGCGGGACTTCCAGCAGCGCGCAGCCGCGCGAGCTGTCGTTCCGCGCCGGCGCGATCTTCGACGACCTGCGCCCTGGCGAGTCGATCGACACCATCGACACCAAGCGACCCAATTCCAACCTGGAGCCGTACCGCAACGGCCAGCTGCGTGCCGCCGCCGGTGGCATGAGCTTGTCGTTCTCCAGTCTCAGCCGCAACTACAACGGCACCTACAGCGCGCAGCGCCAGGAGCTGGTCGAGGGCTGGAGCGACTACGCCATTCTCAGCATGGAGTTCGTGCACCAGAGCGTGCGGCCGGACTACCAGAATTTCATTGCGATGGCGGTGATGAGCGGCCAGCTCAAGATTCCCGCCGACCTCGATCGCAGCACGCTCGATCACGCGCTTTATATCCCGCCGAGCATGCCCTGGATTAACCCGCTCGACGAAGCCGAAGCCTGGCTCACCATGGAACAGGCCGGCTATATGAGCGGCCCAGAAATCATCCGCAAACGTGGGGCGAACCCGCGCGAGGTCATGGAGCAGGAAGCCAACTGGCGGCGCAAAGCGGCCGACCAGAAGCTGGACCTGACCTCCGATCCGGCCGCGCCAGGCGCGCAGGCCCGCGCGCGCCGTCTCGACATCATGAAGTGAGGTACGCATGACCAAGCTCAACAAAGCTGTCACCGCCGCCGTGCAGTCGCTGATCGACGCCGGCCTGATCGACCGGGATAACTCCAAGACCGCTGCCCAGTGCAACCAGTTCGCGCTCGGGGAAGGCGGCACCTATTGCTGCGCTGCCGGCGATCGCCTGCAGCTGCGCGCCCTGCGCGACATTCGCGTGCAGGCCTTCGAGGCGGGCGACGCCGATGTCGCCTATGAGGCCAACCGTCTGCTCGCCGAGCTGGACCCGAACGACAACGGCTGGCAGGCGCAGGTCGACGTGCGCTACACGCCGGACGGCGAGGCCGAAGTCTACATCTACGGCAACATCGGCGAGAGCTGGGACGGCTCCTCCGTCTCGGCCATGGACCTGGTCGACGCGATCAACCAGATCGAATCCGACTACATCACCGTGCGCATCAACAGCGCCGGCGGCTCCGTGCCGGACGGCCTCGCGATCTACAACGCCCTGCGCCGGCATCCGGCTGCCGTGACCACCGTGGTCGACGGCTGGGCCGCCAGCTCGGCCAGTCTGATACTGATGGCCGGCGACACCGTCGAGATGGGCGCCAACACCCTGATGATGGTGCACGCGCCCTGGACGCTGGCGATCGGCAATTCTCGCGACATGCGCGAGCTGGCCGACATCCTCGACAAATGGGCCCAGGCCATGGCGTCCAGCTACGTGCAGCAGAGCGGCAAGACCACCGAGGAAATCCTCGGCCTGCTCACCGACGGCGAGGATCACTGGTACACCGCCGACGAAGCGAAAGCCGAGGGCTTTATCGATGCCGTTGTCGCCGCCGACCAGGCCGACCTGGCTGCCAGCTTCACGTTACCCGAACGCTTTGTGGCCCGCGCCCCGGCGCGCATCGCTGCAGCGCTCACCCCTTTCAACGCTCCCCGGAAACAGGAGAAACGCACCATGACTCGCAAGACCGACCCGGGCGCAGCGCCCGAGAACACCAACGTGGTAGACATTCAGGACGCGGCGGCCAAGGCTGAGCGCGATCGCATCAAGCAGCGCAACGCCGAACTGCGGGCGGCCGCCAAGCCGTTCCTCGACCAGCCCGGTGCCAAGGCGCTGCTCGACGAAGCCATCGACGATCCGGACGCGAAAGTCGAAGACTTCAACGCCAAGCTGCTGAACGTACTGGGCAACAACACCGCGCCGGCCGGCGCGCAGCCGCATATCGAAGCCGGCGAGACCGAGGCGCAGAAGTTCGCCAAGGGTGCCACCGCCGCCATCATGGCCCGCGCCGGCATGGCGCAGGACGACGTGCAGAACGAGTTCCGCGGCTTTACGCTCGGCGAACTCGCCCGCACCTCGCTGGTCCGCGCCGGCGTGGCGATCGACGGCATGGACCGCAAGGCCATCGTCGGCGCCGCGTTCACACACACCAGCTCCGACTTCACGCATCTGCTGGCAGACGTCGCTCACAAGTCGCTGATGAAGGGCGCCGAGGAAGCGGCCGAAACCTTCGAGGCGTGGACCACGCGCGGCATCCTGACCGACTTCAAGCCGACCCACCGTGTGGATCTTGGCACCTTCGGCAATCTGGTCAAGATCCCTGAAGGCGGCGAGTACCAGTACGGCACCATCGGCGACAGCGGCGAAGTCACGCAGCTGGCGACCTTCGGCAAGTTGTTCAGCATCACCCGCCAGGCGATCATCAATGACGACCTGGGCGCCTTCACGCGCATCCCGCGCCTGATGGGCCGGGCCGCGCCGCGCACTGTGGGGAACCTGGTCTATGCCGTGCTGACCGGCAACCCGGTGATGGCGGACGGCGTGGCGCTGTTCCATGCCAACCACAACAACCTGCTCACCGGCGCCGGCATCACCACCACCAGCGTCGACGCCATGCGCACCGCGATGGGCACGCAGAAAGACGGCGATGCAATTCTGAATATCCAGCTCGCCAACCTGCTGGTCCCGCGTGCACTCGAAGGCCAGGCCAATGTGGTCCGTGACTCGCAGTACGAAGTCGGCGCCACGAGCAAGAACAACACCGTGCCCAACAGCGTGCGCGGCACCTTCGAAGTCATCGCCGACGCGCGGCTGGATGCCGACAGCCCGACCGCCTGGTATGGCGCGGCCGCGCCGGGCATGCATGACACCATCGAAGTGTCCTACCTGGACGGCAACAGCGCGCCGCGTCTTGAGCAGCAGGACGGCTGGAAGGTTGATGGCGTCGAGTTCAAGGTCGCGCTGGATGCCGCGGTCAAGGCCCTCAGCTCGCGCACCCTGGCGAAGAACCCGGGCGCGTAACCACCGGTGACCGATGGGGATCGGCCAGGGACGGCCGCCTTTTCCAACCGATTCATGTAAGGCAGGAGAGTAATCATGGCCAAGAATCTGAAAAGCTACGGCGAGGTGATGGATGTCACGCTCACCGGTTCCGTCACCAGTGGCGACGTGATGATCGTCGGGGCCCTCGCGGCCATCGCGCTCAGCACCGGCGACAGCGGCGACACCATTGCCGCGAGCATCGAAGGCGTGTTCGAAGTCGCCAAGCTCAGCACCGACGATGTCGGCCAGGGCGACCAGCTGTATTGGGACAGTGGCAACAGCCAGGCCACGCTGAGTGACGGTACCGGCGCCAACCCGGCGCTGGGCAAGGCGTTTGTCGCAGCCGGCAACGGCGAGACCACCGTCCAGGCCAAACTGAACGCCTGATGGACTTCACGCCGCTGAACAAGGGGATGCTGGCGCTCATGGGCGAGACCGTTCAGGTCTCGACCCAGAGCGGCCAGCAGCCTATGACAGCGGCATACCGCGGCCCCTGGTCCGGTGCCACCACCGCCGGCATTTCGGTCGACCGGCCCGATCATGAGCTGCTCTGCGATCCAGTCGATATCAGCAGCCTGGGCATCGCCCGGCAGACAGAGATCACCGTGCGCGGCACGGTGCTCACCGTCGCCGATATCCAGCCGGACGACGCGGGCCTCACGCTGCTCACGCTGAGGGCGTACTGATGGCCGGTCTGCATCTGGAAGTCGACACGCGTGACATGGTCTCGCTCAACGCCCTGGCCAAGGCCTACGGCCAGCGCGGTTTGATCGCGGCCGAGCGGGCGCTCAAGAAAACGCTCAAGCGCACCGAGACCCTGGGTATCCGCGCCCTGGCCAAGCATGAAAACCTGCCCAGCAGCGTGCTGCGCCGGCATCGCGTGTTCCGCTCCAAGAAGATACGCGGCGCCGGAACCATCCGCTCGATCAAGTCCGCGCCGCTGAGCTTCAGCAGCTCGGTTAAGGGCAACGGGCTATCCGGCGACGTGTGGTTCGGTCTGCGCGATATCCCGGTGCGCTATCTGCTCAGCGACTCGACTCGCGCCCGCTTTCTGGAGCGGCCGCCGAAGCGTGGGCTGCGCATTCGCAAGCGGCACTATCCGCATGCCTTTGCGGCGTTGGGGCAAAACGCCAATTTCGGCATCTTCGAGCGCGAGGGCGCCAGCCGCCTGCCGCTGCGGCAGGTGACCACGCAATTCAGCCGGGGTGCCACTGCTGCCCTGCGCAGCATCATGCCCGAGGTCCGGCCGATTTTCCGCCGCACCCTGGTGCAGGAATTGAACTATGCCGTTAACGTCAAACGCTAACCTGGGGGGATACGTGACGGATGCCGCCGAAACCAACGAGCGCCTGGCGCGCCTCGAAGGCTCCATGCATGAAGTCAAAGAGCATGTCCGCGCCACGCGTCCCCTGATCGAGCGACTGGTCGCGCTGGAGATCAAGCGCGATACCGACCACGAAACATTCAAGCGACTCTGGCGGACGATTAGCACGCTGGAGACGAAAGTCACGTCTATCCGTGACGGCCATAACAAGCGCCTCGAAGCGCTGGATAAGACCGTCGGCACGATGCACTCGGTCATGCGCTGGATTGCCAGCGTGCTGACAGTGGCCGCCGCGGCAGGCGTCATCGCCCTTTTCAAAATGGTATTCAACGCATGAACGAACTCGCCGCCAGCCCGCTGATCGTCGCCCACCTGCGCACCGCGCTGCAGGCGAACCTGCCGAGCCGCAACGTCAACGTCGCCTCGGTCGCCTGCATGCCCATGTCCGGCGAGATCGCGCGGCTCTGCCCGATCGTCTGGATCTACCCGCGCTCGGCGACGGGCTGGTCCGCCATCGTCAGCACCCGGCATATCGGCGACATGAGCAACCTGGACGCCGATTTCGCCGACGACGCCGGCGATATCCTCAGCGTGGTCCGCGATGCGCTGCTGGCCTGGACGCCTGGCGATCGCTGGGAGGCGATCGAACAGATCACGCGCGGCGAGACCACCATCAACCTGGATTTCGGCACCGTCGAATTCCCGCTCAATTTTGATCTGCCCGATTCACTGGAGGCTGCATCATGACCAAGGCCGAGAAGACCACCACGATCAAGCTGCCCAAGCCCGCCATTATCGCCGGCACCGAATATGCCGAGGGCGATGAGGTCACGCTCAACGAGCGCCAGCGCTTGCACCTGGAAGCCCAGAGCGTGCTGCCGGCGAGCAAGCGCGGCGCCTCCACCGGCGGCAGCGACACCGACACCGCCTGACCGGCGGCCGCATCCATCTAGGCACACTCAGGAGAACGCATCATGGCAAGCCACGTCACCAACCGCGTGCTGGGCGCCGGCAAGCTCTATATCGCCGAGTACGTCAATGGCGTGCTGGGCGGCTTCCGGTACTTCGGCGACACGCCCGGCTTCACCATCAACATCTCGGCGGACCGCGTCACCGACGACACCAGCGACGGCCCGATCGCCGAAGAGGCGATGAACATCCTCACCAAGGTCACGCGCGCGGCGAGCATTATCGCCAAGGACGTCAGCCTGGAAAACCTGGCGCTGTTCGTCATGGGTACCGCCGGAACGCGAACCCAGGCCGGTACCGCCGTCACCGACGAAGCCATCGACGGCGTCGCCGTGGATCGCTACTACCAGCTCGGTCAGAGCAGCGCGAACCCGGTCGGTGTCCGCCAGGTGAGCAGCGTCACGGTCACCGATGATCAGGGCAGCCCGACCACGTTCACCGAAGGCACCGACTACGAGATCGATCTGGCCACCGGTCTGCTGTACGTGATCGCCGGCGGCGGCATCACTGACGGCACCAGCCTGCGCGTGAGCTACACGCCGAGCGCCGGCGATATCGAAGAGATCGCATCGAGCGATCTCGGCAATGCCCAGGTGGCGATCAAGTACGTCGCCAACAACACCAAGGGCACCAATCGCGATGCCTATATGGCGCTCTGCGATATCGCGCCCAATGGCGACCTGGCCTGGAAGAGCCGCGACACCGTCGCCCAGATGACGTTTGACGTATCGATCCTCAAGCCGACTACCGGCGAGGAAGCGCTCTACATCAACGGCCAGGCGGTGGCGGCTTAATGGCCGACCAGGACAACGTGCTGGAGGAAGCGCAGCTGCTCTTCAATGAGCGGCAGCTCACGATCGGTGACAGGGACGTCACCGTTCGCGAGTTCAATTACCTCGACGGCCTGCGCGTCAAGGTGCTAATCCGGCCCATGCTCAAGGACCTGCGCATCCATTTCGAAAACGGCAATAGCGATCCGGAAGACATCATGCTGCTCATGGAAAGCCACGCCGAGGAATGGGTTGAGGTCTGCGCGCTGGCCGCCGGACAGCCGGCCGACTGGATTGCCAGCCTGCCCAGCTCGCAGGGCGAGGCACTCAGCCTGGCAGTCTGGGAGGTCTGCAGCGATTTTTTTACGCAGAGTCTGGAGGCGATGCTGAGCCTGCGGCTGGTGCTGAGGGCGCAGGCGGCGACGCGCGGCTTGGCTACGTCGAGCTCTTCGGCGAGCTGATCGAGGCCGGCTACGGCCGCGATCACTGGGACATTGCCAGGCGCTACACCTGGCGTCAGATCCAGGCTTTTTACCGAAACGTCCAACTGCGCCGCCAGCGCTTTCGCGGCGACATGATTTTCGCCGCTGCGCATGCCATGAGCGCCGACAGCGAAGCATTAAACGACGTGCTCAATGAGCACTGGAACGGACCGAGCAATGAGTGACGCCAACGTAAAACTCGGCCTCGCCATCCAGGCGGACATGAAGAAAGCGCTCAAGCAGATCGACCAGCTGCAGCGCGAAGTCTCGCGCGTCGGCAAGAACACCAGCGGCATCGACAAATTCAACCGTAAGCTGGAGAAAACCCAGAAGCGGTTCAAAGGCCTCATGGCAGGCGCTAAGGGTTTCGTCGGCGTGCTGGCAGCCTATGGCGTCGGACGGTTTTTCAAGGAGGTGATCGACAAGACCAAAGAGCAGCAGGAAGCGCTTGCCCTGGTCGAGAGCCAGCTCAAGGCCACCGGCAACCAGGTCGGCTTTACGACCGCCGAGCTGGCGGATATGGCCAGTCAGTTTCAGAAAACGACCAAGTACGGCGACGAATCCATCCTGCGAATTCAGTCGCAGCTGCTGGCGTTCCGCCAGATAACCAAGCCAGTATTCAAGGACACCATCCAGGCGATCCTGGATTTCTCCGAGGTCACCGGCCGCGATGCCTCGCAGTCGGTGCGCACGCTCGGCCAGGTCATCAACGACCCGGTCAACGCCATGGGTCGCCTCACCCAGGCCGGCGTAGCGTTGGATACCGAAACCAAGAACCAGATTCGTAATCTGGCCAAGAACGGTCATCTGCTGAAAGCGCAGCGCATGCTGCTGGATGAATTGGAGAATTCCTATGGCGGCGCGGCGCAGGCAGCCAAGCATAAGCTGGGCGGCGCGGTCGAAGCGCTGGGCAATGCCTTTGGCGACCTGCTCGAAGCCAAGGACGGCATGCCCGCGGCGACGGAGGCCATCAACGACCTCACCGATACCCTGCAGGATCCGGAAGTCAAAAAGGGATTCGACAACATCGTCGGCGGCATCGGCCGCATTGTCTCGGTGTCCGCCAAGGCGATCACCAAGCTGTCGGAAGTCGGCCAGGGTCTCGGCATCCTCTTGGCCAAAGGCGGCGGGGCCGGCGATCCTACCGACCAGCTGGCCCAGACCGAGAAGTTCCTGGATGAGGCGACACGCAAGCTGGAGGTGTTGAAAGGTGCCGGGAACAAGGCCGATTTCCTGTCCGCCCCGGAAGCGGCCGCCATCATCCAGCAGCAGCTGGGCGCACAAGCGAAATTCACCGATGAGAATCTGGCCAAAGCCCAGCAGCAGCTGCAGAACTATATCAAGCTGATGCGAAAGGCTAAGGCCGATCTGGAAAATGGCGCTGGCAGTTTCGGGTTCAGCAAGCCGAAACTGGCCGAGACGCCGAGCAGCTCGACGCCGGACAACACACCGGTTACCGATCCCAAGGAAGCGGTGGCCAATGCCCAGGCCGCACTCAAGCTGCTGCAGGATGCCAACGACCGCGAGATGCGCGCGCTGGATGCCAGGCTCAAGGCGCACACCATCAGCCTCAGCGACTACTACCAGAAAAAGGTCAGCCTCGCGCAATCGGCCATCGATGCCGAGATCGCGGCCGAGAAGAAAAAGCTGGACAGCGTCAAGAACGACGCGGCCAAGCGCAAACAGATTGAGACCCAGATCACGCTCCTGGAGCGCACGCGCGCCGACGTGGCCGTACAGGCCTCGCGCGAACAGGCCGCGGCCGAGAAAGATTTGCGGCAGCAGCTCGACGGCGTGCGCCAGGCGTTGCTGCAAGCGCAGGGCGATGGCGCCCAGGCGCAGATCGAAGAGATCCGCAAGCAGTACGCCGAGCTGCTCAAACAGCTCAAGGCCGATGGCAACCAGGCCGGTATCGATCTGGTCGAATCGCTGATCGATACCAAGACCGCCCAGGCCAAGCTCGATGAGCTGGAGGGCAAGTTCCGCGACACCATCGCGCTGATGCAGGCGGATGAGCAGTCCATCCAGGCCCAGCAGAACGCCGGCCTGCTCACCGAGCTGCAGGCGCGCGAGCAGATTGTCGATCTGCATAAAAAGGCGAGCAATGAGCTCAGTGGTCTGATCCCGAAAATG
>Ga0209918_1001867_pt1 | contig 10660 bp, 8 predicted proteins | sample SalPonD_shore_MG_FD_185712 | JGI IMG/M metagenome (GOLD analysis project Ga0209918, IMG submission 185712) | Salt pond soil microbial communities from South San Francisco under conditions of wetland restoration - Salt Pond MetaG... | ecosystem: Environmental > Aquatic > Marine > Intertidal zone >...
CTTGCCGGAGGTAGTATTCAATAACGTGCAGATAAATGATACAAAACACACCATTCTAAACACAAAATACAACCGTTTTCTTTTTCCAGGGTGACTTTACGGCGGTCATAAAACCACCTGCTTTATTATTTAGCTATTTTAAAATAGATTCATTGTTTTAATGAGAAAACCATTGCATATGGATGAGCAACATGAATTTCGGAGGTACTTTCAGTGCATTTAAATATTCAGCATTTGCTGCACCATTATGGGTATTGGGGAGTATTCTTCATTTTACTCATAGAAATGATAGGCATCCCCTTTCCGGCTGAGACTACCTTAACGTTATCGGGATTTGAATGGGCCAATGGGGCTTTCAACTTATTTCCGCTGTTAATAGCGGCAAGTATCGGAAATATCATAGGCTCAACCATAGCATATGGTATCGGACGCCTGCTGGGACGCCCGGTGATTGTTCGATTCGGTAAATATGTAGGAATAACCCATGAGCGGTTGGACAACTCTTCGCACCTGTTCCATAAATTTCAACGCTGGTTTATTATCCTCTGCAAGTTTGTGGCCGGAATACGTGTTTTCATTCCGTATGTAGCCGGAATCAATGAAATGAATTTCGTCCTATTTTCCATCTTAAATGCTATTAGCGCTTTTTTATGGGCAACGTTGTTTATTTTTTTAGGACGATATATAGGTATCGAATGGCTGGATCATTATAAAATCATTTCCAAATACTTTTTCCCGTGGGGAATCGTACTGCTAATAATTGCGGTTTTGGCAATACTCTTGAGAAGGTGGCATAAGAATAAGAATTAAAGATTCTGCCACGGGTCTTGTACGTTTCAATGTTCGAATCTTCAATCCCCTTACAAACTTCGCAAGACTACCGGAACCGAATTCCAAATTTCATCAATGGATTATTAATCACTAAAAATAACTTATATGCATTTAACGCGGATTATAGAGACCAGCCTTTATATTCAGGACCTGAAAAGAACTGAGGTTTTTTATCATAAGAAACTGGAATTTCAGGTTATTGGTAAAGAACCCGGGCGCCATATTTTCTTCAAGGCCGGTTCGTCGGTATTATTATGTTTTAAAGCTGATGCGACCCAAAAAGGAGATTCTCTGCCCGTCCATTTTGGCGAGGGACAAATGCATCTGGCCTTTGAAGTTCCCAAAGAGCACTATGAAGAAGCCAAAGGATGGATTCGATCAAAAGGCATTGAAATTGAACATGAGCAGCAGTGGAATAGTGACTTCCAATCCTTTTATTTCCGCGATCCTGATGACCATTCTCTGGAAATTGTACCGCAAGGTTTATGGGATTGAGATATAGCACCAGATTATATGCGAGCTATATTACAGACACCGGAAAAGTAAAGAAGAATTCGATCTCAAATCATTTGAATTCATAGCATTTTTCCGTGGGCTGATAAACACCCGCACTCTGCTGGTAAACCAGACTCGCTCCCAGGTGAGCCGTGTAAATCAGCCCTAAACCGCCGGCGACCAACAAAATTGTTACGAGCCATCTTTTAAGCCTCTTTACACTTTTCGAGACATCAAAAGCTTTCAAACTGACGGCCTCTACCACGCTGGCAAATGTAAAAAGATAACCGAGCACATAGGCCGCATTCCGATGGTCATGCAGCACGCTGGGATCGCAAAGCTTAGTCGATACAATTCGTCCTGCCTGGATGCCCGTATATATCGTTATCCAAAGCGCCACTGTCCCGGCATAAAGAGACCACTGGCTTATCTTCTCGAAAATCGGAGTTTTCTCTGATCCCGAAAAATATACCAGCAACCGCATGACCATCGCTATTAATAATAGGACAATAGGAAAGTGAACCATCATCGGGTGCCACAATTCCGTTCTCCAAATGCTGGGCAATTTATTCATAACCAATAGGACTCAAACTGTTCACATAAGTACTGTTATCAGATATTAAATAAAAAAGTAGCGATTCCAATAACAATAAGTACCCAGCCGGCAATCGCTTTTTCGTGATGTTCTAAAAAATGGAGATCATATCTCTCCAATCCTTTCAGCCCCAGATAGACCCAAAGCATCATTCCCGATACGGTGATCACCAAATAAACAATAGAAACTGCGATGATGGCCTTCCAACCATGCATTCCGGCCGTAAAATAATAGGTCTCCAGTTCCAGGCAGGGCGAAAAAAACATTGCTACACTCAGCGTTCCGATCAGGGATATTTTAGAGACATTTTTCTTTTTCTTGATCTCATCGTAGTGATGATGATGGTCTCCATTCCGGCGATCCAGCACAAGATAGATTATCCCCAAAAGGACAAGCACGGCAGGACCAACGGTATAAATCACCCACTCATATTGCGAGTAGATAGCATAGCCGGTCCATCCGACCGCAACGCCAATCAGGATAGAGCTTAACACATGGGCAAAACCCACTATGCCCGTAGCTGCGACGGTCTCGCTCCTGCTCCATTTCTCGGTATTTCCGATAGCCACGAGCGGCATCCAATGGCTGGGAATAGTTGCATGAATAATGCTCAGTGCTACACTGCTAAGCAATATTTGTATCATCAGTCAGCTTTCTGTTATCAAATTTCAAAAGACCTTAGTATACAAAATTAGTATCTGCTAAAGTAATCACAGTATCATGCTTTAGACTTTCTTAAGATTTGTTGTTTATACTTTGAGGTGTTCAATTGTGTGAGTTAATCAAATTTCTTCATGGAGAATCAAATAGTTCCAGGTAATAAGGAATATATCCAAATTGTCGACCGGACAAGGAAACTATTATTTCTTCTCGGCCTATTCCTTTTTGGTATGGGATTTAACCCGGCTTTTGCCCAGAAAGCTCAAATTTCCGGAATCATAAAAACGAACAAGGGAGAAGCCGTCCCGTATGCTTCAGTAGCCCTTTACGATTCCACCCGTCAACTCCCAGTCACCGGGGAAGCCAGCGATTCCACGGGCCATTTTTCGCTTTCAGTCGAGCCCGGCTCCTATACTCTTAAGATCTCCTTCCTTTCGTTCAAGCCATATCGACGACAACTCATCCTTCATGCCGGGGAACAAAGGTCGCTGGGTGTAATCCGGCTGGAGCCTGCCATCCAGTCCATGCAAAACGTGGTCGTCCAGGGCCAGCGCACGCAAATGGAGCTCACCTTCGAAAAGCGTACCTTCCGGGTGGGCAAGGATATTACTTCTCTGGGCGGCTCGGCCCTGGATGTGTTAAATAACGTGCCTTCGCTGACAACGGATTTTAACGGCACCATCAGTCTGCGTGGGAGTAGTTCCGTGCGGATACTGGTCAACGGTAAACCGTCCAGTATCTACCAGAACGGTTCCAAGGCCCTGCAAAGCCTGTCGGCAGATATGATAAAAGAGGTGCAGGTTATCACCAATCCCTCGGCCAAATACTCGGCGGAAGGGAGCGCGGGCATCATCAATATTGTACTCAAAAAGAAACAGCATCACGGTTTTCACGGTTCGGTGGGATTCATGCAGCGCCATCCGGAGGCTACCCAGCTATCGTCCAACCTGAATTATCGCACCGACAATATCAACTGGTTTTTCAACGGGAGCGTAGCCCATGCCGAAGACCCCGCCCACAACCGAACGTACCAGCGTTACAATACCGCTGATACTTCCTATGTGTATCGCGCTTTTAATAACGGCAACGAAACCGATTATCACGGGGATTTTAAATTGGGTGCCGATGTTCACCTGCCGGCCAAACAAACGCTTACGGTAAGCGATACCTGGCATTTCGAGAATAAGGCAGACTATTGGAATGGCGCATATCTGGATTCCACTTTTAGTGGCGTATTTCTGGACCGGATCGACCGGCATAACCGGATTGGCGGCGGGGAAGGAGAAAATGAAACCTCGCTGGAGTATAAGAATCCGCTGGGTGGTGATCATCACAGATTAACTGCTGATGCTGAATACAGCTATAGCAATCACAAAGAATTGCCACATATCCGGGAGGTGAACCTGCAGAATCCCTCGGATACGCTGTTTCACCAAATCAACGATACCGGCAAGGGACACAATCTGCGATTCAATGCAGCCTACGTACACCCGGTGGCCGATTCCGGCAAAGTGGAATTAGGCCTGCGAAGCAGCTATAACTGGCTGGACAATAATTACACCGCACGGGAGCGACAAAACAGCGGCGGCTGGCAGACGCTGACCGCTTTCAATAACAATTACGCCTCCTACGAAAATACAAATTCAGCCTATGCCACGCTTTCTTCCTACTGGGCATCGCTCTCTTACCAGCTGGGACTGCGCGTCGAACAATACCATATTCAAACTGCTCTTGATGCCACCGGAAAAACCTCCAGGCAGACCTATCTTAATTTGTTCCCCAGTGCATTCTTGACCTACAAATTTAACGACCAACGATCGCTACAACTTAGCTACAGCCGCCGCATTTCCCGTCCCTATGCGCGCCTGCTGCTTCCGACTACGAGTTATTCCGATTCCCGCAGCCGCTTCACAGGCAATCCCGGCCTAAAACCGGAATACGCCAACTCTTATGAGGCCGAGTTTCTGCAATATTGGGATACCGGCTCCCTGCTGTCCAGCGTTTATTATCGTCACCGAACCGGTGTGATTCGCGACATCACCAAGTTGGACAACCAGGGCATTATGCGAACTACGCCTTTTAACCTGTCCAGAGAAGATGCCTGGGGCATTGAGCTCACGGCCGAAAAAGATGTCACCGATCACCTTACCCTGACCGGCAGTGCCAACCTGTTCCGCTCAAGCTCTAAAGGAATATACCAGGGAGAGCTTTATCAAACTTCTACCAACCGGCTGACAAGCCGCCTTCAGCTACACTGGGAAATACCGAGCAGCATAAAGTTTCAGACTTCGATTCGTTATAACGGTCCAGCCAATACTATCCAGGGACACCGGTCTGCTACGGCTTTCGTGAACGCCGCACTGTCCAAAGATTTTTGGGACGGGAACGCTACTGTTTCTATTAATTCGGAAGATTTGCTAAATACGAGGCGGGAAGAGTCTACCATTACGAATCCCGATTATTTTTCCAGGCAAAAATTTTGGGAACCGAGCGGCATCCGCCTGAATTTCACCTACCGGATCAATCAGAAAAAAGGAGACGGAGAAGACTAATATGCCGTTACCTCACCTCAAGATGACAGTTGCTCGGATTTGTCTTTTATCCTCATAGGATTCATGTTAACATCATTTATTGTGCCTCTTCAAAACTAACACGCCAAAGGTGTTCGACTGCCTATCCCCATTGAGCATAGTAGCCGTATAAATTGTATGAGTATTAGGATTCAACTCCATCGTTCGGGCACCTCTCACAGTCGGAACGGTATCGATCACTTTGAAGTGATCTGGGGACATCTCTTTAACTACCGTTATGGTTCCCTCACCATTTGAACTAAACGCAAGATGGGTTTCAGGATCATATCGACAGGCATCTACTCCCGATCCGATAGGGAGAGTAGTAACCATTTTACCCGATTCCGCATCCACAACAGCCATCATCTGATTATGACAACCGGCAAATAATCGGTGGTTTTTTACATCAAAAGCCAAACCCGTCGGGCTTTCACAAGGGTTAATCTTCCAAGTACGAACTACTTTCAAATTCCGGGGATCGATTTGGCTAATCTCACCGGCTGATTCGATATTAACAAAAGTTGAACCGTTCTGGTCCGTCACAGCAAATTCAGGTTTTCCGTCAAGAGCAATGGTACCTGCCACCCGGTCTGTTTTAACATCTATTGCTGTGGTATTGCTGCTTCGACCGTTAAAAGTAAACACCCTATGTGAAAACGGATCATACATGATCGCATCGGGGTCTTTCCCTGAAATCGAAATCGTTCTCAAAACCTTTAGTGATTTTAAATCAAAAACAGTGACCTCATTGCTTCTCCCATTACTGATATACCCTTTCCCCACATCGTTAGCAATAGCAACTCCGTGAACACCACTTAACGAATCGATCTCACCTACCACGGTGTTACTGTTTACATTGATGACATACACTTTACTAGCATTGGTAACATACAGACGATGAGACACCGTATCTACAGACAAATAATCCCAAAACCCGTTACTATGAAGATTGATTTTCTTATCGACCCGGTATCCCGAGGATTGAGAATATGATTTGGGAGAAAAAAGGAGTAAAAAGAGCGGTAAAAGAAACAGCCCGCGTTTTGATAAAGATTTCATGGTAGTCTTTTTTAGGGTTTATTTCAGGTCTAATAATCTAATTCAACAACATACACACCATCTTTGTAGTAATAATTAATCGTTAAATTAGAATCTTTTGTTATCGCTAAGACAATTGGTAATCCCAATCCCAGCGAATCGGAAGAAGTATTCTGTTTCTTAAAACGTTCGAAATATTCATCCAAATCGTCTTCGGGCTCAGGACCGGTGTTTACAATGGCTAAGCTATCTGATCTCAGGCTAATATCGATTCTGCCGTCGTTTACATTGTGTTTGATCGCATTCGACAACAGATTGCGGAGCATCATCTCGGCAAGCTCGGGATTCATTTCGACTATTGCCCCGGATTCAATATTCAAATCCATACTTATATTCTTCGCTTCTGCCAGGGACCGATATTCCGGAACCAGGTTCTTCATCAGGTCAGCAAGATCAACAGCTTTGGATTGGGGATACTGACGGTTTTCGATTTTTGTAAGCAAAAGTAATGCTTTATTCAATCGCGAAAGCTTTCGGGCCGCATGCTCAACCTGTTGCAATCGCTGCCATTGATCTTCCGAAAGAGATTCATCTTGCAACATTATTTCAATCCGGTTTAGCATGGATGAAATGGGCGTCTGAATTTCATGAGAAGCATTTTCAGAGAAGGCTTTCAAAGTCTGATATTCCGTCTCAATCTGCGCAATCATATCCTTTAGCACTTCATTCAGCCGCTGGAATTCGTCTACCTCGGTCTCCTCCCATTCTATGGATTTACCCTCAAGCTCATAGCCGGTAAGCTGTTGCAAGGTATTATAGAACGGACTCCAAAGTTGCTGTAAAACGGTACGGTTGATGAGAAATAATCCCCCGATGAGCAATGCTACGAAGATAATTTCCATGATTAGGATAGTCTCAAACAGGTCGTCGTACTCCACCATTGACCTGCGCATGGTAATCTGGTATGCCTTGCCGCCAATGCGGGCTTGTGTGCTAACTTGTCGATAAGGAAAGGTTTCCTGCTCTACCGAATTAAACATGGTAGTATCCCGAAACTTGACTGTGGTATCCCGAACACCGGGTCGTGCTTTAACAGTCAGGAATTGGGTTGAACTAATTTCCATGGCATTTTTCCTCTTAGCCTGATCCACTGCCGCTTGCAATTCCGATTGCAGGGTTTCATCAATATTATTTTGAATGGCCGAGGAAATCGCATATAAAAACACGCCGCTCCAAACGATGAGCAGCACGATCACAAGAGTCAAATAAATACGCTGAGTTTTGTTGATTAATTTCATACAGTTTTAAATTTATATCCCATCCCATAAACCGTCTTGATCGGATCATCTCCACATTTCTCCTGGAGCTTCTTGCGAAGATTCCGGATATGGACATAGATAAAATCAAACGAGTCTACCATATCATAATGATCACCCCATACATGCTCTGCGATGGCCTCTTTGGTCAGCACACGGTTGGCATTTGTGATGAAATAATTCAGCAGATCATATTCTTTGGCTGTCAGATCCATTTGCTTGCCCTCGACTTCGACCTCTTTCTTTTGCGGATATACTGTCAGCTTACCTACCATAAACTTCCGGTCGCCTTTATATTGCTTGCGGCGCATCAGCGCATTTAACCGGGCATTGAGTTCGGACAGGTAGAAGGGCTTCGTAAGGTAATCGTCGGCACCAAGTTCCAGACCTTTGATCCGATCATCCAGCGAATCCTTGGCGGAAATAATGATGATACCCGACTCGGCATGCATCTTTTTTAACTCATCAATCAGGTCCAGACCACTGCCGCCGGGCAAAGTGATATCCACCAGCACACAATCGTAATCATAGACATGAATCTTCTGATGGGCTTTACCGTAATCGGCTACGATCTCGCAGACATGCCCTTCCTCTTCGAGGTATTCTTTCAGGCTCTCCGCCAGCGACGATTCGTCTTCAATTATTAACAATTTCATATCAATATATTTTCATCATATTCGTCACTCTAATTTTTATTGAATGACGCTATACCACGAAGATACACAAAGAATGCACGAAGTTTCACAAAGGTTACCCTCTCTAAGTTAATAGCAATTAATCTCCCCTGGAGGGGAGTGTCTGTCCCGGTTTTCGGAACTGACGAGGGGTGTCTTCCACATTATCACTAACAGTTTAAATATGTTTAATAGATCGTTGCAAAACACCTCCCGACCCAACCCCAATAACCCGGGATTGGCCCACCCTCCAAGGAGGGATTTTAGGGGACCATCTGTTTAGTTATTATTCATTCCGAATTCAATTTATTGACGATGAATTCTTAGTCACCACTTTGTCCCTGGGATTCTACCTCTTTTTTATCCTGCCAGACATATCCGAAATAGAGGAATGTCGGCAATACAATCTGCAACAGCGGAATTGCAACAAGGAATCCTCCGATCACGGCAATGGCCATCGGTTGCTGCAGGTCATCACCTGTACCAATAGCCAAAGCCAATGGCAGCAGGGCGGTAATTGCCGCCGTGGCCGTCATGATCTTCGGCCGAAAACGAGCTGATATAGCTTGTTGCAGTGACTTTTTCACCCCGTTTTCCCGGTATCGGCGTAAAAACTGCCGGCAGGTAAATATGCTGTTCTCGGCTATAATGCCGACAATCATAATCAATCCGGTATAACTACCGACATTCAGTTGTATTCCCGTAAAGTATAAGGCAAGTACGGCACCTGAAATACTCAATACCGCAACGACAAGAATTATGAATCCAATTCTGAAATCACGGAACAGAAAAAGCAGAACCGTAAGAACAAGTAGTGCCGACAAGATCATGATCATCATAAGCTCATGGAAACTCTGCTGCTGTTTTGCGAAATCGCCGGTTATGGAATAATGATATCCCTTGGGCAGAGGTAATTTTTGCTTTAGTGTGGTTTGTATATCCTTTATAGTACTGCCAAGATCGCGATTGCTGAGCCGGGCCGTTACGGTAACCATCTCCTGCAGGTTCAACCTATCTATTTCGGTACTCCCCTTATTAATTTTAATGTTGGCCAGTGAGGGCACCGGAACTCTTGATCCGTCCGGCAGCAACACATTGGCATGATTCAATTTGGTTAAATCGTATCGCAGACCCGTAGGGTAGATCATTCGAATAGGCGTTGCCTGGTTCTGTTCAAGGATATCCCCCACGACGACTCCATTCAGCTGTGTTTGCAGCTGTAAGTGCAGATCCGACGGCGTCAGATGGTATGTGCTCAAATCGGCCTCTTTCGGAATCACACTAAACGATGGCCCGGCTACCGTAAGACCGTTAAACACATCTGCCGTACCACGCACGTGCCTTATCAGGTCTGCCACTTTGTTGGCATACTTGTGCAGAGTGGCCGTATTATTACCAAATACATTAATCTGTATAGGTTGAGACCCCTGTTCTGTGAGATCTCCCAACCGGTCGGCAATGACCTGCCCAAAATCCACATCCACAGAAGGTACTTTGGCTGCAATTTTGCTTCTCAACTGGTTGATCACATCATCGGTAGATACCTTCCGGTTGTTTTTCAGTTGGATCAGGTAATCTCCCCTATTGGGTTCCGTTATAAAAAATCCCATTTGTGCACCGGTGCGACGCGAAAAATGAGTCACATAAGGGTTTTCTTTAACAATTTGGTCGATTTTAGACAACATTCTGTCCGACTCATCAAGCGAAGTACCGGCAGGAGTAAAGTAGTCGAGCACAATACTTCCCTCATCCATATGAGGGAGGAATCCGGACTTCAAATGAGGCAGAGACCAGATGAGTCCGCCGATTAACGCTCCGGCAATCACAAGAGAGATCCACCAGTTGTTCAAAAAGAAGAGAGGCCACTGATACAATGGTTCCGGTTTACCTTCAACATCTTTCGGTTTTTTGACCTTTTCCATAAATAAATATCCAATAGGCAACAACAGCCAGCTGACCAGGAATGAACAGGCAAGCGTAATGATCATGGTATTCGCCATTACCGTAAACCATGCACCGGCTACACCGCTCATTAGGGAAAAAGGAAAAAAGATGACAATAGTACTTAACGAAGATCCCACCATAGCAGGCAGCAGTCGAGGTATAGCTATCTGTATGTGCTTGCGCACCGATTCGTTTGGATGTTCCTCGTTCACCCGGTGGATAAACTCCGTAACCACGATGGCATCATCCACAACCAATCCAATAGCTGCCACAAGAGCGCCAAGTGTCATGAGGTTTAGGGTATATCCGAGCATGTAGATCACCGCCATTGAAAGGGCAATAGATACCGGAACGGCTACCAACAAGGCAAAGGTAGCACGAATGGATCGCAGGAAAATGATCACGATGATAAGTGCAAATGCGATGCCGATCCACAACGCATCTTTACCGCTGTGAATGCTCTGGGACACATATTCAGCCTGGTCGTAATATGGAGTCACATTCAGTCCCGCAGGTAAAATATCTTTCATAGCCTTT
>Ga0209918_1001868_pt1 | contig 10659 bp, 9 predicted proteins | sample SalPonD_shore_MG_FD_185712 | JGI IMG/M metagenome (GOLD analysis project Ga0209918, IMG submission 185712) | Salt pond soil microbial communities from South San Francisco under conditions of wetland restoration - Salt Pond MetaG... | ecosystem: Environmental > Aquatic > Marine > Intertidal zone >...
TGACACCCACTACAAATAGTAAAATTAACAGATATGGCATTATCTTGAGGGCTGGTACGGAATTAGGTTGAATAGCTTTCATACCGATATAGTGGTTCAAATCGTTGATCGTTTCAATATTATGCGGATGCAAACTTTTCACCGTATTGATCTCAATTTTTAACCCGAGTCCCTCGGGGTATTGAGGTGCCTGAAGACGTATTTGCCATAACGGGAATATATAAACGGCAAGTAGCATTAAAGTAGCAATGCTCAATAATATTCGATTCTTATTTTTCATTTTCGCTCTCTCTTTTTTTTAAATCGTAACTCCCTTTAAAAAGGAGGAGGACTTGAAAAGCCCTCCTCTTCATCTTCTTTTATTTTAAATCTTTATTAGTCCCGTACACGATCTTGACATTTGAATTCGCCGGCGAGACTCTGACATATCCCTGCATCTCCTGGTGAAGAGCCGAACAGAAATCCGTACAGTAGAAAGGATAAACGCCTTTTTTCTGTGGTTTCCATAAAACAGATCGTGTTTCACCCGGCATAATGAGCATACCTGAGTTTCTCATACCCAGCATGGCAAAACCATGGGGGATATCCCATTCCTGCTCAATATTCGTTACATGGAAATGAACATCATCACCAACTTTGATACCTTCAATATTATCAGGCGTAAAGTGGCTGCGAATGGCCGTCATGTATACATCTACTCTGTGGCCATGCCTTACGACTTTAGCATCTTTCTCTTTTCGTGTGACATAGGGATTGTGATTATCTGTCAGCTTAAAGTATTTGACCTGGCCGGTATCTATCAGGCTTGCTTTGATTTCAGCAGCATTATGGGGTTCACCTTCGACAGGGAAATCGAGCAGGAGTTTCATTTTATTCCCACTAATATCGAACATTTGTTCGCCGGCGTACAATTCCGGTCCTGTTGGAAGATAACGGTCTTTGGTTATTTTATTTAGTGCAATCAGATATTTACCATAAGGATGGCGTGTATCTCCACCAGCCACGGTAATATGGCCAGTTGAATAATAGGTCGGATGGCGATCTATTACTTTCCCATTTTTTAAATTCCATTTCACAACTTCCGATGAAATAAAAGCAGAGTTATAACCATGTCCTTTTCCGTCAAACTCCACATGTAAAGGTCCTAATCCGGCACCTTTAACTTCATAGGCTAGGACATCCTTGTATTTTAGAATGGGTATTCTACCCTCAATTCCTGCCGTAACTGATCCGGTTGTATCGTTATTTTTGATGGCCTGTATCATTTTAGGAAAGGATTCAACGGGTACCACGGTGGATAGTTTGCCACCTTCGGCTATGTATTTTCCTGTTGGTGAGACATTAATACCATGTGGTGATTTCGGTGCCGGCATCAAATACATCGCCCCTTTTAAATCAGATGGTTCCAATACCCGAACTTTATGTTCAACATCTGTATTTACAATTCCTGTTCTGGCGTCACGTAAATTATGATCATAGGTTGTTGTTATTACCCGACCTTTTCCTTCTTTAGCAGCTTGTTCCGCTTTTTTCCAATTAATAGCAAGTACAAAGTCCTTATCTTTTTGGGATGCGTTCACTTCGAGCATGGTATGAGCTTCTTCACTATTATAGCATGTATAAAATACCCAATTTTTAGACATGCCAAGGCCGAAACGACCCAAATCATAATCAAATGGTGGTTCTTCTATTTGAAAACCAATTTTCAAATGTCCGGTCTTATGATTGACTTTAATCATCGTACACGTTGCACGAAAATTCTTTTTATATGAATCAATGGGAACATCAACCCCATTACCTAAAGGTTTGGGCAGAGGGATACTATATTCCGTATTTGCAGAAACATATTCCGTATTGGAGGAACAAAATGCTGAAGCATGCTGCCCGGCCGTATTCGGAATCTCAATAATTTCATCTGTACGAAAAGTTTTCAAATTAATTCTTGCTACACGGGGAGTATTTCGGTCATTCACAAAAATCCAACGACCATCATACATTCCATGTGTCTTCGATGGTTGCACATGGTGTGTATCGCCCCACGGTATGAAACCGTGTGATGTATTTAACATATTTTTCGTTTCTTCAGTGAAGCCATACCCATCCATAGGAGCCTGAGAAAATACTGGTATGGTGTACAAATGACGACCGGATGGTATTCCATATACGGAAACATCACCGGACCACCCGCCACTCATAAAACTGTAATATTTATCATGTTTACCCGGTGGTACATATACCTGGTCCGCGGCGCTTTGATTACCGATTTGACCTTTTTGTGATGAACAACCACTAAAAATAAATATAGTAACAGCAACAGACATCATACTTACAAGCAATTGATTTATATGCTTTTGGAATGCCATTATAAGCCTCCATTAAATTTTAGATGTTTAATTATTTCACTTTTAATTTTGTGAAGTCCCGGAATTAATTGATCGAAAGTATTCAACTACAGCCCGGGCTTGTTTTTTTGTGAGGTGCATATTTGCCATCTGACTAGCAAATTTTTCCAGCAGTTTATGAGCTACAGGATGTTTCTGTGTCATTCCTGTAGGATTCAAAATCATATTCATGATATAAGTTGGGGTTCTTCTGCTGGTAACATGTTCCAGATTGGGACCTACATATCTCTGTCCTATTTTATGGCAACTTGTGCAGTTGTTTTGAAAAATTTCTTTTCCCCTGGCCGCCATCTCTTTATTTAAAGGGCCGGGATGGATGGCCTTTGTAACAGGTCCTATTCCATTTTTTAATTGAAAGGTGGTCAGACCATTTTGAGTTTTCTCAACATTTTTACTTTGTGATTTTTTGTTTGTTGAATTGGATTTTTGAGATGAGGATGAACATCCCCATTGCAAAACCATTAATAAAAACAGTCCACTTGTTATAAATTTTCGCATATTTAGCATATATATTGGTTTCATATTTAAGAGTTAATTGTCTTAAATTGAGACAAAAAAAAGCCCCCATGGAAAATTGCATTCCGGGTGGCTTTACTGACTGGTTGGGGGAACAATTCTCATCTTTTACCGCAAATATTTGAAATGGTAATACAGATGATTGGATTTGAAATCTATCACAATACGGGGGATTTTTTTCTTTCTGTATCAAATATGCTTTAAAAAGAGAAGGGTTTTCCCATACCGATCTGGTAACCGGGTAATCGATCAACCAAATAAAAGTTTTCGTATTTTGGAGATACATATACTTAAACATATATAAGATAGAACAGTCTTAAATATACAGTATTAGAGATAATTTATAAAGAATTTTTTTAGATTATCTTTTGGAATAATTGTTAGATAAGGCTACACCGCCACATTTTATTCCACCTCATTGCTATGCATCATTTTTGCAATAGCCCGTTCGAGATTATTTTCCCTGGTAACCTCAATCAAACCTGATAAACTACCCTGATAATATATCTCCCCTTCCAGCAAAAAGATGATATCATCCGCCAACTCTTCAACTTCTGCCATGATATGAGATGAGAGTATGACGGTTTTACCGGATTCTTTCTCTTGTTTAATTTTGTCTTTTAAAATACTGCTGGCTATGGGATCCAGGCTGGCTGTGGGTTCATCGAGAATCAAGAAATCAGGTGAAAACAGAAATGCTATGGTGGCATTCACTTTTTGGGTATTTCCACCCGACAGATTCTTTATTTTTTTTCCCAATTCACCGTTAAGGTTAAAATGCTTAATTAATTCTTCATCCAGTTTCCGATAACTCCCTTTTCGCAGATCTTTAACCATATTCAATATGTTGCGAACCGTCAAATTCTCCGGGAAGCGGGCTATTTGTGCCATATAACCAATCCTGTTCCGGTATTCATAATTCCCGCTGATTTCCTTTCCATCAATACTGATCTTCCCGTCATTTGGAGTGATCAAACCCAGAACGCATTTGATGATCGTCGTTTTACCGGCGCCATTTGGTCCGACAATAGCCGTTATTTTACCGGAGTCGATAGTCAGACTAATAGCCTTGAGTACTTCAAGCTTCCCGTACGTTTTTGTCAAATTACTGATGTTTATCATTGACCTTTCTCATCAGCGGTTCATTATCGACTAAGGTTACGGGAGTGAGTACCGGTAATGCTTTTTCAGCTACATTCAGAATTTGGATAAACATGCTTCGCATAAGAATGATCGAAGGTGGCTGTTCATTAACAATGAACGAAAACAAACTTACCGGGTGATAGGGTATATCACCAATGCCATCATAATTCAGATCATACCCGTTATAAGCCGACCAGTAATTATGATCAAAGTTGTTCTCATTCACCTCTCCACTCGTGATTACATCGAATGCATTATCCTCAAAATCATTATTTTTGAAAATATTTCTTGTGGAATTGGCCATTATTTTTACCGCCCAGCCATTTTGTAAAAACCGGTTATGTTCAATCTGTATTCTGTTCGATCCTTCCGAATAGATAGCCGTACTGTTTTTGTAGAATTTATTATTTTCCACGACACCGTCATTCAATTCTTTGAGCAGTAAACCGTCATCACTTGGTCCCCAGTTATATTCAAACACATTATGTTTCATATCCACAAAATTGGAATACATGATCACACCGCCCGCCTTGTTACGACGGAAGAGATTATAGGAATATGAATCATGTTTGGAATACATCAAATGTAATCCATACCTGATATTATATTCGCTGACATTGTGGGTGATGGTAGTATGATCCACAAATTCAAAATAAATACCATCCCTGTTATTCCGGGTATAGTTTCCTTCTACGACGATATTATGGCAATTCCAAAGATGGATACCTCCCCCCGAGGCTGTTTCTTTCCTGCCGTTCCCGATGATCGAATCGTTCGAGACGGTACAATAGCTCGATTTGGCCAGGTAAATCCCGAAAAAGTTATTCTCCAGCTTATTATGGGATACCCGGCAATGTTTGACATCGATTAATTTTATGGCCGCATTATCATGTATATAACTGACTCCCGCATTCCTGAACGTCAAATATTCTATGACAACACTGTCTGAGGTAACGCGCATGATCTCATATTTACCAACACCGTCCAGGATCGCCCCCTTTCGACCCGTAATGACGACCTGTTTATTCACTGTGATCTGGTTTGCCTCGTATACTCCTTTTGTAATGATGATATGATCTCCCCTCTTTGCCAGCTCAAGAGCTTTTTCCAGCGAAGGTACAACCGTATTTTTTTTTACGACAATCTCCCTGGCGGGTAAAAAACCACATATAAAAAAAAAGAATACCAGAACAAATGTCATTCTCATAGCAACTTTACAGGCGTACCTAGGTAGGTCTATTTCATATTTTCATTAACATAATTCAACAGATCTTTCCAGCGTATTTGTTCACCATCAAACTCTTGTTGAATACGCACCATTTCCGAATCTGAGCTAACGGCTAACAAATGAAGTGCCATGGGACTGCTGATTTTTTCCGATTTCATAAAAATCGCTGTATTCACCGACAACCATTTATCCGGATTCAGGAAATCATGAACCCATAATTTTGCATTATCTTTGACTGTCGGATCAGCATTGTTGTAAAACGCGGCGAGACACTCAACGGCATCAAATTTATAAACCTTACCTTTACTCGTGATCAATTCACTTGAAAATCGATTATCCGTAATTCCCATTTTACAATAGGCACAGTTATCTTCTCCTATATTTATAGCTCTGGGCTTTTGATTACTACAGGCAGAAAGGGTGATGACCAGGAGCAACAGAAATGGATATTGCTTCGTTTTGCGTACCATATTTACCCCTTTTGTAATTTCCTTTTTTTACTCGATATAATCTCATTAACTAATACGTATATTCCTATTAACAAAGATAAGACCACTAATATCCCACCCAAACCAGGAAATGAGGTAACATGAATATTAAGTAGTTGTCTCGATCCGAATACCGGTGGTTGAAAGCTCATACCCGGTATTTTAATAGCGGCATTAGGATTCAAATTATGTCCATAATCATACAACCATAAATAGAAATCGGTGATGCCTGCTATAGCCATTCCTGTAAATGTCACCAACCACCCTGTTAGTAAAATGCGGTTATTAAACAATATTACGATAAATCCAAAAACAGCAATGAATATGATAGCATAGGGCATAATTTTTAACTCGGGTACAGAATCCGGCTCTATTGCTTTCATGCCTATATAGTGATTCAAATCGTTGATGGTCTCAAGATTATGAGGATGCAATGCCGTGATATTATGTATCCAGATATTCACCCCTAAGCCCTCTGGATATTGGGGTGCATCCAGGTGAATTTTCCAAAGCGGGAATAGAAATACAGCAAATAGTATGATGGAAGCGACTACCAATAAGATCTTATTCTTCAATTTCATAACATCCCTCCTCAAATAAATAATGATCCCCTGTAAGACGGGAAAGGAGGGTCCTCAGACCCTCCTTCTTAATATTTTATAAATCTTTATTCGTACCGTATGCTAGTTTAACATCAGAATTGGCAGGTGAAACACGTACATAACCCTGCATTTCCTGGTGTAGAGCCGAACAGAAATCCGTACAATAGAAAGGATACACACCGGGATTTTGTGGTTTCCATATGGTAGACCTTGTTTCACCCGGCATAATCAGCATTCCGGAATTCAGATTACCCTTCATTGCAAATCCGTGAGGAATATCCCATTCCTGCTCAATATTGGTGACGTGCAAATAAACCGTATCCCCTACTTTGATACCTTCAATGTTGTCAGGTGTGAAATGACTTCGGATGGCTGTCATATAAACATCCACTCTTTTACCATCTCTGACCACTTTAGTATCATGCTCGGTCCGGGTGACATACGGGTTACGATTATCACTCAACTTGAAATATTTAACCTGACCCGTATCGATCAAACTGGCCGGCAATTCGGCAGCATTATGCGGTTCCCCTTCTACCGGGAAATCGAGAATCAATTTCATTTTATCACCAGAAATATCAAATAACTGTTCACCGGCAAACATCTCCGGACCGGTTGGCAGATAACGATCTTTTGTGATCTTATTCAGAGCTATCAGGTATTTACCATAAGGATGACGTGTATCACCACCTGCAACTGTAAGGTGACCAGTCGAATAGTAAGCGGGATGACGGTCGAGTACTTTACCTGTTTTAAGATCCCATTTTACGATTTCGGATGAGATGAAATCGGAATTGTAGGCGTGTCCCTGATCATCATACTCAACGTGTAGCGGACCAAGGCCGGCATTTTTCACTTCATACGCTAATATTGATTCATATTTCAATATAGGTATGCCTTCCAGTGAGCCGGTGGTATCATTATTTTGAATGGCCTGCTGCATTTTTGTAAACGACTCAACCGGAACGACTGTTGATAATTTTCCACCTTCGGCTATATATTCACCATCCGGAGAAACGTTGATTCCGTGCGGTGATTTTGGAGCCGGCATATAATAAATGGCTCCCGTTAAATCCGATGGTTTGAGTACTCTTACTTGTTTAATTACTTCAGTTTTAGCTACACCGGTTTCGGGATCACGCAGATTATGATCGACATTTACAGAAACTATTTGCCCCTTACCATCAGCAGCGGCCTGTTCGGCCTTTTTCCAGTTAACAGCCAGGACAAAGTCTTTATCTTTTTGTGAAGCATTTACCTCAAGTAATGTATGAGCTTCTTCACTATTGTAACAGGTATAAAATACCCAGTCTTTCGATACCCCAAGACCGAAACGGCCAAGATCATAATCGAAAGGCGGTACCTCAATTTGAAAGCCGATGTTCATTTCACCTGTATTTTGATCGACCTTGATCAGGGATATTGTTCCATGAAAGTTCTTCTTATAAGATGAAATGGGTACATCCACTCCGCTTCCCAATGGTTTTGGTAACGGGATACTGTATTCCGTATTAGCCGATATGTACTCCGTGTTTGAAGAACAAAAAGCCGAAGCGTGCTGACCCCCGGTATTCGGGATCTCAATTATCTCATCGGTACGGAAAGTTTTAAGATCTATTCTGGCTATTCTTGGAGTATTACGATCGTTAACAAATACCCAGCGGCCATCATATTCACCGTTTGTCTTTGACGGCTGGACATGGTGCGTATCTCCCCATGGAACCATCCCAAATGATGTATTTAATAATGCCTTGGTTTCTTCAGTATATCCATAACCATTGGTCGGTGTTTGAGAAAATACGGGGATAGTGTAAAGATGGCGTCCGGATGGAATACCGTATACCGATACATTACCGGACCAGCCACCCGACATGAAACTGTAAAACTCATCATGCTTTCCGGGAGCAACATATACTTCCGAAGCGGCGTCTCCTCCACCTATTTTCGTCTTTTGCGAGGTACATCCACTAATCATATATGCGGTCACGATTAATGATATCCCCCCCATATATATAGTTTTGAGATATTTCTTGATTGACATGCAAATCCTCCATTTGATGTATATTAGATAATTACGTATTGATGTACGTTATTTTTGCTTCGAATTTGGATTAACAGAGTGTAAATATTCGACTACGGCCCGGGCCTGATCTTTTTTGAGTTGCAAATTGGCCATTTGTGTAGCAAACTGCTCAAGCAATTTATGAGCTGTAGGATTTTTCTGCGTCATCTCTACCGGATTCATAATCATATTCATGATATAAGCTGCCGTTCGTCTGCTCGTCACTTCCTGAAGATCGGGCCCAACATACCGTTTCCCTATTTGATGGCAACTACTGCAATTGTTTTCAAATATCTCCTTACCTTTTGCAGCTAATTTGTCATCAACAGGTCCTAATTCAACAGGTTCGGTAATAGGACCAATTCCATTCTCTATCTGGAATGGTGTTAGACCATTTACACTTTGTTCACTCTTCACTTCCGATGGTTGCTCTTTTGTTTTTTTTGAATCTGACGAACAACCCCATATGAAAAGAAAAACTATTAGATAAACAGCTATTGCCTCTTTTGTCATACTCTCTTGATTTATTAATACAATTATATTAAGACCTAAATGTCTTAAATACATTTAAAATTTTCTAATGCAGCTTAACCTCCTAATTTGTAAACGGATAATTTTTCAAAACTAAAATTAAAGCATGTATTTGTTGGGTTCTTCGATTATCCATTATGAAGCTCATCTTCCTAAATTTCACAACTGATCTTGTTGGTACTCTCTTGGTTTTAAAATTGTCAATAACAATAATATAAAATACTACAACACAATAGCACACAATTATTTATAATAATAACAATAAGATATAAATATGAATACTATTTTTAATATGGTAAAACATGAGGTATGTTCAACCATCTCGATATCTTCGGACTTCCAGATACCCTAAATCGAAGAAAAGGAACATCTATACATAACAAACGAGTCCGGCGTAGGTGCATGGATGAATTTGTTTAAGACGATATTTGAGGGGATGTAATAAGAGAAAGAAGGGCTGATTGAGGTGAGGATAAAGTAAAAAAAAAGTTTAAGGGAAACAGAGTTTCTGAAACGTAAATATAAATTGAAGAAACCCAATATCTAACTATAATACCCCCCGGTTAAAAATCTTTCCGGTCAAATTTTCTAAGTGCTAATAATAAGGGGATTACGATCCAAAAAACAAGTGCACTCAGGCTCATAATTATACCCAACCCACTGCCAAAGAATTTTTCAAAAACGGCACCGGTATATCCCATTAAAGCCGATATGTCAAATTTTAATAATAACAGGATACGCGCCAGGTCGATTGGGTTGAATACGGTCAGACCCAATATCACCCTTTCCAATGGATAATCTCCGAACATGTAAATGATAAAGAGCACGATACCATCATATATCACACCAAAAAACAGCCAGATGCCAATGACCGTCGCCAAACCACGTATTCGGTCATCAAAGATGATAGCTATCAAATATGAAAGAGCCACGAAAATAAGAGTTAGTAATACGCCGCTTGCCAGTAAAGTCCAAAATGATGACATACTATCTGCCGAATTTAATCCGTGAAGGACGTAAGGAATACCCATCCCAACGACAAATGATATCACCAGGGGAATACTCAATCCGAGGTATATTCCCCAAAATAAATTTTTACGTTTAATCGGCTGTGTTAATAATAATTGTATAAATTCCCTTGAATTATAAAGATACATGGTACCGAGTATAATACAGAAAAGCGGAACAACAATGATCACTACATTCATCATACTCATTGTAGTTTTGGTCGTTCCGCCACCAAGACGAAATAATCCTTCAGTCAGGAGAAAGAAAAACAGTGTATAAAAGATCAGCCATTTGCTTCTTATAATATCCTGGAACTCATATTTTAAAATTTTTAAAATACTCCGGTTCATACCTCTGCTCCCTCCATCATTCTGGCCATAGCCCGCTCTAATTTTTGTTCACCCGTACCGGTAATCATACCCAATATCGACCCTTCGTAATAGATATCTCCTTCCAACAAGAATACGATATCATCTGCCAATTCTTCCACTTCTGCCATGATATGAGAAGTCAAAATGATCGTTTTACCCGATTCTTTTTCATCCCTTATTTTATCTTTAAGGATACTGCTGCCAACCGGATCCAGACTTGCTGTTGGCTCGTCCAGGATCAGGATATCCGGATCAAAAAGAAAGGCAATAGTAGCATTAACTTTTTGCCTGTTGCCGCCTGATAAATT
>Ga0209918_1001869_pt1 | contig 10645 bp, 21 predicted proteins | sample SalPonD_shore_MG_FD_185712 | JGI IMG/M metagenome (GOLD analysis project Ga0209918, IMG submission 185712) | Salt pond soil microbial communities from South San Francisco under conditions of wetland restoration - Salt Pond MetaG... | ecosystem: Environmental > Aquatic > Marine > Intertidal zone...
TCTGGGTCCCGGGCTTGACGCCGGGGATGAAGCCGCCCTGCTTCTTCAGGTTCTCCGCCAGGTCGATCGGGTTGAAGATGATCGACGTGTAGAAGTAGGTGAAGAAGATGATGAGGATCGAGTAGGTAATGTAGTACCAGGGCGTGCCCACCTGGAACGTCTGGCTCAGGTCGTACAGGATCCCCGAGACGCCGGAGGTGGCCACCCCCTGCCCTCCCGTGAACGCGTACAGCGTCCCCGGCACGATGATGATGGACTGGGCGAAGATGATCGGCATCACCCCGGCCGAGTTCACGCGGAGCGGGATGAAGGACTTCTGACCCTCCCGCACGCGGCCGCGGCCCACGACCTTGCGCGGGATCTGCACCGGGATCCGGCGGGCCGCCATCGTCAGCGCGACCACGCCGGCCACGATCGCGATCAAGACGGCGGCGAGGGCGAAGAGCTTGAACAGGCTGATGCCGCCGGCCCGCCACAGCTCCAGCGTGCTGGCCACCGCCCCCGGGAAGCGCTGCAGGATCGAGAAGAAGATGAGCAGCGACATGCCGTTCCCGACGCCGCGCTCGGTGATCTGCTCGCCCAGCCACATCACGAAGACGCCGCCGGTCGTGAGCATGATGATCGTCTGGATCCTGAAGCCCCAGCCCGGGTCCAGGACGGCGCCCGGCTGCGACTCGAGGAAGATCGCGTAGCCGTACGCCTGCATGACGCACAGGACCACCGTCACGTAGCGGGTCCACTGGGTCAGCTTCCGGCGGCCCTCCTCCCCCTCCTTCTGCATCTTCTCGATGGTGGGGAAGACCGCGGCCAGCAGCTGGAACATGATGCTGGCCGAGATATAAGGCATGATCCCCAGCGCGAAGACGGTCGCGCGCTTGAGGCCGCCGCCCGTGAACATGTCGTAGATCCCGAACAGCGTGCCCTGGAACTGGCCCGCCAGCTGCTCGAGCGCGACCACGTCCACGCCGGGCACGGTGATGTGCGCCCCGAGCCGGTACACGGCCAGGCACAGGAGCGTGAAGAGGATCTTCTCCTTCAGCTCCGGGACTTTGAAGAGGTTGGGGATCGCCTCGGCGGCCTTCATGCGGGAGGACGAGGATGCCATGCTACTCGAGCACCTCGACCGTGCCCCCGGCGGCCTCAATCTTCTCGCGGGCCGAGGCGCTGAACGCGTGCGCCCGGACGGTCAGCGCCCGGTCCACGTCCCCCTGGCCCAGGATCTTGATCGGCCCGCCGCCTCCGTCGACCAGCCCGCGCGCCTCGAGCTCCTCGGGCCCGATCGCGTCGCCCTCCACGAGAGCCAGCTCGCGCAGGTTGACGATCTGGTTCTCGACCCGGTTCGGGTTGTTGAAGCCGCGCTTGGGAACCCGGCGGTAGAGCGGCATCTGACCGCCCTCGAACCAGATCCCGATCTCCTTGCGGCCGCCGCTGCGCGCCTTCTGGCCCTTGTGCCCCCGCCCGGCCGTCTTGCCGCGCCCCGAGCCGGGACCCCGACCCACGCGCCGCGACCGCTGCTTCGAGCCCGGCACCGGGCTCAGGTTCTCCAGGCCTGTACGCTTCTCGTCACTCATCGTGGTCCATCGTCACTCGTCGAACTCCTCGACCTCGACCATGTGCGACACCGATCGGAGCATGCCGCGGATGGACGGGGCGTCGTGCTTCACGACCTCGTCCTGGTGGTGCTTGAGCCCCAGGGCCCGGAGCGTCCTGCGCTGCCGGGCCGGGGCGCCGTTTCCGCTGCGGATCTGGCGCACGCGGAGCTTCTTAGCCACGCATGGCCTCCCGGATGACCTCGACGTCCACGCCGCGCTCCCAGGCCACCCGCTCCGCGGTGACCAGGTCCTGGAGCCCGCTCATCGTGGCGCGCACCATGTTGATCGGGTTGTTGGACCCGAGGCTCTTGGTCAGGATGTCCTGGTAGCCGGCGCACTCGAGCACCGCCCGCACCGGCCCTCCCGCGATCACGCCCGTACCCGGGCTGGCGGGCTTCAGGAGCACCCGCCCCGCTCCCAGCTCGCCCACGATCTGGTGCGGGACCGTCCCGTTGACGATCGGCACCTCGATCATGGCCTTGCGGGCCTGGTCGATGGCCTTGCGGATGGCCTCGGCGACCTCGTTGGCCTTGGCCAGCGCGGTCCCCACCCTGCCCTGACCGTCACCGACCGCGACCAGGGCGGTGAAGGAGAACCTCCGTCCTCCCTTGACCACCTTGGAGACGCGATTGATGTCGATCACGTTCTCGCGAAGGCTCTCGCCCTCGTTGCGCCGTCGCTTCGCCACCGTACCTCTACCTTCTCCTGTACGTCCGCGTCAGAACTCGAGCCCGCCAGCGCGGGCGCCCTCGGCAAAGGCCTCCACCCGACCGTGGTACGGGAAGCCCGCACGGTCGAACACGACCTTCTCGATGCCGGCCTCGCGGGCCCGTCGGGCCACGAGGAGACCGGCCGCGTGGCTCTCCGGGAAGGGCACGTCCTCCTCGGGCATGACCTCCTCGAGCTCGGGCGAGCGCGTCGACGCGCCCGCCAGGGTCACGCCGCGGTCGTCGTCGACCAGCTGACCCTCGATGTGGCGGTGGCTGCGCGCCACCACCAGGCGCGGCCGCTGGGCCGTGCCGCGGATCTTCTTCTGTATCCGAGCGTGTCGCCGCGCGCGTCGCCGGCGTCGCTCCATCACCCTGTCGGTCGCCATCGTCCTCGTTCCTCTCCGTGCTGCCTGTCAGCCGCCGTCCGGGACCGCGTCAGAGCTGCCCGCCCACGGCCGCCTTCCCGGCCTTCCGCCGGACCTGCTCGCCCACGTACCGGATGCCCTTGCCCTTGTAGGGCTCGGGGGGGCGGACGTGCCGGATCTCGGCGGCCACCTCGCCCACGAGCTGCTTGTCCGCGCCCTTCACGTGCAGGAGCGTGGGGTTCTCCACCTCGATCTCGATCCCCTCCGGCACGTCGAACTCGACAGGATGGCTGAACCCTACGTTGAGCACCAGGTTCCGACCGCGCGTCTCCGCGCGGTATCCGACGCCCTGGATCTCCAGGGAGCGGCGGAACCCTTCCGTCACGCCCTCGACCATGTTCGCGATCAGGCTGCGGGTCAGGCCGTGGAGGGCCCGGTGGCGCACCTGGTCGGTGGGTCGGGTGACGCGCACCTCCCCGTCCACGAGCTCGATTCCCATGTCGGGATCGAAGCTCTGCTCCAGACTCCCCTTCGGTCCCTTCACCGAGACCCGCGACCCTTCGACCCGGACCTCGACCCCGTCGGGGACCGGCACGGGCTGCTTCCCTACTCTCGACATCTCGGCTCCGTCCTCTTCCTCGGCTTCGCTCTGCTGGGGCGCGTCAGTAGACGTGCGCCAGGACCTCGCCGCCCACGCGCTCGTCCCGGGCCTCCCGGTCGGACATCACGCCCCGGGAGGTCGAGAGGATCGCGATTCCCAGGCCCGAACGGACCCTGGGGACGGAGTCGGCGTCCACGTAGCGGCGCAGGCCCGGCCTGGAGATCCTCTCCAGGGCCCGGATCACCGGCCGGTCCTCGTCGGTGTACTTGAGGTACAGCCGGAGGACTCCGTGCCGGCCGTCATCCAGGACCTTGAAGTCGTGGATGAAGTGATTCTCCTTGAGCACGCGGGCGATCTCGACCTTGAGCTTCGAGATCGGCATGTCCACCCGGCGGTGACCGGCGTGGCAGGCGTTCCGCACCCGCGTCAGCATGTCGGCGATCGGGTCGTTGAGGCTCATCGCTTCACCAGCTCGCCTTCTTGACGCCCGGGATCTCGCCACGCAGCGCCAGCTCGCGGAAGCAAAGTCGGCACAGGCCGAACTTGCGGATGTACGCCCGGGCCCGCCCGCAGCGGTTGCATCGGTTCACACCCCGCGTGCTGAACTTGGGCTCCTTCCTCGACTTCTCGATCAGGGCTTTCCTGGCCATTTCTTCCTTTCGACTCCTCCAGCTCGTCTCTGCGCTCGCGGGCCCGGCTCAGATCACGACCGGGGTCTCGCCCCGGAACGGCATGCCGAGCTCCCGCAGGAGCACCAGAGCCTCGTCGTCCTTGTCCGTCGTCGTCACGAAGGTGATGTCCATCCCGAAGACCTGGACCACGTCGTCGACGTCGATCTCGGGGAAGATGAGCTGCTCCTTGACGCCCACCGTGTAGTTGCCCCGCCCGTCGAACGACCGGCTGTCGAACCCGCGGAAGTCGCGGATCCTCGGGACGGCCGTGCTGATGAACCGGTCCAGGAACTCGTACATGCGGCCGCGCCGCAGGGTGACCTTGAGGCCGACAGGCATGCCCTCGCGCAGGTTGAAGTTCGAGATCGACTTCTTGGCACGCGTGACGATCGGCTGCTGACCGGTCACCTGCGCCAGCTCCTCCTGCGCGGCCTCGAGCAGCTTGGGGTTGTCCTTGGCCTCGCCCAGTCCCGTGTTGACCACGATCTTGTCCAGGCGAGGGATCTCGTGCGGGTTGTCGAACCCGAACGTCTCCCCCAGGCGCTCCCGCACCTGCGTCTCGTAGTGCTCCTGTAGCCTCGGCTTGCTCATCCTGTCCGTCGCTCTATCGTTCGGGAGGCCTCTCCATCCCCCGCCGCTTCCGCCCGTGGGGCGGTCACGGGGTGGGGATCGGCTCTCCGCACTCCTTGCAGATCCTCTCCACGGTCCCATCCGGATCCCGCTGGTGTCCCACCCGGCTCGGCTCGTCGCAGTGCGGGCAGACGAGCATCACGTTGGAGACGTCGATGGGCGCCTCGAAGGTGACGATCCCGCCCTCGGGGTTCTGGGCCGAGGGGCGCTGGTGCCGCTTGCGCATGTTCACCCCGTCGACGACCACGCGGCGCTGTCCGGGGATGGCCCGCAGGATCTGTCCCCGCGCGCCACGATAGTTCCCGGCGATCACCTCCACCCGGTCGCCCTTCCGCACGTGCAGCTTCTCTCTTCCCATCGTCGGCCTCAGATCACTTCCGGTGCGAGCGAGACGATCTTCATGAACTGCTTGTCCCGGAGCTCCCGGGCCACGGGACCGAAGATGCGCGTCGCGCGGGGCTCGCCCGCATCGTTGATCAGCACGGCCGCATTCTCGTCGAAGCGGATGTAGGTGCCGTCCGGCCGTCGGCTTTCGCGGGCGGTGCGCACGATCACGGCACGGGCCACCTCACCCTTCTTCACCTGTCCTCCGGGGATGGCGTCCTTCACGGCGACCACGATCACGTCCCCGATGCCGGCGTAGCGCCTCTTCGAGCCGCCCAGGACCCGGATACACCGGGCCCGACGGGCCCCCGAGTTGTCCGCGATGCGGACGTCGGTCTCCTGCTGGATCATCGTTCGCCCTCGCTCACTCCGGCCGCTCGAGGAGCTCGACCACCCGCCAGTGCTTCTTCTTCGACAGGGGGCGCGTCTCCTCGATGCGGACCACGTCGCCCGCCCGGAACTCGTTCGCCTCGTCGTGGGCGAAGAACTTCGAGTGGCGCGTGATCTGCTTGGTGTACAGCGGATGCGCGAACTGCCGCTCCACGGACACCACGACCGTCTTGTCCATCCGGTCGCTCACCACGGTGCCCACCCGCACCTTCCGGCGGCCCTTGGTGCCGCTCGCGCTCGTCTTCGGTTCCTCGGTCATCGTGTTCCTCTTCGGGGCTTCGTGCCGGCCGGGCCCCCGTCCCCTCGGGGACGCGCCCGCGTCCGGCCTCCGCTCAGTCGCTTGCCTCCGCGGCCGCCGTCCGGCGCTCGTGCCGGATCGTCTTCAGCCGGGCGACGTCCCGCCGGAGACTGCGCAGCAGGGCCGGGTTGTCCAGCTCCTGGTACGCCTTTCGGAAGCCCAGTCGGAACAGCTCCTTCCGGGCCTCGTCGATCCTCTCCTGGATCTGGTCGTCGGTCAGCTCTCGAATTTCGTCGGGCGTCATCGCCTCAGCCCTCGCGCTCGGTGAAGCGGGTCCGGATCGGCAGCTTCGCCGCGGCCAGGTCCATGGCCCGCCGCGCCACCTCCGGGTCCACGCCCTCGAGCTCGAACAGCACGCGTCCGGGGCGGACCGGGGCCACCCACACCTCCGGGTTCCCCTTCCCCTTCCCCATCCGCACCTCGGCGGGCTTCTTGGTCAGCGGCTTGTCGGGGAAGATCCGGATCCAGACCTTGCCGCCCCGCTTGATGTGCCGGGTCATGGCCACACGGGCGGCCTCGATCTGCCGGTTGCTGATGCGTCCCGGCTCGAGGGCCTGGAGGCCGTAGTCCCCGAAGGCCACGGTGTTCCCGCGCGTGGCCTTCCCCTTGAGGCGACCCTTCTGGACCTTCCTGTACTTGACGCGACTCGGCTGCAGCATGCTTCCTGTCCCCGGTTACCGGCCGCCGCCGGCGGTGTAGGTCTGGCCGCGGCGGTCCTCGACCACCTCGCCCTTGAAGATCCAGACCTTCACGCCGATGGTGCCGAACGTCGTCTTGGCGGTCTTCTGCGCGTAGTCGATGTCCGCGCGAATCGTGTGGAGCGGCACGCGGCCCTCGTGGTAGCCCTCGGTGCGGGCGATCTCGGCGCCTCCCAGACGCCCTCCGCACTGGATCTTGATCCCCTCGGCCCCGGCGCGCATGGCGTTCTGCACCGCCCGGCGCATGGCCCGGCGGAAGCTGATGCGCTGCATGAGCTGGTGGACCACGTTGTCCGCCACCAGGTGCGCGTCCGTCTCGGGCCGCTTGACCTCCTCCACGTTGATCGAGACCTCGGAGTCGGTGATCAGCGAGAGCTCGTCCCGGAGCTTGTCGACCTCCGAGCCCCCCTTCCCGATCACCACGCCGGGTCGTCCCGTGTGGATGTTGACCACGATCTTGGAGGGCTTCCGCTCGATCTCCACCGTGGACACGGCCGCGTGCCCGAGCCGCGCGTGCAGGTACTTGCGCAGCGTCTCGTCCTCGGCCAGAAGCTCCGGAAACTCGTCGCCCTGGGCGAACCAGCGCGACTTCCAGTTCTTGATCTGGCCGAGCCTGAATCCGTAGGGATGCGTCTTCTGACCCACGCTCACTCCTTCGTGTCCACGACGACCGTCACGTGGCTCGAGCGCTTGCGGATCGGCGTGGCCCTACCGAACGCCCGGGCCTTCCACCGCTTCAGGGTGGGGCCCTCGTCCACGTAGGCCTCCCTGACGAACAGCTCGTCCACATCCAGCACCTGGCCCTCCTCGTCCGCCTTGTAGACGGCGTTGGCGACGGCCGAGCGGAGCACCTTGTCGATGGGCTCGGCGGCCGCCTTCTTGGAGAACCGGAGGATGCCGTACGCCTCGTTCACGTCCTTGCCCCGGATCTCGTCGATGACCAGCCGCATCTTGCGCGGTGACATCCCGACGCCCCGGGCGATGGCTCGTGCCTCCATGACCGTCTTGCGCTCTCCCCTCGTATTCCTACAGGACCGCGCGGCGGTCCTTCGCCATCCGGCCGCCGTGCCCCCGGAACAGGCGGGTGGGCGCGAACTCGCCAAGCTTGTGCCCCACCATGTTCTCGGTGATGTAGACGGGGATGAACTTGTTCCCGTTGTGCACGGCGATCGTGTGCCCCACGAACTCCGGGCTGATCGTCGAGGCTCTCGACCAGGTCTTGATCACGCGCTTCTCACCGGACTTGTTCATCCGCTGCACCTTGAGGAGCAGCTTCTCCTGGATGAACGGTCCCTTCTTGACGCTCCTCGGCATGGCTCTCTTCCCCTCCGACTACTTGGTGCTCTTGCCGCGGCGGCGTCCGCGCACGATGTACCGGCTGCTCTTCTTCTTGCGCTTGCGCGTCTTCCTGCCCTCGGGCTCGCCCCACGGGGTGACCGGCGGCCGCCCGCCCGAGGTGCGGCCCTCGCCGCCGCCCAGGGGGTGGTCGACCGGGTTCATGGCGACCCCGCGCACCTTGGGCCGGCGGCCCATCCAGCGCGTGCGTCCCGCCTTCCCCCACGCCACGAGCTCGTGGTCCACGTTCCCGACCTGCCCGATCGTGGCGCGGCAGTCGCCCCGCACCATCCGGACCTCGGTGCTTGGGAGCTTGAGGGTGACCATGTCGCCCTCCCGCGCCACGACCTGCACGGCGGCGCCCGCCGAGCGCGCCATCTGCGCGCCCTTCCCCGGCACGATCTCGACTGCGTGCACCGTGGTCCCGAGCGGGACCTGCGACAGCGGCAGGTTGTTGCCCACCTTCACCTCCGAGCCCGGCCCGGAGACGATCTCGTCTCCGACCTGGAGGTCACGGGGGTGGAGGACGTAGCGCTTGTCGCCGTCGGCGTAGTGGATGAGGGCGAGCCGCGCGGAGCGGTTCGGATCGTACTCGATCTCGGCCACCCGTCCGGGCACGCCGTCCTTGTCCCGGCGCCGGAAGTCGACCCGGCGCCAGCGGCGCTTGTGCCCGCCGCCGCGCCGGCGCATGGTGATGCGCCCGTTGTGGTTCCGCCCCGACTTGTTGCCGCGCCCCTCCGTCAGCGACCGCTCGGGCTCCGACCGCGTGATCTCCTCGAACGAGGAGACCGACCGGAACCGGCGGCTGGAGGTGACGGGCCTGAACTTCTTGATCGGCATGGCTCCTCAGACTCCCTCGTACACGTCGATCGTCTCGCCCTCGGCCAGCGTCACCACGGCCTTCTTCCAGTGGGGACGCCGTCCGACGGCGTAGCGCACCCGACGCTTCTTGCCGGCAATGTTCATGGTCTTCACGTCCACGACCCGGACCTCGAACAGCTCCTGGATCGCGTCGCGGATCTCCGGCTTGGTGGCGTCGTGGGCCACCTCGAACGCGTACCGGTTCTCGTCGAACTGGAGACGCGTGCTCTTCTCGGTGATGACCGGTCGGACCACCACGCTCTCGGGGGGGCGGCTCATCGGTCCTCCTCCCGCTCTTCGTCCTCGTCCTCGGAGGTCTCGGCGGCGGCGGGCTCGAGCTCCCACGCCCCTTCCTCGACGATCAGCGCGTCGGCGCGCAGCAGCTCGTAGGCCGATGCCTGGCCCCAGGGCCGCACCTCGACGTCCGGGATGTTCCGGGCCGAGAGGTGCACGAACTTCTCGAGGCCGTCCGTGAGGATGAGGACGTTCCGTCCCTCCAGCCCCATGGCGGCCAGCATCTGCGCGATCGTCCGCGTGCTCGGCTCCTCGAGCGCGAGCGGCTCGACCACGAACAGCATCTCCTCGAGGGCGCGGGCGTTCAGGGCCGACTGGATGGCCAGGCGGTTCAGCTTCCTGGGCACCCGCACCCCGTGGTCGCGCGGCTGCGGGCCGAAGGTCACGACGCCGCCCCTCCAGATGGGGGAGCGGATCGTCCCGTGCCGCGCGCGGCCCGTGCCCTTCTGCCTCCAGGGCTTCCGACCTCCGCCGGAGATGTCCCCGTAGCTCTTCGTCGAGGCGGTCCCCTGCCGGCGGTTGGCGAGCCTGGCGGTCACCACCTGGTGCAGCACGGCCTCGTTGACCGTGCCGTCGAACAGGGGCTCCGGCAGCTCGACCGCCGAGGAGCGCTCCTCGCCCGTCGCCCTGTATGCCTTCGCCTTCATGCTCCCGCTTCCTCCCGGTCGCGCGTCGCGCGAGCCGGGCTCGTGGTCCCGTCGCTCATCAGGCGCCGCGGATGAACACGATGTTGTTCCGCGGCCCGGGGACCGAGCCCCGCACCAGGATCAGGTTCTTCTCCGCGTCCACCTTCTCGACGCGGAGGTTCTGCGCCGTGCGCCGCTTGGCGCCCATCTGGCCCGCCATCTTCCGGCCCTTGATCACCCGCGAGGGGTCCGTGCCCGGGCCGATCGAGCCCGGCGCGCGCATGATGGAGGTGCCGCCGTGCGAGCCCCGGCCGCCGCCGAAGCCGTGGCGCTTGACCACCCCGGCGAAGCCGCGGCCCTTGGTGCGGCCGCTCACCTTCACACGCTGTCCCGGCTCGAACATCTCGACCGTGAGGAGCTGGCCCGTCTCGTACTCCTCGCCCTCCTCGGGCTCGAACTCGACCAGGACCTCGGGCACGTGGTCCAGCCCCGCCCGGGCGGCGTGGCCGGCCTCGGGCCGGTTCACGCGGCGGTCCTTCTTCCTCCCGAAGCCGACCTGGAGCGCGGCGTAGCCGTCGCGCTCCGCGGTCTTCACCTGGACGACGGGGCAGGGTCCGGCCTCGAGGACCGTGACCGCCACCGCCTCACCGTCCTCGGTGAAGATCTGGGTCATGCCGACCTTCTTTCCGATGAGTCCCGGCATCGCCCTAACTCTGCACCTTGATTTCCACGTCCACGCCGGCGGCCAGGTCGAGCTTCGTGAGCGCGTCGATCGTCTGCGGCCGGGAATCGTGGATGTCGATCAGCCGCTTGTGCGTCTTCAGCTCGAACTGCTCGCGGGCCTTCTTGTCCTTGTGCGGGCTCTTCAGCACCGTGAAGAGCTGCCGTTGCGTGGGCAGCGGGATCGGCCCGCTCACGCTGGCCCCGGTCTTCTCGGCCGTGCGCACGATGTCCGCCGCCGTCTGGTCGATGACGGCGGGATCGAACGCCTTGAGCCGGATGCGGATCTTGTCAGCCATGGTTCTTCCGTCCCCTCGGGGGCTCCGCCGCGCTCGGCCGCGTCACTCGATCACCTCCGTGACGACGCCGGCGCCGACCGTGCGGCCGCCCTCGCGGATCGCGAAGCGCAGCTCCTGCTCCATGGCGATCGGGCTGATCAGCTCGACCCGCATGTTCACGTTGTCGCCCGG
>Ga0209918_1001872_pt1 | contig 10639 bp, 5 predicted proteins | sample SalPonD_shore_MG_FD_185712 | JGI IMG/M metagenome (GOLD analysis project Ga0209918, IMG submission 185712) | Salt pond soil microbial communities from South San Francisco under conditions of wetland restoration - Salt Pond MetaG... | ecosystem: Environmental > Aquatic > Marine > Intertidal zone >...
CCCACGTATGTGAGTTCGGTAGCCGATGTTTCCGAAAATAGCCGTCTGGATCTGGTGGGATTGTCGACCGATTCACAAAAACCTGTAGAGCTCATTAATAAAGGGACCAAAAATTATCATGCCCGGATTATTCGTCCGCGTGCTTCCGGTCAGTTCGGCGACCGGCGCATCAATTCGTTCGGGATCGGCAGTGAAATTGAAGCCCGCACCGGCTTGATGTATCAGAAGAAACTGGTGACCACCCCCCTGGTACATTTCGGGCTGGGGACCTTCGAAGAAGCGGAAATGTTGCGCATCATCTGGCCCAACGGTTCGGTTCAGGCTGAATTTGCAGAGTTGGGTAACAGCTCCACCATCACCAATGAGCAATCGTTGAAGGGTTCGTGCCCCTGGTTGTTTACCTATAATGGCAAGGATATGGAATTTGTGACGGATTTTATCTGGCGCTCACCGCTCGGTTTGCGAATCAATGCCCAGACCACAGCCGGAGTGGTTCAAACGGAAGACCGGGTGAAGATTCGTGGTGATCAGTTGAAACCGCGTAATGGGTATTATGATGTACGGATTACAGCCGAGTTGTGGGAAACCCATTTCTTTGATCAGGTGGCCCTGATGGCGGTCGATCACCCGGAAAACACCGATATCTTTGTTAATGAGCGATTTTCCTTTCCCCCACCCGACCTGAAAGTACATCCGACGGAGCATCCACACTCGGTGGCCAAGGTAACAGATGATCAGGGGAAGGACGTCACGGAACGTGTCAACAAACGAGATGGCAAATACTTGCATCGTTTTGGAACTACGAAATACCAGGGACTGGCGAAGCAACATTATATTGAGATTGATTTAGGCGATCATCTTCCTCAAAAAGGTCCGCTCTGGCTGCTCGCGCATGGTTGGGTACGTCCCACCGACAGTTCCATCAACCTGGCACTGAGTCAGGGTTCAACCGGTAAGCCGGAAGGCATCAGTATACAGGTGCCTGATGGGAACGGGGGCTGGGTGACGGCCAAAAAGAACCTGGGATTCCCGGCCGGCAAAAGCAAAACCGTGATGATTCGCCTGGACGGTATATTCAAAAACCCGGGGGATCACCGGATACGGCTCAGAACATCAACAGAAACGTATTGGGATCAAATTCGCTGGGCGCAAGGTCTGCCGGATACGCAGGTTAAACGGACCACGGTACAGCCTGAAATGATGAAATTGCAATATCGTGGTTATTCGAAAGTTACGGAGGCGAATCACTCTTCGCCAGAAATCCCCCACTACGATGAAATTACCGGGGCCACACAGAAATGGCGTGATCTTGTAGGTTTTTATACCCGGTATGGCGATATTTCTGAGCTGCTGAAAAAGGTAGATGACCGGTATGTAATTATGAATGCGGGTGACGAAATGCGGTTTCACTTTAAAGCACTGAATCCCCCCCAAAAAGGATGGGTTCGTGACTTTGTGCTCATCGGGGATGGTTGGGTCAAGGATGGCGATTATAATACGGTGTATTCCAAAACCGTGCTGCCGCTGCCGTCCCACAAACGAGATACGTATACCAAAGCGCCTTCGTTACTTAAAAACGACCCGGTTTATCAGGCACATAAAGAAGATTGGGTAAAATATCATACCCGCTATGTAACACCCGGCAAGTTTGAAAGTGCCATGATATTTAAAAAGAATGACTAATGTTAAGCTTGTTTTAGGTTATGCAGAAACGCGTTATTAAAATTCTGGCTACCCTGTTTTTTGTTCTTTTATTGGCCACTCCGTGGTTGATGAAGAAATATGAGCACTGGAGGTATGGAGTTTCGGGAGGCCAGGATGAGGCAACGGCTTTGAAGCGCTATGGTTTTTATTTACAGGAAGTTTCATCCGATATTGGCATCCATTTTAACCATGAAGCTCCACAGCTTGATTCAAAACTGGAACCTATTATGCCCCAGGTGGCATCGGTGGGTGCATCAGCCTCGGTTGCAGATTTCAATAATGACGGGTGGGAAGATATTTATCTGACCAATAGCCGAAAAGGGACGACCAATGCGCTCTATGAGAATATGGGTGAGGGTACCTTTAAAGATGTAGCCGGGGAAATGGGGGTGGATTCGTTGAACAACGATAAGGAAGGGACCTCCATGGGGTCAATCTGGGGGGATTATGACAATGATGGGTACGAAGACCTGTTTGTCTACCGGTGGGGCAAACCTGTACTTTTTCATAATGATCAGGGAACTGGTTTTACCCGGGTTGATCACAAAAAAACAGATTTTCCCAAATGGGTGAATGCCAATACGGCAATTTGGTTTGATTATGATCGCGATGGAAACCTGGACCTGTTTATGGGGGGCTATTTTGATGAAAAATTTGATCTCTGGCACTTGAAAACAACCAAAATCATGCCCGAGAGTTTTGAGTATGCCCACAATGGGGGGCGTAATTACCTGTTCCATAACAATGGAGACGGTACGTTCACGGAAGTTGCGGAACAGATGGGGTTGACGAGCCATCGCTGGTCGCTTTCTTCAGCCGCAACCGACCTGAATGGGTCGGGATATCCCGATTTGGTGGTCGCCAACGATTACGGCGTGGATGAACTTTTTATTAACGAAGGTGGAAAACATTTCAACAATATCGGGGATAATGCCGATATGGGATTTTCTCCAAAAAGCGGGATGAATGTGACCTTCGGGGATGTCATGAACCAGGGAAATTATGCGATCTATATCACGAATATTTCAGAACCGGGCGTGCTGGTCCAGGGAAATAATCTATGGGTTCCCTCTTCGGATAAAAAGAAGGGCAAGTTGAATTATAAAAACCTGGCCGGTAACATGGGCGTTGAGTTGGGAGGCTGGAGTTATTGCGCGCAATTCGGGGATCTCAATAATGATGGTTTTATCGACCTGTATGTAGCCAATGGATATGTTTCGGCAAAAAAAGGGACAGATTACTGGTATGACTTTTCCAAGATTGCCGGTGGAAATGAGAAGATTATTAACGACGCCAAAAACTGGCCGGATATGGAAGGCCGAAGTCTATCGGGGTATCAGCAAAACAAGATCTGGATCAATGACGGGGCCGGCAGATTTCAGGAAGTTTCCGGTGTCGTGGGGGGTAGCCTGAAGAAAGACAGTCGGGCCGTGGCGTATGCTGATTTGTGGAATCGCGGAGTTTTAGACGTTATTGTAGCTAATCAAAACGGACCTGTCAGCGTATTTAAAAATAAAGTGGCCGATGATCGGAATTGGATTGGCCTGAAGCTGGAAGGTACAGAAAGCAACCGGAGCGCTATCGGGACGCAGGTCGAAATTTACTGGAATGGACAGCGACAGAAGCAGGTTGTCAGCGGGGGAAGTGGGTTCAGCTCCCAAAATCAGCGGCGTATATACTTTGGACTGGGGATTGACCCAAAAGTTGATAAAATCCTGATCACCTGGCCTTCCGGGAAAGAACAAACCATTGATTCACCAAAAGTTAATCAACTGCACAAGATTAAAGAACCTAAATAGATGCCTGATTTTACTACCACTTTTTTTCAGAAAATAAAATCCATCCAGTATAAGAGCTATACGGCTGCAATATTAATTACTTGTATTCTTATTGCGGCCCATCTTTCTTTTGGTATTTTAGGAGGTTATAAAAAGCTTGGTATTGCTATCGGAGCAAGTTTCCTTGTGGAAATCATCATGGGGCGCCTGTTCCTGGGGAAATGGCGGAATTTGTCGAGTGCCTATATTTCGGGTATCAGCGTGGGCATTCTGATTCGCTCGCCCATGTTCTGGCCCTATGCTTTGTGCAGTGCCCTTTCCATATCTTCCAAGTATGTATTACGGTACAAGGGACGACATATCTGGAACCCATCAAATTTTGGGGTGGTAGCTATGTTGATACTGGCGTCCAATTCGGTGGCGGTTTTGAGTATTCAGTGGGGTAATAATCTCTGGCCCATGCTGGTGATCTGGGTGATTGGCTCGTATTCTATCTGGAAGATCAAACGATTTCATATTTGTGCCACGTACGTGATTTCCTTCCTGTTTTTTGCCGTGTTCCGGAGCTGGATTACGGGGGATCCCTATCTCGCGGAAATCTCTCCCATTACCGGGCCAATGTACCAGCTATTCGTCTTTTTCATGATTACGGATCCCCGTACGACGGTTAAGGCCAAATGGGGACAATACGCCGTACCCTTTGCCATTGCTTTCCTGGAGTTTATTCTCCGGCTGAATGAATTTGTGTACGCTCCGTTTTATGCGCTTTTCATCGTAGGGCCAACGGCCATGTACCTGGAACTCTGGTGGAAATCGCGCACCCAAACGCAGGCTGTTCAGTCTTGAGTTTGTTTAACCGCAGAGTACGCGGAGAGCGCGGAGTTAATTATATTTAAGACCTATTAATATTACCAGGTTATGGGTCTCACTCGTTACGTCGCTCTGCGGCATAACGCTAGAAAAACGCTCTGCGTTTAGTCTACTCCCATCTCGTTGATGCTGTCCCAAAAGTTAATATCTTCTAAAGGTCACTTGAATTATTTAGGTTCTACTCTTTTTTAAAGGGATTGATCGTCAGTGTCCCCCTACAGAGGCTGTGAAAAAATAACTTTGCAAATTTAATTCAACTTTAATTATTAAGGCTGTAAACTATATTAAAAGCTAAATTCGTAAAAGTCCCCCTTCGGAGGGGGTGTAGGGGGATGACCCCAGCGTTTTAAAGGCGAATATCCTTATTTATTTAAGTCCATTTTATTTGATTTTGCATTTTTTCACAGCCTGTACAAAGGGGCGCAGGGGGATGACGAACATTTTGTTAAAGGATTAACTCGTTCCCAGGCTCTACCTGGGAATGCCACTTCGACCAAGCTCTGCTTGGTGTGGTTTTTAAAGTAAAGTTGTTATTTGAGGTGTCACAAACTTTCTCATCCCCTCGTTACGACGCTTTGTGTCTCGATTATATTGATATAATTGAGACTAATTTATCTAATATTGGTTTATTAGCTGCAGTTGTCCGCCCTCATCCTAAATCCTTCTCCCACGGGGAGAAGGATTTTTTAATTTTTTCCAGATTTAAATCGGTTGAAGTTTTCTTACTGATCCAAATCCTCAAATGTATTAAGTTGGAACCGATGCAGATAGCTTAACTTTATCTGTAGGTTCGGTAACAGAAAAAAGATAAATTAAGACGACTGCTGCCGCTTGAGAATGTTATTCAACTTTTGATCAAACTGCTGATAAATAATGTTGGTGATTTCATCATTCACTTTAAAACCTTGAGCAAGGATGTCTGCAATAAATTCTGAAACCGGGTCGCATTCAAAATTTTCCTGGGCCAGCGGACTGTTACCATTTTTGGTGGCTCCTTCCAGGTGTGCGTATTTGGTATTCCGGACCGCATTGCGGGCATGTCTAATTTGCTGGGATGCGGCCTTAATATTCCCTTTCCGCCAGTTAAAATAGCCCTGCAGGAAGAAGGCCGAAGGGCTGTTGTCATTCGTCTTCAAAACTTCTGTGAGATAGGTATTTGATTGTTTAAGATTACCACTTAACAAGGCAATCTTCGATAAATTGAGCAAGGGCCCGGTCTCTTCTTTATTTAAATTATTGGCTTTCTCATAAAAGTCACTCGCTTTGGCTGCGTCAAACCAGGCGGCATTGGTATAACATCCATAGAGATTACCCAGTTGTGAAAAAGCACGAGAACTGCCCGGGTTGATATTTTTGAGCTTATTCCAGCATTCACGGGCTTTATCGTATTGCTTCATTTTAAAATACACACTGCCCAGGTAATACAAACCATCCTGGTGCAAGGGATTGATCTTCAGCGCTTTTTCATACCATTTGGCCGCCTGTTTATTCAAGCCGTCGATACGAAAATCGGTGGCATAATTATATAAATGCCAGAATTTCTTGATATCGGTGGAGTCTACTTTTTCTGTATTAGCCAGCTCAGTTTTATGGTCAGGCGACTCATTCGTTGTGTGATGCTTCTTCTGCAGGGCGATGATTGCAAAAGCAACAATAATTACCAGGGTTATGATAATTTGAATACGTTTCATAGAAATGAAGATTTAAAGCAAATCAGTTTAGAGATGAAGAAATTTGATCCTTTTCGGTGATTACCAGGCGTTGATCCGGGGTAACATCAAGGAACTGTTGACGAATACCACTCGGCCAATTAATGATCAGGGAGTCAACGCGGCTGTGATTCCCAATTCCAATGTGCTGAACCAGGCTGTTTTGCGATAAATAGGAACTTTGCGAGCCCACCTGGCGTATTTGAACTTTTTCGCCGGTAACGATGCGAAGATGCGTTCCGATAGCGGAATGATTGCTTTTGGTCCCGGTTAATGCAACTTCAAGCCAGTGGCGGCCCAGGGAATTATCGTTGCGTAATAAAATGCCCGGTCCGGCATTATTGACGATAAACAGATCCATATCACCATCGTTATCATAATCGCCGAAAGCTACACCGCGTCCCACCTTCTTTTCTTTGAAGTACGGGCCGCTTACCTTTGAAACATCATAAAATCCTGAATCCATATTCCGGTTCCAGAACAATTGATCGTTCATGGGGATGAGCAAATCCGGGTTATCTTTTTGCTGGAAGGTGCTGCCGTTGGCAAGGAACAGGTCCACGCGCCCGTCATTATCATAATCAAAAAAGGAAGTTCCCCAGCCTATATAGTCAAGCGCCACCTGCCCGAGACCGAACCGGGCCGATTCATCAATAAAATGAAGAAGCGATGGGATAATATGATCATTTGATTTGACCTGATCCAGTAAATTATTATAAAGTCCGTTTTCTTGCGCAATCCAGTGGGTGATGAAAAGGTCCATATCCTGGTCCCCGTCCCAGTCGCCGGTGGCCAGACCCATGGCCCCGCGATAATCGGCAACGCGTCCCGAATGGCTGATATCTTCAAAGGTACCATTGCCACTGTTATGGTAGAGCACATTGTCGGAGACGTCATTTGAGATATACAGGTCCGGCCAGTTATCATTGTCAAAATCGCACCAGGTGGCCGATAAGCTGCGCCCATTGGCATTGACAACCCCAGTCTTTACGGCTACTTCCGAAAATGTGCCATCTCCGTTGTTATGATATAGCAAATTGCGCTCGGGTTCAAAAGATGATGGGTTGATATTGGCCGGCTGATCCATCGTATACTGCTTGGCCTGCGCGTCTTCAGGCAGTTTTTTATACTTCACATATCCTGTGACATACAAGTCCAGGTACCCATCCCGGTCGTAATCGGACCAGGATGCTCCTGCCCAAAATCCTTTTTTACCTCCTAGTTCGGTTTCCCGGGTGATATTGGTAAACGTACCGTCGCCGTTATTTTTGAAGAAAACATTTTCACCATAGTTGCTCAGGAACACATCCGGCCATCCATCATTATTATAATCTCCCCATGCAGAAGCCATGACGCGGCCCCGGTAATCGAGCCCGGCCTGCTTGCTGACTTCCGTAAATGTTCCATCGTGATTGTTATGGTAAAGCTGGCAGTGAACGTCAGATTGTTTGAGTTGTTCATCCGTCATTTCAAGGTTACCGGCAAAATTCACAATATACAGATCCTGCCACCCATCCTGATCATAGTCCACCCAGGAAGCCCCGGAACCCATATCTTCGGGCAGTTGATTGGTTCGTTTCCCATTGAGTTGCTGATATTGAATACCCGCCTGGTCGGTAACGTCTGTAAACTTAATATGCGGGTAGTCATCCGGCAGCTCCCGGTCAAGAGTATGTGTGATACCGGACACCTGTTCGCCCGGAATGTACTCCTTGGGTTGAGATTGTTGCTCCCAAAGGTAAAAGCCGGCAATGACCATGAATACGGCAATTAATCCGGAAGTGAGGGCAACCGATTTTTGTCTGCGGGATAAAAATGAAAACATAGAGAATCTATCAGCGGGTTAAATCAGATTGATCAGCTTGTACAATTAATGTTTTGTGGGTTTCGGAAAGCGTGGTGACTGGCGCCGTTGGATCATCCATCTTTTCCCCAAACAACTGGTTCATCAGGTATTGATTGATTTTCCGGTAACGGAGTCGGGCTGATACTTCCAGCTTCTTTGAGGCCCCTTTGGGTACTTTGATGCTAAATTTTTGATTTCCAGTCAATTTCCGGGAATAGTAAATAGAATCCGGAACCGTGATGGAATACCGGGCGTTGTCAGAGTAACCTGGAAACAGGGCCCGGGTATAGCGCACGCCCACCATTTCCCAGAGATTATGACGATCAATAATATTATTGTACTGATCTACCGGTTCAGCCTTGAATACAAAGGATCCCTGCTGGATAAAGTGTTTATTGTCCATGGATCCCGAAGTAAATATTTCGTTACCTTTTTCGTCCTTCACGGTTAGTTCTACCCAGGCTTGTATGATATCCAGCGGGCCCGTGGGGAAATTATGCCCGGCTTTATTATTGGTAATCATGACATCGATATTAAACGGACTGCCGGCTCGGACGCTGTCGGGCGTCATCAACTCGATGGGAATGGCCGGACCGGTACGCCATTTATCCGCAATTTCCGGAATATCGATTTTTCCCTGTAGCCATTTGGTGACCAGCTCAGCCTGTTTTTCACCCCCGGGAAGTTTCAGTAGTTTGGGTACAAAATTATTAGCTCCCAGGAAGCGATGACTGCGGTGCATCCCGTCATTCGGGGTTCGGTTATAATCCATGGCATCACCGCTGGCCGGGTCGAATGAATCCACCAGGGGCATATGGCACTCACGGCATTCTATGGTTTTGTCGGCTTGCTTGGGGTGATTCCAGCGACTTTTCCGCCAGTTGTCGTACTGATTTTGAAGCTGTACCCAGCCCACATCGTTAATTTCTTTGTCAATAAACTGTTTATGACAGGAACCACAGAATTCAGGCGTTTTGAAGAGGGGACGTTCATAACTTTTTTTATGTTCCTCGGGATAGGCCCGGATTAGGAAATCGCTGACCATCTTGGCTGTTTTCCCGTTTTTCATTTCAAACATATAGCGTTGTGGCTGCTCAATGACGTATTCGGCGTTACCCTTTACGTCCGCCTGCTTGATGGCATGACAAGATAAGCAGGAAATTCCCTCATCCAGTCCCGTTTTATTGGTCAGTTCCTTCTTAAACAGGTTTTTGGTACCTGAGAATAGCGAAATGGGATCGTGACATCCCCCACAATACCGTGTGGATTCAGGACCGTTTTGCTGTCCCATAATATTTTGAATGGCACGAAAAGCAGGGTCCTGCGCCGAATACCGGTGTGCGCTGGCTTCCCATTCCTTTTTAATTTGATCGTGGCAACCCGAGCTACCGCAGGACTCAGACCCGCCCAGCAGCCGGGCGTCAATGGCATGTCCGGTAGCCGTTTTAGCTTGACTGGGGGCAAAGGGCCGGTCTTTTCCAAAAGTAAAATGATAATCATCGGGCAGTGAATTATTGAGCTTGACCGGTTCATATGCATAAAGCAACAGGGCCACAAGGGCAAATTGCAGCACAATCAGGTAGGCCGTATGAAGGCTATAATATTTTTCAGCTTTTAAGACGGATTTAATGGATAAATTATACCGAGCCCCAAGATCCCGGAGAACAATAATAATGATATGGGGCAAAAGGGAAATCAGCAGGGCAAAAGTGGAAAACACATGAAAAGTATCCCAGAAATAGCTGATCTGCGTCATAAAAGCAGCCTGATACGACAGCACCAATCCCGATATGATGGCTGCCGTCGTTGAAAACATGGAGACATACCCGGTCAGTTTATGATGGGTCATCTGCCGGCGGCGGTAATACAGCCAGTGCTGAAGTTGGTAATACCCATAGGGAATAATGAAAATCAGGCCTACTACGGTGTGTATCAACACCATCGTCTGGGTGGTCAGACTAAAGGGCATAAAATAAATGCCCAATCCAGTCAGCATTTCAAAAAACAGGAAACCCGACACGAAAATCAGCAGTGTTCGTTTCCAATGATCCGGTTTACCCAGGTTTGTATCTATTAGCCCCATAATATTTTAAGTTTTATTACTATTTTATCTTAAATAACTCCAAAAAAATACCCTGATACTTTCTACAGGCTCCAAAGACAACATCTGTCAGAGTTGAAGAGGACTTTGCAAAACCGTGCTTTAGTACAAATTCTCACCCCGAAAGCATTCGGGATTGACCAAAATCACTGGTTTTGCAAAGCCCTCTTGAAATCATAAAATTTTGTACATCGAATAAATTATAGTCGAAATACAAAATTGAACGCTTTGAGACTATTTCGATTCGTTTAACAAACCCTTTAACAGATGCTTAATGATATAGATAATCTTTTTTAAAGATATCTTCAACCCAAATTTATGATTTTGTGAAATTTACTTGTTAGTTGATGTTCAAAATTATTGAAGGTTGTATTTTATTTTTTGGGAAGGGGTAGGCTTGAAAAGATGTTATGAATAAGGAAGCAAGGGGTCTGGGGAATTGGGGAAAACCTTTTTCAGTGATCAATTAACAATAAACATTTATCAATGATCCTGGTTCCCAAGCTCTGCTTGGTAACCCACCTCAGCAGAAGCTCTGCTTCGCAAAATGCGATAAAGGCGAAAAATGGATGGGATTTTAGTTGCATTACCTTGTTAAAATTGTCATAACGTCAATTTGTAATTTGATATT
>Ga0209918_1001876_pt1 | contig 10625 bp, 10 predicted proteins | sample SalPonD_shore_MG_FD_185712 | JGI IMG/M metagenome (GOLD analysis project Ga0209918, IMG submission 185712) | Salt pond soil microbial communities from South San Francisco under conditions of wetland restoration - Salt Pond MetaG... | ecosystem: Environmental > Aquatic > Marine > Intertidal zone...
CGGGTGCGCGGCATCAGGGTGGATCGGTTGTTCACCCGGGTGCAGCGGCGCGTGCTGGGGGAGGTCGAGGTCGTCCTGCGCGACTTCTTCGCCGACCGCCCCGGCGCACCCGCGGGCGGCTATCTGCCGTACGCGGCGGATTTCGGCACCACTGTCTGCGAGCAGGGGCGCGAGCGCGGCCAGCTTCCGCTCGGACCGGGTGACTGCGGCGCGGGCGAGGTGCTCGATTCCATGGACTTCCCGCAATGGGTGCGCGACAACGACTGGCTGGATCTCGTCGTGTATCACGTGGATCCCGCATGCGTGGAAGACCAGAAGAACTGCGGCAGCGGTACCCTCGTGCTCGGCAGCGACGCCGGACTCGATGCGGTCGCGGCAGCGGCCGGGCGTGCGCACACCGGGCAGGATCGCAGTGCCGGCGCCGACGTGGCGGACTATCTCGATGCGCCGATCAACACGGACGCGGACGGCCAGTACAAGGAACAGACGCCTTCCGGCGCGGACAACGACGTGTTCCGCGGCATGGTGATGCCATGAGGATTCGCTTCGAACGCCAGCACGGCTTTTCGCTCATCGAGCTCGCCGTCGTGCTCGTGATCATCGGCCTGCTGCTGGGCGGCGGCCTGGCGGCGTTCACCGCCACCACGGAGCAGGCGCGGCGAGCCGAGCAAAAACGCCAGCTACAGCACATTCGCGAGGCTCTGTACGGCTTTGCCATGGTGGAAGGGCGCCTGCCGTGCCCCGATGACCTGGACGACGCTACCGCCCCGGATCCCGACGGTACGGAGGATCGAAGCGGCTCGCCCGCAGCGTGCGATACCGATGTGGGCGCCCTGCCGTGGGTGACATTGGGGCTTGGGCGGCGCGATGCGTGGAACAACCCGCTCATCTACCAGGTCGAGCCGGACTACGCGGACGACGACCCCGCCCCGGGTGACGATGCATCATCGTTCGCCTTCTCCGACAGCGCTACCATCACGGTGGTGGATGGCAATGGCGATACCATCGTCAACGGCACACCCGCGGTGGTCGTTTCCGCCGGGCCGCAGGGCGAGCAGATCTGGGTCGGCGGTGCCCTGAAATGTCCGGGCGCCAGCGGAGCGGCGGCCAATGGCTTCTCCGACGATGAGACCGAAAACTGCAACGGTGACGACAACTACGTGGAATCCGCCTATCGCGGCGCCGACGCCGCCACCGGTCGGTTCGACGACATGCTCATCTGGGTGCCCGACCACGTCCTCAAGGCCCGCATGGTCGACGCGGGCCGGCTCCCCTGACGCGGCCGGTCGCGCGCGGGGTTCGCCAGCGACGCGGCGCTCGGGCTATAGTGTCGCTCCCGTCTGGTGTCACCGCGAGCTGCGCGACGCGTGTTCGGCAGGGAGCTGTACCGCCCGATGCACCACCCTCGTTATTCGGCTCTTCGCGCGCACGGATTCTCGCTCGTCGAGATCGCCGTGGTGCTCGTCATCATCGGCCTGATCCTCGCGGCGGTGCTGCAGGGGCGCCAACTGATCGCCGGGGCCCAGTACAAGTCGTTCAAGAGCCAGCTGCGGGGGTACGCGACAGCCTTTTACGCGTTCCGCGACCGCTATAATGCGCTGCCGGGAGACTTCGACGATGCCGACGACCGGTTGGACCTTAGCGGAGCCAACGGTGACGGCGATGGTGTGATCGAAGGCGGCCCGACATGTGACGGCGCCAGCGAGGAAGCATGCCTCGCGTGGCAGCACCTGCGCGCTGCCGACCTCATCTCGGGGAACCCGAACGACACGGGAAGCAGCGCCTCCCCGCAGCACCCCTATGGCGGGGTCGTCTCGGGCTTCTTTACCGGCTCGGACGGGAACGGTCAGTGGGGGCACAAGATCGAGATCGTCAACTTGCCGACAGACATCGCCGAGCAACTCGACCAGGACATCGACGATGAGCAATGCGATGACGGTAGGATCGCCGCGCAGCCCAAGTCCGACTGCGACAGCGGTCCCCCGGTTGCATGGCCCTCCGGCAAGAACCAGCTCTCGATCATCTACGCGCTCTGAGCGGGTGCGCGGCCGCTGAGAAGGAAGCGCACGTCGCCCGGTTCATTCGACTCGATCATCAGATCGAAGCCCAGGTGCTCGGCGAGGCGTGCGCACTGATACAGGCCCACGCCCAACCCCCGGCTCGAATGGACCGCACCGGCGAACAGGCTGCGGGCTATGCTGTCCGGCATGGGCTCGCCCGTGTCGCCGATGCGCAGTGATGCCCGCTCGGGTCCGGCATTCAGCCACGCGCGGATGCGCGTCCCGGGATGTGTCGACTGCTTGTGCCGCGCGTTCTCCAGCAGGTTCTCGGCCACCGTGTCGAACAGCTCGCGCGGCACCACGGCGCCCTCGTCCGGGACGCCGTGAAACTCGACCGAGCCGTCCGCGTAGCGGGCCTGCAGCCCCTGCCACCATTCCTGTGCGTCCATCACCTCGTGCGCCGAGGTGCCGGCCGGCTCGCGCAGCTTCTCTAGCGTCGACTGCAGGCGCTGGTTGATATGCGGCAGCTGGCGCTGGACCAGCTCGATCGCTTCGCGCGAGCGCTCGGTGCCGCTTGCCTCGACGGCTGCGGCCAGCGACTGCAGCGACTGCAGCAGGTTCTTAATGTCGTGCGTCAGGCGCGCCCCGGTCTCGTGCACCGCGCGCGCCTTTTCCTGATTGCGCAGCTCCACCTCGTGCAGGCGCGACAGGTAGAGCTGCTGGATGAGGCGCGCAAGCAGCTGGATGTGCACGCGCAGCGCCGGGCCGGGGTCGCGTTGCGTATACACGATCAGGGGTGCCGTGTCGTCGTGCGCCTCGGTGACGTGCGCGGTCTGCGCGCCCATGAGGCGATGCCCGACGGGCCCGCGCGCCTCGACGCCGGCCACCCAGTCCAGCTCGCTCATCGAGCGCAGCGCCTGGTTCAGGTAGGCGTCGGGATCGAGTCCGCGCGCCCCGGGGCCGGACAGGCTGATCAGGTAGTGCTCGAACGGCGTGCCCAGGTTCAGCAGGTAGCGGTTCCAGAGGATCTGGAACATCGTGTGGCTGGCCTTGCGCCGCCAGATCCAGTTGACCGCGAGGATGAGCGCGCCCACGAACAGCAGCGACTGGATGAGCGCTGTGGGGTAGGGCGTGCCGCTGCGGTAGGTCCACAGCACCGCACCGGCGGACAGCGTGAGCGCCAGCAGCGTGATGGTGAGGCTGCGCAGGTAGTCGAAGCGCTGGCCGCTCTGGGGCAGCGCGCCGGCGCGCACGAACAGCAGGCCGGCGGGGATCACGCTCGCGGCGGCCACGAATGTGCGAAGCACGCCGTTGCCGCTGACCTCGAACTCGAACAGCGGCGGCGTCACGCCCGCGAGCAGCGCGATCAGCAGGTACAGGATCACCAGCCACTGCACGGCCTGGTCGCGACGATGGATCGTCTGCTCGCCGCCGATGAGGCCGATCAGCACCAGCAGCCAGGCGGCCAGCAGCAACCAGCTCGTGAACAGCACGATCGCGCTGCCGACGGCCATGGTCGCCAGCCCGCCGCGGTAGCTGAGGAGCTGGGCGGAGCCCTGCCAGAACGGCTGCCACAGCAGGACCAGTGCGAAGTGCGTGAGGATCAGCGGGGTCCGCAGGGACGGGTCGGCCGCGAACAGCAGCGCTCCCTGCAGGGCGAGCAGGGCGAGTGCGAGGAGGCGATGCCGGTGATGGCTTTGGTCGATCCAGCGGAGCACGGCGATCCTCGCGCGAAACTCGGCCAAGCGTAGACAATGGCGCATTCCGGCACAACGACGGCGCGCCCGCACGCGTCGACGCTGTGCAGCGCCGGCCGTGCTATGGTCGCGCCGACATGGGAATGATCCGCACCATCGCCCGCGACGGCCTGCGCGAGGCAGGGCAGAACCGCCTGCTATGGCTCGTCGCCGTGCTGTTGCTCGGCACCTTCCTGCTGGCAGAGTTCGTCGGCGCCGTGGCGCTCACCGAGCACCGGTCCGTTCAGGCCGCGCTGGCCGGCACGCTGCTGCGGCTCGGCGCCGTGTTCCTCATGGCGCTGTTCGTGGTGACCACGCTGCTGCGCGAGCAGCAGGACCGCACGCTCGACCTCGTCCTCGCCCTGTCGCAACCGCGTTCGCACTACGTGCTGGGCAAGCTGGCGACCTATTTCCTGCTCGCCGTGGCGCTGGCGGCCGCGTGCGCCCTGCCGGCAGGCCTCTACGCCCCGCCCGACGCCCTCGCCCGCTGGGCGGTGTCGCTCGCCTGCGAGCTCTGGCTGGTCGCCGCCTTCGGGCTCCTGCTGGCATTCACCTTCCGCCAGCCCGTGGCGGCGCTGGCGGGGCTCGGTGCCGTGTACCTGCTGAGCCGCTCGACCGCCGCCCTCGTGCTGATCGTGCAGGGTTCTCCGTTCCGGCACACCGGCTGGGGCCACGCGATCGTCGATTACGGCGTGACCGCGCTGGCGTGGATCCTGCCGTCGCTGCATCGCTTCACCGATGCGTCCTGGCTCGCGCACCACGCCGGCGACTGGGCCGGCGTCGGCTTGGTCCTTGGCCAGACCGCCGTCTACGCGGTGCTGCTGGCAGCCGCCGCCGCCTTCGATCTCTATCGGCGCGAGTTCTGAGGCCGTGCGTTGGCGCCTCCCGCTGACGCCGACGCGCCCGCTGCACGCGGTACCGCCCCGCTGGCGCGGGTTGCTCCTCGCGGCCTTTCTCGCGCAACTGGGCTGGCACGCGCTCGAGCCCGCGCCGGAGGCCCGCGCCCGGCCGGTGCCGGAGGCGCTCCCGTTGCCCGTCCTGCGCCTTGCGGCGCTGGGCGAGCCCGCGACGCTCGCGACCGCGGGTACGCTGTGGCTGCAGTACTTCGACGAGCAGCCCGGCGAGAGCATTCCGTTCCGCGAGCTGGACTACCACCGTGTCCGCGACTGGCTCGCGCGCTGGAGCGCGCTGGACCCGGACAGCGGCTATCCCTTGCTGCTCGCGGTGCGCATCTATGCTCAGGTGTCGGATCCCGCGCGCCAGCGGATCATGCTCGAGTTCGTGCTCGATCGCTTCCTCGAACGGCCCGGCGCGCGTTGGCGCTGGCTGGCCGAAGCCGCTATCCTCGCGCGGCATCGCCTGCACGATGATCGTCTCGCCCTGCGCTACGCCCGCCTGCTGGCGGAGCACACGCGGCCAGGCGAGGTGCCCCACTGGGCACGTGACTTGCAGATCCTTCTGCTTGAGGACATCGGCGAGCTCGAGGCGGCGAAGGTGCTCATCGGCGGCCTGCTGGCCAACGGCGAGATCCGCGATCCCAACGAGATTCGCTACCTGGAGCAACGGCTCGAGGCGCTGAAAGAGCGGACCGGGACCGAAAACAAACCAGAAGAACGGGACTGAGCGTGCCCCGCGGGCACGCCGCGACCGTCCGAAATCCGGCGCCATGTCGAGCTTTCGACGCGGCCGGGGACGGGACGACCACCTGCCGCGAGTGCCGGCGGAAGTCGGGAGACACCATGATGAAGCGAGTGCAGAGCGGATTCACCCTGGTCGAGATTGCCGTGGTGCTGGTGATCATCGGCCTGCTGCTGGGTGGCGTGCTCAAGGGACAGGAACTGATCGCCAGCGCGCGCGTGCGGAATCTCGCGGATCAGCAGGCGGGTATTCAGGCGGCCTACTATGGCTTCAATGACCGTTACCGGGCGGTGCCGGGAGACATGACGGCGGCCGATGCGACGAGCGCCATCGGTCAGACCGTCAATCTTGGTGCTTCCACGAGCGACGGCCAACTCGGCGCCCCGGACGATTCGTCCCCCTGGGCGGAGTTGAACGGTGTCTGGGAGCAGATGTCGAAGGCAGGGTTCATCAAGGGCAGCTATCCGGGCACCGGTACGCCCGATCCGGCAAGTAATCCGCCGACGAGTGACCACGCACCAATCAATGTCTTCAACGGTGTCCTGATCCTCGCTCGGGACGACGGCTACCAGATCGAATCCGGTGCAAGCCAGGCCAACCGGCTGGTGCTCTATATGGGGCGCAACGTGCCCGTCGACATTGCCCGCGAACTGGATGTGAAGCTGGACGATGGTCGTCCATTGACCGGGACGTTGCGCAACGCCACGAACGGCAGCAACGAATGGGAATCGGTCGACGGCGGCGTTGCGTGCGTAGCCTCCGGCAACAACGAGTGGGACATTGGCGCAGACGCGCAGAACTGCAATCCGACCTACTTGTTCTGATCGATCGGCCCGGTAATTGCTCGTTCCGGGGGCATGACGACCCCAGCCATCGAGTTCCGGAGCGTGCAGCGCAACCTGGCCGATCACGCCGTCCTCGCCGGCGTCGACCTCGCGGTGGAGCCGGGTGAAACGCTCGCCCTGGTGGGCGCCAACGGCGCCGGCAAGTCGACCCTGATCCGCGCCCTGCTCGACCTGCGCGGCATCGACGCCGGCAGCATTCGCCTCGACGGCCGTCCGCACACCGAGCGCAGCGCCCGGGCCCGCGTCGCCTACCTCCCGGAACGCTTCCAGCCGCCGTACTACCTGCGCGGCCGCGGCTTCCTCGAGTACATGCTCGCGCTCTACGGCGTGCGTCCGGGGGACGTCTCGCTCGAGGACGTGTGTGCCCGTCTCGGACTGGGCCGGGAAGCGCTCGATCAGTCGGTCCAGACGTTTTCGAAGGGCATGGCGCAGATGCTCGGCCTCGCGGCCTGCCTGCTGTCGAAGCGGCCCATCCTCGTGCTCGACGAGCCCATGAGCGGGCTCGACCCGACGGCGCGCGTGCGCCTGCAGGAAGTGCTTACCGAACAACGCGACGGCGGCACCACCGTGCTGTTCACCACCCACCTGCTGCAGGACGCCGAGGCGCTCGCCGACCGCATTGCCGTCCTCCACGGCGGCCGCATCGTCGCCTACGGCACCCCGGAGTCGCTCACGCAGCAATACCGCACCGGCACGCTCGAGGCCGCCTTCGTGCGCTGCATCGGCGCCGACGCGCGCCAGGTGCACTGAACCCGCCCGTCGGCCTCTCCGCGTTCGGCCACGTTACCATGCCAGGGTCAGAAGCCGGGTTGCGAATTCCCCTGGCACGACCTTGCGGGTCGTGCCGGACTCCGTGACGCGGGCGCACAGCCGCCATTGCCGGCTGACGCCTGTGCGGTCATTGGCGACGGTGGTGCGTTGCGTCTGTACCGACCGGATGTCGGCCCCGGTTCTCTCCGGGCGAAAGTTGGCCTACATCCTTCGTTCCATCTCTTCGCCAAAACGAAGCATGTAGGCCGGATTGCGACCGAAGGGCGCCATCCTGCAAGCCGCGGTCAGGCGGCCGGTGCGCAAGGCCATCGGCGCGCAACATCGGTTCCCGCCTGCTTGCGACATGGCGCCGACCGCCCCATGCTCTGGTTTGCCGTTTGCCGTTTGCCGTTTGCCGTTTGCCGCTACCCCTCGATCCCCAGTTCCCTGATCTTCCGCGTCAGCGTGTTGCGGCCCCAGCCGAGCAGTCGCGCCGCTTCCTGGCGCCGGCCGCCGGTGCGGTTCAGCGCCAGCTCGATGAGGGTGCGCTCTACGCGCTCGCCCGCATCCGTGGCGATGCCCTCGGCGCCATCGGCCAGCCGGGTGCCGGCCCAGCGCCGCAACGCCGCCTCCCAATCGGCACGCTCGCTTTGCGGTCCTGCTGGACCGCCGTGCAGCTCCGGCGGCAGGTCCTCCATGCGCACCTCGTGGCTCGCCGCCATCACGGTGAGCCAACGGCAGACGTTCTCGAGCTGGCGCACGTTGCCGGGCCAGGCGAGTTGTGCAAGTCGCTGCTCGACCGACGGCGCCAAGCGCTTGTGCTCGATGCCGAGCTCCTGCGCCGCATGCGCCAGGAAGTGGCGTGCGAGCAACGGGATGTCTTCGGCCCGATCGCGCAGCGGGGGCACGGGAAGCCGGACCACGTTGAGCCGATGGAACAAGTCCTCGCGGAACTCGCCACGTGCGACGCGTGCCTCGAGATCCTGGTGCGTCGCCGCGATCACGCGCACGTCCACGCGGATCGGCGTGGCGCCGCCGACACGGTAGAACACGCCCTCGGACAGCACCCGCAGCAGCCGCGTCTGCAGCTCGGCCGGCATGTCCCCGATCTCGTCGAGAAACAGCGTGCCGCCGTGCGCCTGCTCGAAACGCCCGTGCCGCCGCACCTCCGCGCCCGTGAACGCACCCTTCTCGTGCCCGAACAGCTCGGACTCGAGCAGATCCCGCGGGATGGCCGCCATGTTCAGTGCCACGAACGGCCCGTCCGCGCGCGGGCTGTGCCGGTGCAGCGCCTGGGCGACGAGCTCCTTGCCCGTGCCGGACTCGCCGGTGACAAGCACCGTGATGGGCGCGCGGGCGAGGCGCCCGATGGCGCGGAACAGCGCCTGCATGGCCGGTGACTGGCCGATCAGGTTCGGCTCCTCGCCCGCGCGCCCCGCGCCGACCTGCGCGTCGGCGTCGTCCGCGGCCGGCGCCGTCTCGCACGCCCGGCGGACCAGCTCGACCGCCTCATCGATGTCGAACGGCTTGGCGAGGTATTCGAATGCCCCGCCTTCGAACGCAGCCACCGTGGTGTCCAGATCCGAGTGCGCCGTCATCACCAGCACCGGCAGGGCTGGCTGCTCAGCGCGCATGCGCTCGGCAATCGACAGACCGTCGGTGCCGGGCATGCGGACGTCGGTGATCACGGCGTCCGGCGCGCCGCGCCCCAGAGCATCGAGCGCCGCGTCGCCGGTGGTGAAGGTCTCGACCGCGAAGCCCGCGCGCGCCAGCGCCCGCTCGAGCACCCACAGCATCGAGGCATCGTCATCGATCACCCACACGCGCGCCGCGTCAGCCATTGGCGGGCTCCAGCGGGAGATAGACCCGGAATACCGTCGCCCCCGGCTCGCTGTCGCACTCGATCAGCCCGCCGTGCCGGCTGGCCAGCGACTGCGCGATCGTCAGCCCCAGCCCGCTGCCCTCGGCGCGTCCGCTGACCATGGGCTGGAACAGTGTGTCGAGCAGTTCCTGCGGGACGCCGGGGCCGTCGTCGGCCACCTCGACGCACGCGACCAGGCGATGCAGCGCGTGGCCGATCGTGAACTGCCGCAGCGTCCGCGTCCGCACGGTGAGCGAACCGGCCTCGCCCACCGCCTGCAGCGCGTTCCGGCCCAGGTTGAGCAATGCCTGGATGAGCTGGTCGCGGTCCGCCGTCAGCTCCGGGATGCTCGGGTCGTACTCGGTCGTGATGCGCACGCCGGCTCCGGCCTCCGCGCGCAGCAGCTGCACGACGTGCTCGGTGACCTCGTGGATGTTCACGGCTGCCGGTGCCGGTGGCCGCACGGGTCCGACCATGCGGTCGACCAGGCCACGCAGCCGGTCGGCCTCGCGCACGATGATGCGCGTGTACTCGGCCAGCTCCGCGCCCTCGAGCTCGCGCTCGAGCAGCTGGGCCGCGCCGCGCAGGCCCGCCAGCGGATTGCGGATCTCGTGCGCCACGCCGCGCAACAGGCTGCGGTTGGCCTGCTCCTGGGCGCGCAGCGCCTCCTCGCGCGCGATGCGGCGGTGCCGGTCCAGTGGTGTGAGCTCGACGATCGCCACGCGGCCCTCCCCGGCGAGGTGCCAGGGGGTCACGGTCGCGTCGACGTGGTGCGCGCCGCGTGCGTGCGCGGGCGTGATCGCGATCTCGCGTTCCGTGAAGGCGTGGTCCGAGTGCGTCGCGGCTGCCACCCGGTCGAGCCATTCGGGCGCCACCGTGACGAGCTCGCGCAAAGCGACTCCGACCGCACGGCGGCGGCTGAGGCCGAGCAGCTCTTCGGCGGAGGCATTGACGTAGCGCACGACACCGGCCGGGTCGAGCACGACGACCGCAACGGCGAGCGCCTCGGCGAGATCGCCGGAGGGGGTCATCGGGTGTTCGTGCCGCGGCGCGCCGGTCATGTGCACCATTGTAGTGCAACCGGGGTTCCTGCTCGGTTCAGTTGCCCACCGAGGCCCGCAACAGGAAGAATTTCACGGGCGCGGATTCGACGACCGTGTTGCCCTTCGAATCCACCACGCGAGCGCGCACCGTGTGCGGCCCCCGGTTCACCGGGCTCACGCTCACCTGCAGGCTGTGGCCCGAGCCACGGACCTTGCCGTCGAGGATGATCTCCACGCGATCCTTCGTGGCCAGCGCCCGGCCGTCGGGCGCGAGCTTCACGCGGAACGGGACCAGTCCGCCGTTGTGCCGCACGGCCTGATCCGCCGGGGGGTAGACCACCTCGACGCCGGCGTACGGTGGTGCCTGCGGCTCGTTGTCCGCCGCCTGCCCCGTGTCGCTCGCGGCGTTCTCCGTCGACGTGTCCGCCGGTGGCACGGTCGTCAGCGGATCGAGCTTCATCGGCTTCGCGTCGTCGGACGGCGGCGTGTTGGTGAACACGGGATTGCCGTTCTCGTCCGTCGAGCGATAGATCGCATCCCCGAGGACGAGTGGGGGCACCAGGACCAGGAGGAGAATCAGCGCGCGCATGGCTCCATCGTAACAGCCCTTGCCGGATCGGGCCCGCCATGGATACAGGGGCCACCGGCGCCCCGCGGGATGGCGGGGCACCGGTGCGTCGGCCTCTTCAGACGCTGTAGTACATGTCGAACTCGACCGGGTGGGTGGTCATCCGCAGACGGGTGACCTCCTC
>Ga0209918_1001878_pt1 | contig 10619 bp, 10 predicted proteins | sample SalPonD_shore_MG_FD_185712 | JGI IMG/M metagenome (GOLD analysis project Ga0209918, IMG submission 185712) | Salt pond soil microbial communities from South San Francisco under conditions of wetland restoration - Salt Pond MetaG... | ecosystem: Environmental > Aquatic > Marine > Intertidal zone...
GACATGGTCATCAGCGGCATCAATGCCGGCTCCAATCTCGGTGACGACGTGCTCTATTCGGGCACCGTTGCGGCGGCCATGGAAGGACGCTTCCTCGGACGGCCTGCCGTAGCGGTGTCTCTGGCCGGTGACAATCCGGTACACTTCCGTGAGGCCGCCGTCGCCGTGACCGGTTTCATCGAACGGCTCCTGACCGACGAACTGGATCCGGATTTGCTGTTGAACATCAATCTCCCCGATCTGGCAGTTGACGATCTCACGTCCTGGGAGGTGACACGCCTGGGCAAGCGGCACCGGTCCGAGCCTGCAGTGAGGATGCGCGATCCCAAGGGCCGCGCCGTATACTGGATAGGTTCCGTGGGGGCCGGCAATGACGCCGGGCCCGGCACGGATTTTTACGCCCTTGCCAACAACCGGATTTCAGTGACACCGCTGCAGGTTGATCTGACCCGCTACAATGTGCTGGATGATGTCGCAACCTGGCTCGGAAACCTACGCATAGATGAATAGCAGCCATCAGGGAATAGGCATGACCTCGCAGCGGTCCAGGAACCGCCTGGTCGATCAGCTGCGCGACATGGGGATTCGATCCGATGCCGTACTGGAAGCCATCCGCCAGACACCCCGCCACATCTTCGTCGACGAGGCCCTGGCCAGCCGCGCCTATGACAATACCGCGCTGCCCATCGGTTACAACCAGACCATTTCGCAGCCGTACATCGTGGCGCGCATGACCGAGGCGCTGGTCGAGAATCATCCCGTGGACAGGATCCTGGAGATCGGTACGGGCTGCGGTTACCAGACGGTGATACTGTCCCGCTTCGCCACACAGGTGTACACCGTGGAACGCATCGACGCCCTGCTGGGCCGGGCGCGCGAGCGATTCTATGAACTGAAATGCCGGAACATTCATGCCCGCCACGCCGACGGCAACAGCGGCTGGCCAGAGCATGCACCGTACGACGGTATCCTCGTCACCGCGGCGCCCGCCGGTGTGCCGCGCACACTGCTTGAACAACTGGCTGTGGGCGGAAGGCTGATCATTCCCGTCGGCAAGGCGGGTGAACAGGCCCTGCTGGAGATCACCCGGACCGCCGAAGGTTTCGAGGAAAAACATCTGGACTGGGTCAGTTTCGTGCCCATGGTGGGAGGCACGGGCTGAGCATGTGAGTCGATAGTGATAGACTCGCAGACGGGAATCTCCCTTAACACGGCTTTGCAAAATGTCCCCAGGCGAATCCCGGCGGCACCGGTTTACCCTTGATTGCGTCACGCGCGCCAGGCACCTGCTGATCCTGGCTGTCGTCCTGGTTCTGCTCGACGGCTGCGCGGGCCCGGTGCGCGCTCCGGTGATCAACCGCGACAGCCGGGTGCATAACCGGGCTCCTGTCTCCCTCGGACCGTCCGCCGCGGCGGCTACGGAATCAGCGCCCGCCCGGCACAGGGTGCACCGCGGCGATACCCTCTATTCCATCGCGTTTCGTTACGGCCTGGACTACCGTGATCTGGCCCGCTGGAATAATATTCCCAGTCCCTACACTATCTATCCCGGGCAGGTACTGCGCCTGCACCCGCGCGCCTCCCGGCCGCGGCATCCGGCACCACCCACGCACACTCATGTGGCGAAGACGCACACAGCTGCGCACACCGGCAAGAGGCGGCGACACGCTACGGCAGCGTCGGGGATAAAATGGCAGTGGCCCACCAGCGGCACGCTGATGGATTCCAATACGCCGACGTCCAAAAAAGGTATCGACATCACAGGCAAAACCGGACAGTCTGTGAAGGCCGCTGCCGGCGGTTCAGTGGTCTACAGCGGGAGTGGACTTTTGGGTTACGGAAAGCTTATCATCATCAAGCATAATGATACGTTCCTGAGTGCATATGCGCACAACGACAGGATCCTGGTTAAAGAAGGAGACAGGGTAACAGGCGGCCAGGAAATCGCGACGATGGGGATAGGGAACGATGGGGAACCTGTACTGCACTTCGAAATCCGTAAAAACGGCAAGCCCGTGGATCCGCTTGCCCGCCTGCCCAAGCAACATTCATAGCGGTCTGTAAGCATGGCGACTTCCAAGACGACTCAAAAAAAGCCGCAAGAAGAAGCCATCAAGGACAAGGAAGAAGATTACACGCAGGAGGATCTTCAGGAGTCCGAGGGTGCCGATGCCGGCGACGACAGTACAGAAGAGTATTCCGGAGAAGACAACGAGCCTGCCCGGACAAGTATTCCGGCAGCCGGTTTTACCGAGGGCGACATGGACGCCACCCGCCTGTATCTGGGCGAAATCGGCTTTTCCCCGCTGCTGACGGCGGAGGAAGAAATCTACTTCTCCCGCCGTGCCCTGCGCGGCGACGAGAGTGCCCGCAAGCGCATGATCGAAAGCAACCTGCGCCTGGTAGTCAAGATCGCGCGACGCTATATGAACCGGGGGCTGGCGCTGCTGGATCTGATCGAGGAAGGCAACCTGGGGCTGATCCGGGCCGTCGAAAAATTCGACCCCGAAAAAGGATTCCGCTTCTCCACCTATGCTACCTGGTGGATACGCCAGACTATCGAGCGGGCCCTGATGAACCAGACGCGCACCGTGCGGCTCCCCATACACGTGGTCAAGGAAATCAACATCTATCTGCGCGCCGCCCGCAAACTTTCCCAGACCCTGGACCGGGAACCCAGTCCCGAGGACGTGGCGGAATTGCTGGATCGTCCCATCGAGGAAGTGAAGAAGATGATCGGTCTCAACGAACGCGTGACCTCGGTTGACAGTCCCAGCAGCTACGACTCCGACAAGTCCCTCCTGGACATGATCCCGGATGAACACAATACCGATCCTTCCCTGCTGCTGCAGAACAGTGACGTACAGCGTCACATCGACCTGTGGCTCGGACAGCTGAGCGACAAGCAGTGCGCAGTGGTGGAGCGGCGCTTCGGTCTGCATGGCCGCGAAGTGGCGACCCTGGAGGAGATCGGCAACGAACTGGGCGTGACCCGTGAGCGGGTCCGCCAGATCCAGATAGAGGCGATCAAGCGGTTGCGGCAGATACTGGAAAGAGAGGGGTTCTCCGTCGAGGCGCTGTTCAGCGAGAGTTAGCTGCCCTCGATCTCGAGCAGGGCGGCGATGACCTTTCTGCCCTCCGCGGTCAGGAAATTGAACGCGCGGCAGGCCGCTCCCGTGTCCATGATCTCGAGACCGATATTACCGGCCAGCAGCGGCGCCGTGATGTCACGGGGAGGGAAGCGCAACTGCGCACCGGTTCCCAGTAAAACGATTTCAGGTTCAAGTTCTACCAGAACCTGCATATGCTGCACCGCGAGATCGGGAAAACGGCGGGGAGGCCAGTCATCGATAATGCGATCGGGAGTGATAATGAGACTGCCGGTGTAGCGCGTGTCGCCGATGCGCACACCGTCGCCGGAGTAGGCGTCAATACGGTATTTGCCGAACGGGTTTTCGTCCAACTCGATTTTCATGCCGGGCATACAACTTTAAGCATTTGAATTTATTATATTAACGCACTTGGGAGCATGACAAAATGAAAATTATCCTGTTGGGACCACCCGGGGCGGGTAAGGGTACCCAGGCTCATTACATCATCCAGGAGTTCGACATTCCCCAGATTTCCACCGGCGATATGCTGCGTGCGGCAGTTGCCGCCGGCACCTCCCTGGGGCGGGAATTGAAGCAAATCATGGATGCCGGTGAACTGGTGTCGGACGATCTGATCCTGCAACTGGTCAAGGATCGGATCACGCAGCCGGATTGTCGCAACGGATATCTGTTCGACGGTTTCCCGCGGACCATCGCCCAGGCGGAGGGTATGAAGGACAACGGCATAGTAGTGGAGTTCGTGGTCGAACTGCAGGTGGAGGACGAGGAGATCATCAGACGCATGAGCGGCCGGCGTATACACCCCGCTTCAGGTCGCAGCTACCACATCATCTTCAATCCGCCCAAAGAGGAGGGACGGGACGATGTGACCGGAGAACCGCTCGTACAGCGGGATGACGACAAGGAAGAAACGGTACGAAAACGGCTGCAGGTCTACCATCAGCAGACTTCGCCGCTGATTGAATACTATTCCAAATGGGCGGGAAAAGGCGGTAAAAACGCTCCCCGTTACATCGAGGTAAGCGGCAGCGGCGATGTTGAAGCCATACGCGAGTCGATCGTGACGGCATTAAAAAATCATATGTGATCACCGGTTTGAATAAATCTGATCTATCTCTTCAACGCTCTGGTTGTTTGCGAGTCGAGGTTTATGTCCGGCGATTTTGAACTGCACGCATTTTTATTGTTAAGCTGACTCTTCTCGAGCCTGTAAAAAAAGTAAAAAAATGTTGGAAAATCAAAAATCCTTACTATAATAATTGCGAGTTGTATCTTTTTTGTGTTGTATTCAAGTGTTCATCCAAACTGGTCTAGGGGAGTTAAACGTTATGGCAAAGAAGACTGCAAAGAAACGGGCAGCCAAGAAGAAGACTGCCAAGAAGAAGACGGCGAAGAAGAAAACCGCCAAGAAGAAAACCGCCAAGAAGAAAACGGCGAAAAAGAAAACGGCGAAAAAGAAAACGGCGAAAAAGAAAACCAAGAAAAAGGCTACCAAGAAAAAGGCCAAGAAGAAGGCCAAAAAGAAGGCTAAGAAAAAAGCCAAGAAGAAGGTAGCGAAGAAGAAGGCAAAGAAGAAGGCAAAGAAGAAGACCAAGAAAAAGGCCAAGAAAAAGGCCAAGAAAAAGGCCTCGAAGAAGCGGACGAAAAAAAAATAGCAACCCGTCGCTGACGCCCGCCCAACTTGCCAAGGCAAGAAAAAAAGCCCGGGCGGCGATAAAAGCGCGGAAAGAGAAACGCCGGGCTCTGGCCAGGAAACTGGCAGGAGAATCAGGAATATAGCGGCGAATCAGGGACCTTCTCACTCATAAAAGCCCCGTCTCTACGGGGCTTTTTTTATGCCGCCCGCCACCACCACCGGCGCATGGTAATTCCCCGGCGGTATCCCTATACTCGGCGGCGGCACCAGCGCCGGCACGGCAGTTGACAATCCCAGATGTCCAGCAAGAAACGCGGCAAGAAAACCGGATCACGGCGACGGACGCGAACCGTCCGATCAATACCTCTCCTGTGGCTGTTCCAGCTCGCATGCATCCTGGTGTTGACCGCCGCCGGTTACGTGCTCTGGCTGGACCATCGTATCACCACCGAATTCGAGGGACGGCGCTGGTCATTGCCGGCGCTGGTCTATTCCCGGCCGTACGATCTGTACATAGGTCGGCCGCTGGACCGTTCCGACCTCGAACGAGAACTGCAGTCCCTCAACTACCGCCGGGTCGCTGCCCCTGCCGGTCACGGCCAGTACCATGCCGGCGCTGCCGGTCTCGATATCTTCCCGCGGCCGTTCACGTACTGGAACGGCAAGTCCCCCGCCGATCCCATCCGGGTGGAGTTCGCCGACGGCCGTATCAGCCGTATCACGGACAGCCGCACGGGCGGTCTGCTGGCGGTAACCCGCCTCGAACCGCGGCTTATCGGCAAGATCTATCCGCGCCAGAACGAGGATCGTGTCCTGGTGCGTTACGATGATGTGCCGCAGTTTCTGAAGAACGCCATCGTGGCCGTGGAAGACCGGCATTTCTTCACTCACCCGGGTATCGACGTACGTGGTATGGCCAGGGCGCTGCTGGCAGATATCCGCGCCGGGGCACTGGTGCAGGGCGGCAGCACCCTGACCCAGCAGCTGGTGAAAAATTTCTTTTTCAGCCGGGAACGCAGCTTCGTCCGCAAGGCGAACGAAATCCTGATGGCGTTGCTGCTGGAGCGCCGCTACAGCAAGCGGGAGATCCTGGCGGCGTATATCAATGAAGTTTACCTGGGACAGAACGGCGCACGCGGCATCCACGGTTTCGGTACTGCTGCGGAGTTTTATTTCGGCAAACCGCTGAACGAATTGGCGCCGGAACAACTGGCCCTGCTGGTCGGCCTGGTGCGGGGAGCCTCGTATTACAACCCCCGCTCTCATCCCGGCCGTGCACTGGCCCGGCGCAACCTGGTTCTGCGCGAGATGGCGGGGCAGGGTTACCTTGATCGTGGGCGCGCGCAGCAACTGCAGTCGCGGCCGCTCGGCCTGGGCCGAAAGCGCGGCTGGAGCCAGACGCCGTATCCGGCGTTCCTGGATCTGATCCGGCGCGAACTGTTACGTGACTACCGCATGGAGGATTTGCGCAGCAAGGGTCTGCGTATCTTTACCACGCTCGATCCCGTACGCCAGGAAGCGGTTCAGCACGCCGTCCGGCGACGCCTCAATCAACTGGAGCAGCAGAGACACCTGCCGCACGGACAGCTAGAAACAGCAGCGCTGGCGGTCGATGTCAGTAACGGTGAGGTCATGGCGCTCATGGGCGGACGCCACGACGTGATCGACGGTTTTAACCGCGCCCTGGAAGCACGCCGCCCCGTCGGTTCCCTGATCAAGCCGTTTATCTATCTGACCGCTCTGGAGCAACCGGACAGTTACAATCTTCTGAGCCGACTCGACGACAGCGCCGTGACGGTCCGGGAACCTGACGGTAAAAAATGGACCCCCGACAATTACGAACATGAAGAACATGGACCGGTGACGCTGCTGGAAGCGCTGACACGTTCCTATAACCTGGCCACGGTCAGGCTGGGCATGCAACTGGGAGTGGACAAGGTTATCGCGACCCTGCACGCGGCCGGCCTGGAAGGAAACATCGATCCCTATCCTTCCCTGCTGCTGGGATCACTGGAGCTGACGCCGCTGCAGGTGGCGCAGATCTACCAGACCTTGGCCAACGGCGGCTACCGCGCACCGTTGAAGACCATAAAGGACGTGCTGGACCGGGACGGTCGTCCCCTCCAGCGCAAACAGCTCGAAGTGCAGCAGGCTTTGCCTCCCGACGCCGATTTTCTTACCCAGTATCTGTTGACGAAGGTGGTGGCCGACGGTACAGGCCGGGAACTGCGCAACGTTTTTCCGGCCGGGCTGCGCCTGGCGGGCAAGACAGGGACGACCAACGACTCCCGCGACAGCTGGTTCGCCGGATTCGATGATCACAACCTGGTCGTGACCTGGCTGGGACGCGACGATGACAAGCCGACGCCGTTTACCGGGGCCAGCGGTGCCATGCAGCTGTGGGCTGCGATCATGCAGCAGGGGCATCCGCATTCTCTCCAGCTGGTGGATTCGGATCGCATAGACTGGACCCGGGATGTCGCCGTCCATTACGCTGATAAATGCCTGCCTCTCGACGCCGTTCCCTATATCAAGGGCCACCCACCCGGCACCGGCATGCTGTGCGGCCATTCCTGGTTCAACCCCGGGGAGTGGTTTCGCTAGTGCGCCGGGTACTGACAATCCTGCTGACGCTCCTGCTGGCGGGCTGCGCCGGCACGCCCGGCCGGGCGCCGGCACCGGCACGGGAAGGTCCGGTGCAGGAAAGGGGCGGGGCAACACAACCGGAACAGGGCGGCGCGGAGAATCCGGCCGTCATTGCCCTGCTGAACAGCGCTGAACGGGACCGGGCGGTCGGGCGGCCTGACAGCGCCGCCGCCATGCTGGAACAGGCCGTGAATCTGGAACCCAAGAACGCCCGCTTGTGGTACCGCCTCGCCGCGCTGCGCCTGGAACAGGAGAACTGGCAACAGGCCGCGGTGCTGGCACACAAGTCCATTTCCCTGATACGGAACGATGCCGCACTGAAGCGCCGGAACTGGCGCGTTATTGCTGAAGCGCAGAGGCGTCTGGGTAACTCTGCGGCCGCCGCGGCCGCGGAGGCGGAAATCGAAAAGCCGGTGAATAGTAAATAGTGAATTGTGAATGGTTAAAAACGAACACGGTTGAAACATTGCCGTCACTAATTACTATTCACCATTCACTATTCACTTGATGTATTCAGTCGTATACACCCACGCCCGCTCCGGCACCTCGTCCGGCGCCAGTCCCGCCTTGCGTTTCAGATGCAGGAGAAATTCGGCGGGTGTTTCGATCTGCTCCCATACCGACGGCAGGAAGGTGGCCTTGCGGCCGCGGCCGGCGATGGTCAGGCCGTGCAAGCCGGCGCGAACCTGTGCCAGCAATGCCTGCTCGGAATCGAACTGCACGGCGTCCGGCGGTGACAGCAATGACAGGGACAACTGCAGCGCGGCATATTCCTCCTGCGTGACCGGCGGAAAGCGCGGATCCTGGAAGGCGGCGTTGAAGGCACTGTCGGCAACGGCGGCCACCAGCGGCGCGGCCGCCTCGGTGGTGCCGATGCAGCCGCGCAGTTGCCCGCCCAGTTCCAGGGTGGTGAACACGGCGCGCGGCGCGGATGCTGGCCCGGGCGACCTCCAGCAGGCTGCGTTTGTGGTCCGCCTGCAGGGCCTCCGGCGACCACACCGAAAACGACCCGTAACCCACCACCCGGTCGCGGGGACCGGCGGTATCCCCGGAATTGCGCAAATCCAGCAGTTCGATGCGCAGACCCCGCTGCCGGGCGATGCTGAGCAGACCGTGCAGGGGCATGCAGCCGCAGGCCTCGTACGGGCCGATGGCCTCCAGCTGCAGGGAACGGATGCTGTCGGCGGTACGGCTGTCCCTGGCACGGGCCGCATCGTAGTCCAGATAATGGCTGAGATCGGAGCTGATGACGATCAGGGTTTCCTCGCCGCCCCACAGGAGATCCAGTACTTCCGCCACTTCTGCCGGCGTTGCCTCGCCGACCACCAGCGGCACCAGTTCGAAACGCTCCAGCACCGACTGCAGAAAGGGCAGATGCACTTCCAGGCTGTGCTCCTCCGCGTGCGCGGCGTCCAGGGTCCGGACTTGGGGCAGGTGGCGGATGCGGTCCGCGGCCCGGGTGTCTATGTCCACCAGGCCCAGCGGGGTTGCAAACTGATCGTCGCCGGGCAAGGCCAGGCCGCGCACGTAAACGCGGTGGGCCGGACCCAGCAGGATAACGCGGCGGATACGCCCACGGCCGGCCCGCAGTTGGGCATAGGCCTGCGCGGCGACGGGGCCGGAATACATGTAACCGGCATGGGGAGCGATGATGGCCTTGGGAACCCGGTCGGACGGCGGGACGCGATCCAGCATGGGCTGCACCATGCCGCGCAGTTCCGCCGGGTCGGCGGGATAGAACATGCCGGCCACCGCCGGGCGGCGGATGCGCCGGGACGGCCCTGCCGCGGCTTCGCTGTCTGTCATGATTCGAGAACCTCTTGCCTGTATATCTGGTCTAATATAAAAGTATAGAAAGCCGGAAACCCGCAGTCAGCAGCATGAACAGCCTCGAACAGTCATTTCCCACCCGTTACTGGCACGTCCTGGAGGACGGGCGCGTCCAGTGCGATATGTGTCCGCGTGCCTGCCGCCTCAAGGAAGGCCAGCGTGGCCTGTGTTTCGTGCGCGCCTGCGAGGACGGTGAAATCGTCCTCACCACCTACGGCCGCTCCAGCGGTTTCTGCATCGATCCTATAGAAAAGAAGCCGCTCAACCATTTCCTGCCCGGCAGCGCCGTGCTGTCCTTCGGTACCGCCGGCTGCAACCTGGCCTGCAAGTTCTGCCAGAACTGGGACATCAGCAAATCGCGCGAAATCGATACCCTGGCCGATGCGGCCGCGCCGGAGGAACTGGCCCGGGCCGCGTTGCAGAGCGGCTGCCGTTCCATCGCCTTTACCTATAATGATCCGGTGATTTTCCATGAATACGCCATCGACATCGCCCAGGCCTGTCACGAGCAGGGCATCCGGGCCGTGGCGGTGTCCGCCGGTTACGTCTGCCCCGAACCGCGCCGGGAATTCTATAGTTATATGGATGCGGCCAACATCGATCTCAAGGCTTTCGATGAAAAGTTCTACCACAAACTCACCGGCAGCCACCTGCAGCCGGTGCTGGAGACGCTGGAGTACCTGAAACACGAGACCGATGTGTGGTTCGAGATCACCACTCTCCTGATCCCGGGGCAGAACGACAGTGATCGGGAGCTGGATGCCCAGGCCCGCTGGATCGCCGAACACCTGGGTCCCGATGTGCCGCTGCATTTCACCGCCTTCCATCCGGACTGGAAGATGCGCGATATTCCGGCCACCCCCGCGGCCACCCTGGGCCGCGCCCGCGACATCGCCCGCGCCAATGGCCTGCGCTATGTCTATACCGGCAATGTCCATGACGAGGCGGGGGGCAGCACGTATTGCCATGCCTGCGGGGAATTGCTCATCGGCCGGGACTGGTATGAACTGACCACCTGGGAACTCACCGGTGACGGCCGCTGCGGCCATTGCGGTGCGGCCTGTGCCGGCGTGTTCGAATCCGGACCGGGGCACTGGGGCAGGCGGCGCATGCCGTTGCGGCTCAGTGCCTGAAGACGCGCACGGCGCCGGGGCTGCCTTGAAAATCGGGGACCGGCGCTGTAGTATGCGCCTCCGTTGATGCGGGGTGGAGCAGTCTGGCAGCTCGTCGGGCTCATAACCCGAAGGTCGCAGGTTCAAATCCTGCCCCCGCTACCATTACTGGATCCGGAAGAATTCCGTACCGAAGAGGCAGGGTGTGAAGCGCCCTTCGGGTTATGAGCCCGGCGCACTGCGTGCGCGGCGGGCTCGGGATGATAAATGGGGTGGCGAAGG
>Ga0209918_1001880_pt1 | contig 10606 bp, 12 predicted proteins | sample SalPonD_shore_MG_FD_185712 | JGI IMG/M metagenome (GOLD analysis project Ga0209918, IMG submission 185712) | Salt pond soil microbial communities from South San Francisco under conditions of wetland restoration - Salt Pond MetaG... | ecosystem: Environmental > Aquatic > Marine > Intertidal zone...
TCATTCTCCGTGGGTTCAGCAAGGACGACAAGAGGACCATCCCCAACCCAGGTGTCCGGAGGACCACACCGGCCCGGGGAATTCTCGATACATGGACTCTATGTTTCCGGTGATCGGCCGATAACGGCCTGATCTCCCGGAATCAGACTCGTACCAAAAGCATATCCTGCGACAACTGCCGAAACGGCAGCACATGGCCGCTCACCAGCATCCGGCAGGACAATTTTGGCAGGGAAAGGCCATGAGATACCATCTGGCAGCTCCACAAAACGATCTGGCGGCTCCGCAAAACGATCTGGTGGCTCCGCAAAATGATCTGGTGGCTCCGCAAAACGATCTGGTGAGCCCGCAAAGCGATCTGGTGGGTCCGCGAAGCGATCTGGTAGGTCCGCGAAGCGATCTGGCAGAGCCGCAAAGCAAACTGGCGAGACCGCAAGATGATCTGGTGAAGCCGCGAAGCGATCTGGCGGGTCTGCCACAGGATCCGGGAGCGGTGTAATGGCATGTGCACATGGTGCAATATGCTTTGAAACGGACATTCAGTTCCCCGGCACCGGCGTGACACGGTCGTACCGGTCCCCGGAGATGTTTGGAGGTGGACTCCTTTCTCCTTTCGGGAGTTCCCGCGCTCCGCCCGGGACAGGATCGGTATTTTTTATACTGCCCTCCCGGGAGACGGGGGGCGCACCGAATCCGCCGGATGGGCCACCTGCCCGTCCGGTGATGAAAAACCGGTAGTCATGCAATCACAGGAGAACAATGATGACAAAACGCGAGGAAAACAGAGTGACCATGTTCAAGGCCGTACAGCATTTCCTGCGGCAGAACCTGGAGAAACTGTCGGTGATTCCGGTCTTTGCCGAGGTGTTGGAAACCTTGGATCAGAGCATTGATGACATCGACGCCCGGAACGACGAACACCAGACCGTCGCCGAAGGGGCGACCGATCAGAAACGGGATGCGGAGGAGGAACTGGTCGCCGAAACGGTGGCCTTATGTCGGCCGGCCTACACCTATGCGAAACGGGCGGGGAATCGGGAACTCCAGGCTCGCTTCAAGGTGACGGAAAGCGAGCTGGACCATCTGCGGGATACCGAGCTGCTGAACCGGGTGCAGTCCCTGAACGACCTCCTGGAAGAACACCAGGAGGATCTGGCCGGGTACGGGGTCACGCCGGAAAAGATCACGGCCCACCGGGAGCAGGTGGATGCCTACCGGCAGGCCCTGGGCAATAAGGAAGCCCTCTCCGCGGTGAAGGTCGCCGCCCGCGATGCCCTCACCGACGCCATCGCCCGGACGAACGAGATCCTGAAAGAAGAGATCGACCCCCTGATGGCGCTCTTCCGAACCACCGACAAGCAGTTCTACGACCAGTACCACGCGGTGCGGGTGATCAAGGACCTGTAAGAGGTGCCGGCACTCCCCCCCTTCCCTGCGGCAGCCTCCGGGCTGCCGCGGGGGCGGGGGATCTCACAAAAGATCCCCACGCCAAAACCGCAAAGAAGAAACCAGCAAGGTCGCAAAGAAACGGCAGCTTTCTTCACGGACGAATCCAGGGGATGCGAGGCAAACGACAGACGCTTGAAACGCAGGGCGCAAAGTGCCGAGCGTACAACCGGAGAGTGGAATCCGGAGACCGGACCGCACGCCGCTCCCCGGAGCCACCGGCCGTGTCCGGATCATTTCCACGGGGATATGTGTTTGGGAGGTGTTCGGAATGATGGACACGGCATAAAACGACGACGGTGTATCGTTGGCAGTTGCCAGTGGGCTGCCCCGATAATGAAACATTTCCGAAATCAGAGATTGCGACTGTTTCAAATCGGGGTTCCGATTCATCACTCGTAAAATCTTTGACTTGATAGAATGGACGGTATCGGGATTGGCAGTGAGCAAGCTCCGCCCTGTCTCCCTTTACCCGTGCCCCGGGGAAGAGCGGAATTGGGTCCCATGGTCCATGGTCAATCGTCCATGGTCAGGGAAATGGGTCGGGCGGGGAACGCGTTGACGCATCCACACATTGACACTCTCACGCTTCATTCGGAAACCGTGACCGGGCCGGACCCGCTCCCGGGGAGCATTTGTTATTGTGTTCCCAGCGATTCTTGCGTATGCTGACCGTTGTCGAGTTTTCTGAAAGTCGGTAAAAATTCGGCGAAGAGTGAAAAAGAATTTTACCGTCGAAATAGGGTGGAGAATTGCCTAACTAAATCGAGAGATCACCCCATCTACATAAAACATATTTCATCCGCAAAGAGAGAACGCAGGCAAATTCTGTCATTCGGAACGCGAGGGAAGAATCCCCTTTCTCATACACCTGCCCTTTTGAATGCGCTATTTTTTCTGACAGGTCGGAGGTCTCTCTGTGAGATAATAGGGGGATTTCCGATGTCTGAAATGTGAGGCATGTTACGGCACAATTTTTCTGACTATTTTGGATAAGTCTGCTTTTGTATTTATTTTGAACTAAGTGCGTCAAAGGAGGTAGGTTATCATGGCTAATGAAATGCAAAAAGAAAAAATAAAACCTCGAATCGGTGAAGGAATATATACAGTACCGGAAGCTGCTCAGATTTTAAATCTATCAACCCCGAAAGTTCGGCGATGGATAAAGAAGTACTGGGAACTCGACTTTCTCAGTGAAAGTTATGCAATTGATTCTTATACATGGGGAGAGTCCCGTGATAAAGCCTTCAATTTTTATACGTTAATTGAGATCATTGCCGTTCATACTTTCAGGGAAATCGGTGTTTCATTCCAAAAAATAAAACTGGCACACGAAATCTTGGCCGGAATTTTAGAGACTCTCTATCCATTTTCTACCTCACAGCTCCTGACTGATGGAATTACCATATTTTATAAGTATAGTGATGCAGCATTGTTAAATCTTGACAGGTCAATGCAGACTTCTTTTAAAAAGATTATTGAACCGTACTGTCAAAAAATTGATTTTGATGAAAGCAATTACTTAGCAGAGCGATATTGGCCACTTGGAAAAGAGCACACTATTGTCGTTGATCCGCATCATAGCTTCGGACAGCCAACAATTGCCGGTACGAATATCACGGTAGATTCATTATTGACGTTGATTCGAGCCGGCGAAAAAAAGGAAGTCATTGCCTCTCTGTATGATATTTCTGTAGAAGAAGTAGACGATGTCATTCTGTTTCAGGATAACCGTGCTGCATGAAATTCTTTTTTGACGAAAATTTTGCTCCTCCAATTGCCCGGGCTCTGAATGTTCTTGAAACACATTCAGATGACGAAGTTCTCAATATTATAGATGTGTTTGACAGAGGGGTGGCAGATGAAGAATGGATACCCTTTGTTGGGGAAGAGGATGGAATTATTATTACCCAGGATTATAACATTCATCGAATACGACAGCAGCGGGAACTTTATATTAAGTACCAACTTGGATTATTTGTATTTAAACCTCCCTCCAAAAAGGGTTATAAGTATTGGAAATGGGTACAAGTTGTTATTGAACGGTGGGAAGATTTAAAGACAACTGCGAAGCATTCGACTAAGCCCTTCGGATATATATATCGGCCACGCTCAAAAAAATTACTTACTCTTTACGAACAGTAAGATCTCTCCTCCCTTTACTCGTGCCCCGGGGACGAGCGGAGTCGGGTCCCATGGTCCATCGTCTATAATCAAGGGGCTGGGTCGGGCGGGGTACCCATCTACGCATTTACGCATTGACGCATACACACGATACGACCTCATCCATCCATTCGATCTCCTGATCCCACACCTCCCGAGAGAGAAAAAGGAGGGCACTTTTCGCCTGGTGCAGTGTGGAAGCCGCCAGGTGCCGTTCGGTAGCCAGCAACGTCAGGAATTGATTGATATCCGGTGCTGTCAGGAGTCCGGGGTGGGTTTTCTGATGGAACAGAATATATCGGGTACTCCAGGAGACGGACGCTTCCTCTGTCCGCAGGGAATCATGCTTCACCCGGATCCGTTCCCGGACGCGATCTAACAGTTTCAGTTCGTGCATCTCACAGCGTCCCCCTCTCTCTGAAGAGCGCACATTGGTGGTTGACACCTGAGACAGGTGTGGGTAATTTTAGACACCGAAACGAACAGATATATCTATGTTGCCGGTTGGCGAGTCTGGGTTCCTGGCGGTGCAAATTTCTTGGTTCTACCCTCCAAGTACGTAACGGGTGACACAATTTATATAATAGATGATGGCGTATTATATATGCGAAATGGAAGCGTGCTATCGATACGAAAATTTTGGGAGTGTTATGCATACGAATTTCTGCGTTATAACACGGAAATTCGTATGTCTAATTATAAGTTAGGCTTTTTGAACATATGTAGATTTAAGAAGATAGGAGTTGGTCTTGTACATTAAAGAAGTTGTAAGTAATTATTTGAATAATTCTGAGGTTGACTATGCACTTTTAATTAATGGAAGATGGGGATCTGGGAAAACATATTATTGGTTCAATGTTTTAGAACCAATGATAGAAGCGACAGAATATGGTGAGGATTTTTTTAAACCTATATATGTGAGTTTAAATGGCATTTCCTCTAAAGAAGAAATTTTTAGCCAATTAATTGGGAGATATCTAAATGCCGGGAAAGGAAAAAAGCTCAGTTTTAACATACTAAAAACGGCTATTGCAGGGGCTGGTTCAAAATTAGTTGGTGACTCAGCCTTCGATGATTTTTCAGATAAAATAACTGAAAATATTCATGAGCATTTTTTAGATAAACTATCGAACGTTGTTTTATGCATTGATGACTTGGAAAGAGTAAGTGATAAAGTTAGCATTACAGAAATTCTTGGAATTTTGAATACGTATTTTATTGAACATAATAATATTAAGACAATAATTATTGCTGATGAATCCAAAATTACCGAAGAAAAGTATGCTCCAGTAAAAGAAAAATATATAAGAAATACTCTGATTTTTAACTACCAAACAATTGAAGTCATTGATGCCCTCTTAATTACTGGACAATATGAAAACGAAACATTAGTGAATTTCATTAGAGAAAACGAAGACATTCTTATCAATCTGTATGAAAAAGCTGGTAGGAATAATATTCGTACATTGAAACACATTTTTGATATTCTTAATACTATTGTAAAGGAATTAGATCAAAGTGAAAGAACCAATCTTGGTCCAAAAATTGTCCAATTTGTTTTGTCGATAATGTTTGAATTTAAAGAAGGTAATATTCATTCTACCGATATACCCAATCCATTTTGGTTGGATGATATTGACGGTTACTTGTTAAAAAAAACATTCGAAGAACGCTCACAAAAACAACTAGGAGAAAAAAAAGATAAAACCTTTACTGATAAATTTTATGAAAAATATATCGATGGTACTAGGATTGATTTCACTTATTTTGATTCAATTTATCAATATATTCTAACAGGTTACTTTGATAATAAAACATTTAGAGAAGAAGTTATAAAATTATCTGATAATTCTCAGGAAACTAATTACGATGTTTATTATAGACTGAAAAATTTCACTGATTTGTCTGATGAAGAATATTTGGATAAAATAAAAATATTTTTAAATAAAATAGAATCAGGAAGTTATTACTTTTATGATTATCTTGAGATTTATGATTTTACAAAATACTTATTGGATAACAACTTAATAGATATTAGCCTGGATCAAATGAATGATTTGTTTGACGAAGGAATCGATAAAGCAGCAAAAGATTGTAAATATAATTGTGATAAATACGGGACTATTAAATCAACCTATAATGATATTACAGATCAAAATTTTAAAAATTTATTCAAGAAGATTAAGAGCAGGCATGAGCTTATTCGAAATGATTATTATCAACAAAAATTCAATGAATATTTTAAGGCAAATTACGAAAAGAAAGAAAACGAGTTTAAAACAAATCAAATAATAAGGGTTGAACCTATTTTTGATCACTATGATGCAAAAACGTTTTGTGACAAAATTATCGATAGTGAAAATTTTGTGATTGAGAACATAAAAAAAATTCTGTCAACCCAAATCCGTGAAGGAACACTCATATTAGATGGATTTATAAAAGAACAGCTTATCAAAGAATTTTCTGATTATGCTTCAAAATTAATTAATAAACCGATTCGTAGATTTCTTATTGAAGAGATCATAAAAATAATTTCCGGCACAATTCAAAAAGCCTAACCCCTTTTAAAAGGTTCTTGTCAAGCAAAAACAGTCCGCCGTTGCTGCAACCATGATTTTTGCAGCCATACATACCCTGTTTTTTGACAACTGCGATTCAGTGCATCCTCTCACGCCGGATCTATCGCTCGGACGCTCTGGACGTCCAGACCCCTTTGCGGGCTTGTTTCCGGTCGCTTTCGCTCCGAAAGTTCCCCGATCCTCTCGGGGTATCCCAGATATCTGACCGGCCTTCCGGCTGGTTTTCCAATCCTCCGCGGCGTCCCTTGTTTCGGAGACAGTGAGGCGGACGAGTTCACCGGCTGGGAGCCTGCCCCGATTGGTCGGGGCCAGTGGCGTTGCTTCTGATGTTCGAGCGGCTGTCCTTTCCACTTGCCATGAAAGGGTTCGTCTTTCAGGAGCACATAGTAGGCCCCTCTGGCAATTTCCTTGGCCAGCAGGGCATTGGCAATCGGGAACCCCTTCTTGCGTTCCAGCCGTTCGAACCACCGACGAACGACGGGATAGTATTGGCGGGCCTTGGGCGCCGCCTGGCCAAACGCCATTTTCAGGTACCGATTCCCGTCTTTCCGGCGGGTGTGCTGGTGTTTTCCGCCTCGTGAGGTGGTTCTGCAGATCTGCATGCAGCGAGGCGGGTAAGACGGTCATCCGATCTTTCCCCCCTTTGCCATCCCGAACGAGAATCTGTTCATAGTCAAACTCCAGATCTTTGATACGCAGCCTGAGTGCTTCGAGGAGTCTCAGACCGCTCCCATACAGCAACCGGCAAACGAGTCCGTGGACTCCATCTATTTGGCTGAGAATCTGTGTGGTCTCTTCCCGGGTGCAGACGACAGGCAAGCGTTGTGGCCGTTTGGTTTGCACGACCTCATCAATCCATTCGATCGCCTGATCCCACACCTCCCGAGAGAGAAAAAGGAGGGCACGTTTCGCCTGGTGCAGTGTGGAAGCCGCCCGGTGCCGTTCGGTAGCCAGCAACGTCAGGAATTGATTGATATCCTGTGCTGTCAGGAGTCCGGGGTGGGTTTTCTGATGGAACAGAATATATCGGGTACTCCAGGAGACGGACGCTTCCTCCGTCCGCAGGGAAGAATGCTTCACCCGGATCCGTTCCCGGACGCGATCTAACAGTTTCAGTTCGTGCATCTCACAGCGTCCCCCTCTCTCTGAAGAGCGCACATTGGTGGTTGACACCTCAGACAGGTGTGGGTAATTTTCGACACCGAAACGAACAGATATCTCTGTGTTGCCGGTTGGCGAGTCTGGGTTCCTGGCGGTGCGAATTTCTTGGTTCTACCCTCCAAGTACGTAACGGGTGACACAATTTATAGAATAGATGATTGCGTATTATTTATACGAAATGGAAGCGTGTTATCGATACGAAAATTTTGGGAGTGTTCTGCATACGAATTTCTGCGTTATAACACGGAAATTCGTATGTCTAATTGTAAGTTAGTTGGCCAAGCCGGGAGTACGACGATGACAACAACCTCGATTGACGACTACATCGCGGGAGCCCAACCAGAAGCCCAAGAACATCTGAAACGTATTCGCGCCATCATCAGGAAGGCAGCCCCGGAAGCGCAAGAGGCCATCAAGTACCGGATGCCGACCTTCGTGCTCTACGAGAACCTCGTCCACTTTGCCGCATTCGAGACCCACATCGGCTTCTACCCGACACCCTCCGGCATCGAGGCTTTCAAAGACGATTTGTCGGGCTACAAGGGAGCCAAGGGGTCGGTCCAATTCCCCATCAATCAGCCGATGCCGGTTCGTCTGATAGAACGGATCGTCAAGTTTCGCGTGAAGGAGGTCAAACGGAAACATGGGAAGTGAACCTGTGGACCACCTAGCGAGGCCGCATAACAACTCGTTCCACCCGACCGCTCGCTGCGCTCGCGGCGGGTGAACTCCATCGTTATGCGTCTTAGGGGTGAAGGATGAAGCGTATCGGAATTTTGGCGTATGGCTCATTGATTGAGGACCCGGGCAAGGAGCTCGGTCCGTTGGTGCGCGAACGTATTTCATACGTCCAGACGCCATTCTGTGTAGAGTTCGCTAGATCGAGCAACTCTAGAGATGGCGCGCCAACACTGGTTCCGGTACAGGAAGGGGGTGCTCAAGTTAAAGGTGTGATTCTGGTTCTGGGCCCTGCCATTGAGGTTGAGCGGGCCAAGGATCTCCTCTGGAGGAGAGAGACGAGAAACGAGTGCTCTGATAGGCACTACAGCCCTCCCGCTGACCCCGGCCCGAATACGGTTCTGGTTGAATGTTTGCAGAACATGGCCAACGTCGAGACGGTCCTGTACACGAAGATAGGAGCTAACATTGAGAATCGGACTCCTCAGTATCTTGCTGATTTAGCCATTTGTAGTGCGCGGAGAGGGGCCGGCGCCAAGCGAACGGACGGAATAAGTTATCTGATCTCTGTGAAGAAGCAGGGGATACGAACGCCGCTTATACCGGCTTACGAGGCGGCCATTCTCGAAAAAACGATGGTGCACGACCTCGATGAAGCGTACGAAAAAATCAGGCAGTGCAACGCATAACAATCGGCTGGAGAGGGCGCTTGCAAAGCTCGCGCCTATCAGACGGGACGTTATGTGTAAAACGACAAAATTTCAAAGGTACCGTATGCATAAAGTAGTTGCCGACAAGGAATGGTATAAGAATCAAAGCATAAACAAGGGAGTATCAACACATTGTCCCTATGCGTCTGTTGATTTGTGTCCTCGTTACTATCAAAGTCTGTCGTTATTGGGTAGTACAGGGGCCACGAAAATGGATGAAAAAGATGACAAAAAATTATTAAAAAAATGGAAGAAAAGCGATTTGTGGCCCAAAATTGAAGAGCACGCAACATCGATGAGCACTTCAGATGGTAAATTTCGCAGTGCATCAAATTATTGCCCTGAGGTTATGTATGAACGTTTTGGGGTATTTGCAAAATCAATTGCCTCGTTTCCAGATGCGATAGACCAGGCTGCTATGCATGATCATTTAAAGAAAATTCATGCCCCAAATAATGATGCGCGTTGGCTTTGGAATTATGTCGAACCTCTTCATTATACAGATTGTGCTTTGTATTCAATTTTAAAAGGCAGAGTTTCTCTTCCAGTAACTATTCCTTGGTGGAGAGAGCATCTAGCCAAGATTGTTGTAGGTATTGTATTGACTATTGTAGCGGCAATAATCAAGTTAGTATTTGGATGATTTATCACATAACAATTGGCTGCACTTGACGGCGGGGGCTATGGTATTTTTGAGAAAAATGGGGGTTCATTGCGCTTTGTTTTCTTTATGAAATTTTGTTCAAGTCCTTCCCGCCGCAAGTGAGCCAAAACGTTAGATTCATTTATTACTGTCCTAAAAATTGAAAGTTGAGTTTGATGGATTACTTAAAAAAACATATCTTGGACCCATTATTCGATTTTGTCAGAAGAGAATACGGGATTCTAGGTGTAATCGCTTTATTGATAATTGTCTGTGCAATTTTAGTATGGACTAATTGGACGAGGATTAGAAAATGGCCCGGGGTAAAAAAATTACTCGATTTTCTAAAAAAGAAGCCAGTTCCTCCAGCAGATCCAAACAGATATTCGATTCTAGTAGCAAACCTAGAAAACGATCGAGATTGCCAATATAAAAATCTAATTCTTGACGATCTTAACGAATTCAAAGGGATCAAAGTACTGGGATTGGATAGAGATATAAAATGTTCTGGTCCATCTCCCGAAGCTGCAGAACAAGCAGGTCATAAAGAAGCGCTTAAATTTATTGAAAAGAGTAAAGCGGCTTTGATAATTTGGGGGAAAGTGCTATCAAGAGAGTCCGAAACCATACCAAAATTATACCTGTCCACAAAATACAGTTCTGATCCCGAGAGTAAAAGATACGAAAATCCATCAATTGAAAACCTACTTCGAATGCCAGAATTATTTTGGGAGGACCTTTCACAAGTACTTAGGATGGTCATTGTATCGCGATTTGCTGAACTTAATATACTTGGAGGTCGTTACGTAGAAGAATTGCCAGAATATATTTCTCGAGTAGAAGTGCTGACCGAAAGTAGCCAAGAAGAATCTCGCATTGATATTATTTCAATGGCTGAAATAAAGTTTTTGTTGGGGATCTCATATTCAGTTAGGGGAGAGCAGATTGGCGATGGTTCATTCTTAAATAAGGCTGTTCAAATATTCCGGGAGGCGCTGAAGGGATACACCCGCGACCGTGTTCCGCTTGATTGGGCTATGACTCAGAACAATCTCGGTACTGCGCTTAGTACTCTTGGCGAGCGGGAGAGCGGGACGAAGCGTCTGGAAGAGGCAGTGTCGGCATACCGGGAGGCGCTGAAGGAAAGGACCCGCGACCGTGTGCCGCTTGATTGGGCAGGGACCCAGAACAATCTCGGTACTGCGCTTAGTACTCTTGGCGAGCGG
>Ga0209918_1001882_pt1 | contig 10605 bp, 6 predicted proteins | sample SalPonD_shore_MG_FD_185712 | JGI IMG/M metagenome (GOLD analysis project Ga0209918, IMG submission 185712) | Salt pond soil microbial communities from South San Francisco under conditions of wetland restoration - Salt Pond MetaG... | ecosystem: Environmental > Aquatic > Marine > Intertidal zone >...
GAATGCTATTCAATATGCCTGTGAGGGTGGTGCAATTAAAGTGCAGGTGAATCCGAATTCAAAGGGTATCAAAGTTTCAGTGATTGATAATGGCCCGGGCATTGAAGAAGAGGATCTCCCACATATTTTTGATCGATTCTACCGGGCAGAAAAAAGCCGTTCAAAAGATAAAGGCGGGACGGGTTTAGGATTGGCAATTGCAAAAAAGATTCTAGAGTTACATGGTCAGAATATCCATGCACGAAACCGAGATCAGGGAGGGGCCGAATTTTATTTTAGGCTACCTATTGTTAAATAATCACCCATACTTTTCAAATAATGACGGTTATCTTCATCCGCATTCTGGTCTTGAAGGCGGATGAATAAAATGGCCCTCCCAGATCATTCATCGGATGACAAGTCCGGTAATCTGGGGTATTTGTTAGCGATTACTTTTATGGTTTACCTTAAAAATAAATGCACCTTGGTTCCTCTGCCAAGCAAATGAACCAAGAGTTAAAAGGCGTAGGTGTAGTCTGTAATGGAGTTGAACTACACCGCCCGAGATATTGGTTGTTGCGAGAAGGTTGTACCCTCGAAGCTAAAGAACGTTCGGGAGTACAACTCCCTCGCAACACATAGGTCACTTTTGATCTGGTTGCGTACCTTCGTTGCGGAACCGAAAGGGTTGCTTCCTTTGGTCCGCACTTTTTTATCAGCCTCCATAAAGCAAACCTCTTTATTCACAGATGTGCTCCATCTTGGAATGAGGCCTATAAAGGGGGTAGCACCCCCCTTGGAGGTACGGTACCGTCCATATTTGTGGTACCGCACCTGCCCGATTCCAATACCGGATGCAGGCCTTATTTATTTGGTGCTTGTGTACCATTGTCGATTTGTTTTATCAGCTCGTCAACAGCACGTTTAAGCTGGGCATCGCCTTTCGTTCGGTAATCAGGAGCATTTTCTAAGCCGATATCGGGGATGGCTGGACCGTGTTCCATGTTTTTATTGGTGGCTTTCACGTACCAGCCCCGGAAAGGCAAGCGTACATAGGAACCGCCCATCAGGCCGGCGCCTCCGGTAGAAATAACAGCCCCGAAGGTCGGCTCTCCAACCAGTGTCCCATAGTTCAATGTTTTGTAAGCATGGGCGAAAATCTCTGCATTGGAATAACTGTTTTGGTTGGCCAGAGCGATAGAAGGTCCAGTCCAGGTGGCAAATGGCAAACGTTCTCCAAAGGGATAATGCTCCCGGAATTTTGTATGATTTTCTTGCAGATTATCGGTGGCACCGCGTGGGATAGTATAAGCGTGCTGGCGATAATTAAGTACGGTTAGCAGGTAATCAGTCGTCCAGCCGCCGCCATTATAGCGTACGTCGATAACAATGCCATCCTTGCCTTCTCCGGTGGCCGTTAATTCGCGCTCGAAACGCTCAAAGCTCGGCCAGTTCATTCCCTGGATATGCAGATATCCCAAGCGACCGTTGGAGTATTTTTCGGTGAGATCCTTGCGCTTTTGTACCCACTCGTTATACAGTTCCCTGCTTAGACTTCGGGTGGGCTCGATAACCACATCGCGATTTTCACCTTTACTGTTTTGTACATTTAGCATCGTTGGTGTATTGACCTTGTCTTCTAACAGGTGATAAAAGTTGTTCGCCTTGGCCACCGATTTGTTATCAACGGCGGTAATGACATCCCCAACATGCAGTTTGCTGACTTCGCGGTCGGCCGGTGAATTGGGCACAACATGCGTTACTTTTACGCCGTTGGCTACGGGCTCTACTTCTACGCCCAATAAACCTGTGTGCACGTCTTGCGTTTCGGCACGATCAGATCCGTAAAAGCCCATATGGCTGGAATTGAGTTCGCCAAGCATCATATTCATGACGTCTTCAAAGTCCTGATCGGAAGAGGCTTCCATTGCCCAGGGTTTGTAATGATCGTGCAGAGCCACCCAGTTTTGCCCGTGGAATTTCGGATCATAAAAATTGATATCCAATTTTCGCCATGCCTCTTCAAACACCTGGTTGCGTTGAGCTTGGTGATTGATCGTCATCTTTGCCGTAAAGGGCAGATTTTCTAACTGATTCTTCTTGAGATCAAAGCGGCCAATTTTTCCTCCTCGTTGCATCAGGTATAGTGCATTTAGTTTGGTATTGAGGCGTACATTGTAGGGCGTTACTCCGCCGTGCGTCAGGGCCTTGGTTTCAGTTCCATCCCACTTGGCTTGGTAGAGATCCTGGTCAGCATTATAATTTTGCCGGCTGTCACGGTTGGTCACGAAGTAGAAGGTTTGCCCATCTTTGGAGATTGCGATGTCCGACTCGTTGCCGGGCAGCGAGGTAACCTGCTGAAGCCGTTTATAAAGTCCGTCAAAGTCGATTGTTACGTTTACGCCCACCGTGTCTTTGGGGGATACGCGCTCCGGCTTTTCGCTTTTTTCCCAGTCAAGTTCGGTGCGCTGCCAGTCGCGCTTACTCAGCCAGGCAAACCATACATCATCATCGCCATTGTTACGGGATGAGAGAAAAGCCAGCTTCGTACCGTCCGGGCTCCAGACAGGATCGGTGTCGGGACGAGGATGCTTGCTGATATTGACTGGTTTCTTTGAGTTATCGGCCGGTTGAATGTAAATTTCGGTATTGAAGTCGAGGTTGGGCAGAGAATAGGCCAGCCATTTGTTGTCGGGACTCCAGGCGACGCCATCGGCCTCGGCCCAGCCGGTGTCCAGAAGTGTCGTTTCCTTGCCCAGCTCATCCCGGCCATTAATTTCGGATACGATCAGTTCGCCGCGTCCCCGGTTATAAGCGACTTTCTTTCCATCGGGCGATACGACCGGATGCCGTTCGGCTTTTTGGGTATTAGTGAGCCGGATGGTTTTAAACTGCAGACTTTCAAAAAGATCATTTTTATCCTTTTGGGCCGGCTCCAGGGCAAATAAATCATATTGACCATTGCGATCGCTGGCAAAAATAACAGTTGAATCGTTCAAAAATGCAACATCCAGATCGCGGTATGGGCTGTCGGTCAGTTTTACCGAACGATTTTTTTTAGGATCGTTATGTTTGATGAAAATTTCTCCCTTTTCAACAAAAGCCAACCAATCGCCACTGGGAGATACCGCAAATTCTTCTGCAGCATCGGAAAATGTTTTGCGCTCGATGTTATCAAAACGCTGATCGTGGGATACATCGATATGCAGTGGATGGGGTTCTTCACCCGCATCCATTGAATAAAGGCCCATTTTGCTTTCAAAGATGATGCGGCTGCCGTTATTGCTGACATCAAAATACCGCACGCCATCATTTTTTAAATGGGTCAGCTGCTGTAAGTCTCCAATTTTACCTTCATTAGAGAAGCTGGTCTTATAAATATTGAGCGTACCATCACGCTCACTCGTAAAATAAAGCTCATTATTGCCGGCAAGCCGGGGGTACATATCGTTGCCCATAAAATCGGTTAGCTGCCGGTAGGTCTTGTTCTTGGTATCATAAACCCACAAATCTTTATTGGCAGATCCGCGGTAACGTTTGCGGTACTCCCGGTTATATCCCCGTACAAAAATGAGATATCGGCCATTGGGAGACATGGTTGCCATCATCCCGAATGAATCGAAAAATCGGGTAGGCGTGCCGCCATCTGCCGAAACGGTTTGAAGTTCCGGTTCCCATTCTACTTGGTTAAATACGCGTTCTGAAGTAAAGATAACCCGATTGTCGGGCGTCCATCCGGTAAGTTCATCACTGGTAGAATGGTAGGTTAACTCTTTGATGTGGCTGCCATCCGCATCCATAACAAACACATCGCTGTTACCATTACGGTCGCTGTTAAAAGCAATATGTTTTCCAGCAGGGCTCCACTGTGGACGTGCTTCGTATGCCTCGTGCAGGGTCATTCGAAAAGCTCTGCCGCCGTCAATGGGTACGGTCCAGATATCTCCCTGGTAAGAAAAGGCAATGGTTGATCCATCGGGACTGATGGATGGAAAACGCGCAAAAGGTTCATTTGATTGTGCATTTGCACCCCAAGATATCCCAAATAGCAAACAAAAAAGTAGATATAATTTTTTCATTTCAGATATATTTTGTTGATAACTGATTGAATAGCCCGGCTATTTTCACCAAACCGACTTGACGTAATATGGGATTCCTTCATCAAAACTTAAAGAAAAGATTGTAAGAGCTTGAAAAAAGGGTTCTTCCTGGATATATCTCGTCCGGTGATACTGCCAATAAAATAGTTTATCAACGAAATATACCTTTATGTGACGAGACCGGAGATGAAGTAACCGGCTCAGTCCGTTCAGCCTAATAATTTTCTTACCGGGCTATTGCCATTTCGCTTGGTGAAGATGAGCTCAAACTTTTGGTAGTCTGCGTCCGAATTTGGCCATAACAGTGTGCCCTCCAGTTGAGTTGTCAGCGTATCGATAAGCACGTTATGTAACGAGCGATGCTCTCTAACTTCTTTAGGACATCTAATGATGTTTTCGCCTTCGATGATCATGTGGATTTGGTTGCCATATTCCCTAAGGTGTATGTCGATTACTTTTTGATCATTATCCGGATTGAATTTTAGGATCAATGAGAACAGCTCGTTTAAAAGTAATCCGCAGGGTATGGATTGTTCGATATCCAGTGACAGCTCCACCGTTTCAAGGTTGAGTTCGATATTGTCAAACAAATTTTCGTTGTTGCTGGCCATAGTACCCATCTCAATAAGTTCGCGCAGGAAACTATTGAAAGGAAGATTACTCAAGTTGCCATTTCGATAAAGCACTTCGTGAATGGAGGCAATAGTCAAGATTCGATTTTTAATATTGGTGAGTTCCTGGGTAAGCGCTTTATTGGCTGAATCAAAAAGCTGTAATTCCAGCAGGCTGTTGATTAACGCCAGGTTATTTTTAACCCGGTGATGCAGCTCAGCCAACAAGGTCTCTTTTTCGCGAAGGGCTTGTTCAATTTTGTTTCGATATTCGGCCTGTTCCGAGATATCAACATACATGCCATAGATAGCGATGGTTTCGTTGTGAAGTTTAACCGGTACCGTACCTACCAAAACGGGAATGTGTTTGCCATCTTTGGTTTGACGAACGGTTTCCATTTGCAGGCTTTTGCCCTTTTTTGTTGTATTAGAAAAATGCTGAGCCTCGTCTTGTTTTTGGTCCGGTACTATTAGATCATTGATATTTTCTCCGAAAACTTCTTCTGGAGAGTATCTAAAAAGATCCGAGAAACTATCATTTATTCGCTGAACATTTTCGTTGGTATCAGCTATTGCAATACCAATGGGAGCATTATTAAATAATTGTTCCAGCAGCAATTGGTTTTTACGATTTTCGCGTTCTATTTTTTTACTCTCCGTTATATCTATACCGGTTCCCACGATATACGTTTGGCCGTTTTCCACAAAGGGTTTGGCGAAAATAGAATAATCCCTAATGGTCCCATTCTTTGAATGTATCTTTGTTTCTACCGAGAGTTCTCCTTCTTGGATACATTCGTCGATCTTCTGCTTAATCCGTGATTTTTGATCATCAACTATAAAGTCGAGAGCGTTTTTGTCAGCTAACTCTTGGGACGTATATCCAAGTTCGGTAATCATTTGAGCGTTCCATCGCACCACCTTGCCTTTGCGATCGATTACCAGGAAGACTCCGGGGATACTGTTTAAAGCTGATTCGGTGAAGTGTTTGTTTTGGAGCAGTTGTTGCTCAACCTTTTTTCTTCGTCTGATGTCTCTAAAACTGACAATAGCTTGTACTTTTCCCAACTTGGTTCGATACGCCCTGGATGTTACCTCAACCGGTATCCGGCTGCCATCTTTATGCAGCATGTGCATTTCAAGTTGATAAGTGCCGTCTTCCTTTCGGTGGTTGAGAGCACTTTGGTAATCCGGATCTTCAATATCCATTACATCAGAGCGATTCTGCCCAGCCAGATTTTTATACTCCCACCCCAGGATTTTGTGGGCTTCCTTATTAGCATCGATGATATTACTTTTGGTGTCGGTAATAAGGATACCATCCAAGCTCTGTTCGAACTGGATCTGGTAGCGGTTTTTACTTTCCTCCAGTTCCTTATCGGTTTGAACAGTGGAGGTTATATCTTCGTGGATCATGACAAATTCAGAAGAATCACGATTACCTTTTCGAAGAGTCAGTTTGTACCAGGAAGGGTTTGAATTTATTTTTGCAGGATATTTTTGAGCAAACGAATCGATTTCTCCACGCAGTACTTTTTTCATTCCCAATAGAATTTTAAGGGCAAAGTCGTTACCCAACTCTATGGCATGTTGTAAAGTATCAAAATAATCGGATCCAAGCGGGGAGCGTTTTATCTGTATATCTTCATCATTAAAAGAATCCCAGCTTTTATTTGTTTGAAGGATTTTTCCGGCCTTGTCGATGATGGCAACATGCGCCAACAAGCTGTCAAGAAGATCAAAATTACGTTTACTTTCGGAATAGTTTTCGGCGACCATAAGGATCAATCGGATTGGTGATTGTGAAGGAATAACATCACCAATTGTGAATCGATACGTAAGACGTAAAAAGCCTAAATTTTAGATCCCAAAAACAACCTATTGGAGCTTAGGTATTTACCACACCTATGTATTTTTGATTATGGGCAACGGTCTTAACGGCTTCGAGCAATTTTTCTTCGCTGGTGCCAATTTGCAGGTAGCCGGTTGCCCCCATTTTGATTAAGGGAGAGATCAAAAAATCATGGCTGTAAGAGTAGAGAATAAGTATTGGGAGATCGGTAAATCTGGAAGTAATTTTTTGGGTCAACTTCTTCGGTGAAGTTGAAAATTCGAATAAATTGGCCACTATTACTTTATAGGCCGCATTATGATCCCGATCTTGGATGTTATTTTCATTATGGCTTAATGAAAGAGTGCGGATAATGTTCCACTCATCTACCGATGCCAACATGCTTTCCAGGGTATCTGTCACAGAATTGTCTTTGCCGAATAAAAGAATGTCCATTTATTGAATTTAATTAGGAATGCTTATTGAAACCTAGTTCTTCATACGGAGGAAGGACATAAGGAAAAACACCTAATTTTTGAATAGGTGAATTACCTATGATGTTTAAGACGGCTATATTTATTCCAAGGTGATGAGATTATGCTTGATCGCGTAAGTGACAAGTCCGGCAGTATTTTTAGCACCGGTTTTTTGCAAGAGGTTGCGGCGGTGTGCATCGACGGTGCGTATGCTGATATAAAGTTCATTGGCAATTTCCTGGTTGGTATATTCTTTGGCGATAAGTTCTAATACCTCGATTTGCCGCTCTGTAAGATTCGCAGGGTCGTGGGAATCCTGACCTGTTCCTTTAACCAAGTCCATCATTACAGATTGTGCCGCATCATGACTAAAATAGTGCCGACCGTCCAGGATGGCTGTAATTGCTTCTAAGAATTCTTCCTTATCGGAACTTTTAAGGATGTAGCCCGAAGCCCCTGCTTCAATCATTTTTCGGATATGCTGATCTTCATCCATCATGGTAAGGGCCAGGATTTTAAGATCCGGGAACTCTGTGGTAATTTTTTCAGTAGCTTCAATCCCATCCATTTTTGGCATGCTGATATCCATGATAATCAAATCGATATCATAATTTTGGCAAGCTTCTAAAGCTTCCAGACCATTCGCAGCTTCAACTAGAATATTAAATCCTATTTCATCTTCCAGCAGCGATCGGATACCGTCACGTACAATATCGTGATCATCGACAAGCAGTACATGAACATTAGCCATTTTTTGTCTCTTCTTTAAAGATGTTGATATTAGGTATTTTTATATGTGTTTTCGTGCCTTTTCCCGGTTCAGATTCAATATCCCATCTACCATTCAGATTTTGCACGCGTGTATCAATGCTTTTGAGCCCCAAACCTTTTTCTGGGCTTTTTTCTTCCAAATTCATACCAATTCCATCATCTTCAATAGTAAGATGCAAGGTGTTGTTATTCTTGTTCAGACCGATGGATACATTAGAACATTCTGAATGTCGTACGGCATTCGAAATTGACTCCTGCAGTATTCGATAGATATTGACCTCAGTTTGGTTCGTCAGTTCTAAATCCTCGCAGTTACATTCAAATGTGACGTTAATATCTGTGCTATCTCTCAGATCCTGCAATAAATTTTTGATTGCAATAATTAATCCGTAATCGGTAATTGATTTAGGCATTAGGTTATGCGCTATACTGCGGGTTTCGGAAAGTGCTTTTTTGAGATGTGACATGCCGGTATCAAACTGTTTTTGACGTTTTTCGGGAAGGCGCCCTACATCTTGTTTTACAGATTGGAAATTCATGCTGGCGGCTACCAGGTATTGTCCCAGTCCATCATGTAATTCATGTGCGATGCGTTTGCGTTCGCGGTCTTCGCCCTCGAGGACGGATTTAACAATTTTCTCCTGTATCTGTTTTTTATCCGTGATATCTATTATAATAGAATCCCAAACGATCGTACCATCGTCTTGTTCATGTGGAATTCCTATGCCATTATGCCAACGAACTTCGCCATCCGGCATTATATAACGCCATTCTTTATTCCAGCCAGACAGGCTTTGGGCCGATTCTTTAATCGATTGCTGAACTTCTTTTAAATCTTCATCATGAATGTTAATATTATTCCAAACCAAATTATTGTTTCCCTGCAAAGCCTCAGGAGAAATTCCCCAGACTTCTTTGGCTCCCTGACTGACATAATTTAATTCATCGGTACCGTCGGGATGCAATTTGTATTGGAAAACGACACCGGGTACATTATTGGTAATTGCTTCTAATCGTTGTTTATTAGAACGCAATGCCATTTCTGCCTCTTTCCTTTGCGTGATATCTTGAACCACTCCAAGCAATTTTTTAACCTTTCCGGAATCATCTTTTATGGGTATGCCGATAGCCCGGATATATTTTATATTTCCCTTCTCGGTGTTAAGGTGCAAGTCTAAATCATAAGGGGTACCATTTTTTATGGCTTCCTGAACAGCATCTCGATAAAGATCGGCATCTTTCCCAAAATAATTTTTTGCAGTTTTGCCATACTTTGGCGGACTCAGGTCAGGATCCCGCTCAAATATTTTATAATGCATGGGCGACCAAAAGATTTCCTCGCTTTCTACATCAAATTCCCAATCGCCAAGTTGCCCTATTTTTTGAGCCCGCAGCAAGCGTTCCCGCTGTTTTCGCAATTTCTTTTCGTATTCTTTTTGATCGGTTATATCCCGAACGACGCTAACTACTTTATCAACATTCCCATCCTCATCATAAACCAGGGTAACGGTGTGACCGGAATAGAAGATTGTACCGTCCTTTCTTTGCATTCTAAATTCTGTCTGAAATACCCCCGATTCTTCCAAGCTTTCTTTTCCCATCTTATCCCATTCTTCAAAATGGTCTTGGTCCACATGTAAAACCTTCGTTGATCGTCCAATAAGTTCATTGGGTTCATAGCCGAATATTTTTTGTGTACCCTTATTACAATCAACGATCGTTCGATTTTGAGGATCTACCAGAATTACACTCTCTTCCAGGCTTTCAAAGGTCTTTTTCAGCAGTTTTTGAGATTCCCGAATTTTGGCTTGTGAAGCCTTTATATCAGTCATATCGATACCGATGCCAACCGAGGTGTTGTCGGTCAGACGCACATTGGTCCAAGAGGTCGGAATTGTTTCTCCCGACTTTGTTACCATCGGGAATTCTTTCCAGCCAATCCCCGGATTTTGCATAAATTCGATGATTTCTTCCCGGGTACTAAAATCAGGATAGCAGGCCTCCAGCAAATCAATGTTGTTTTTTTCAATCTCTTTATTGCTCCACCCAATCACCTTTTCAAATTCTTTATTGACATCGAATTCGTTCAGGTCGGGATCGTAGATCGTTATCATCACGGGTATCCGCTCAAACAGGATATCTTTAAGTTCTTTTTCAGAACGAAGGTTATCTAACAGATTCTCGCGTTCTAGCTCTCTTACTTTATCCTGGTCCCGTTGCTTTTTGATAAGATAAAACAAACCGATGGAAGTTAGGGTAACATAAAACAAACCTTTATATGTTTGAAGGGTGGTTAAAAGTTCAGGATCTGAAGTGAAGAAATCCAGAATGCGATCGGAGAGAAAAATCCATAACCCTGCCATGACAAGATAAATGAGTGTTATCCTGAGGGGCGATAGTGATATCTTATCTTTCCATTTCACCTACGGATATTAATTATATCTTGAAATAGCATCTTTTCCCTTAATTTCCATTGTAATATAATTTTATCAATATAGAAAATGTTATTGATGAATAAGGGAGAAGTAAAATGCCCAAAGAGATTAAAAAATTAGGACCTTGAATACTAAATATTAAAGTTTTTTGAAGGGGTGGGACAGCTAGTATTCAGGTCGGTTTTCGGGCTTTTATCAGGAAGAATTTCCAATAACAGAAATACCACTCTTTCTGTTTGAGGATTTCTAGTCTTGCGCTCGTAATTAGTGTACTGGCAGATTGGAGGGAACAGGTGTTAATGATCTCTTCCCGGACTTTAAGCCTGATGTACCAATTCACCAGCCTAAACCAGCCGCTGTTATTCCAGTCCAACACATAAAGCTCTCCACCCGGCTTAAGCA